>Ga0070740_10002353_pt1 | contig 22453 bp, 18 predicted proteins | sample Coa_R2_FD_67286 | JGI IMG/M metagenome (GOLD analysis project Ga0070740, IMG submission 67286) | Surface soil microbial communities from Centralia Pennsylvania, which are recovering from an underground coalmine fire - Coalmine... | ecosystem: Environmental > Terrestrial > Soil > Unclassified ...
CCTGTGACAAGGTAGCCGATGGTCACCGTATCGGCCACCGCGGGAGCCATCTGATGGCGGAAGCGCAGGTCAATCTCGCCCGGTCCCGCCTCCCAGGGATTCTCCGAGTTGGTGAAAGGCGCCCGGACATCCCGCACGTCGACGCGGGCGATCTCAATATCTACGGGGCCCAGAGGGAGCGTCCCCTCCAGCACCTCATAGGTCTCGTCCACGCGCGGGGAGCGCGCCCCGTTGCTGTTGCCCGGCGCGACCTCGGCGAACCGCAGCACCAGGCAGAGCGTGCCCGTGCGCGCCTGCCGCGGTTCGATGCGGATCGGCTGCGGCACGCGGATGATGTTGCCGTCACGGTCGATGGCCAGGCCGGGGCGCAGGATGACGGCCCGGCCCGGGGGATCTGCCGCCATCACCTCAAGCCCCTCCACGATGCCCCAACCGTGCAAGGCGCGCGTGTGCAGCCGCTGAGCCGTACGGTGATAGCTGTGGGCATCCCTCCAGATGGCGGCATCGACGGTCATGCCCTCATACGCGTCGATCCACTGCAGGGCAAACGGCGACAGATCTTCGATGCTCATCGGCCCACCTGCCCCGGGGCGTTGGGCCGGTCACCGCGCGCCACGTGGGCGCGATGCGTCGCGTGCGGCGGCCTGTCGTCGTCCCGTGGCCCTGCGCTGCGCACGACGCGGACGCGGTAGGTCGCGTGCGCCGGCTTGTCCTCGTCGATGATCGTGCGCAGGACCTGCAAATCGATGGTGTCGGGATTCTTGGCGGGAACAGTCACCACGAAAAGCAGCGGGTCCGGCGTGGCGCTGACCAGATTCGTGGTATAGCCCAGCGCCGCGTTTCGCCCCAGCACAAAGCCCTCGCCGTACTCCTGAATGATTGGCTCCAGGCCCGTATAACATTTGATGTGCAGGGCGAGGCCGCGCCGCGTGCCCCGCCAGCGATAGATCTCCACGGCATTGGCGATCAGCGCCCTTTGGCTCTCCTCGGGCCAGGCGCTATCGAGCGACAGCGCAACCCAGTGGGCCAGCCATGGCAGGAAGTCGCGCGGTGCGATATCGGGCTCCGTGTACAGCGGTAGCGTGTCGACCATGCGCTCAAGGGGGGCCAGGATCGACTCGAAGATCAGGATGAAGCGGCGCAGGAAGGGGTCCTCGCGGTAGACGGCGGGGAGATAGGAGAGGTAGACGCTCTCCGGATACCTCGATCCGACGACGTCCAGCGGGATGGCGACAGCCGGCACCGGCTGCGGCGACATGGCGATCAACTCCCTCTACCGCACGATCACGCGATGCGTCGCACTGCAGAGCAGCGCGCCGGGAGGCAGGCTGAGCGAGTCATTGGTGACCGGTTGCTCCTGTCCGTTGCCATCAATCTGCACCAGGCGAACCAGTCCGATGTGTTCGACATCGGGTATGGCCTGGACGACGCCGTAGATATCCGAGAGAAAGAGCGGGCGCTCGAAGGGCCAGCCGGTCCCGTCCGGGCCACCGACGGTGGGATGCAAGAAGCGATACAGTGCGCGCTCTACCGCGCTCTGAAGTTGGCCCTGGTCGCTGCGTGGCCGCGCATAGACCTCGAGTTGCACCGAGACGGGCACGTACACCGGCGCTTCCAATACCATTCGTACCGTAATCATGCGCCGCTCGTCAAGGTAATCTTGCACAGCCGTACGCACGTGATCGGAGAGGGCGAGCTGCTCGGGCGGCACCGGTCCGTCGATGGTGCTCATCCGCGGCACGATCACCAGACGTACGCTGCCGGCCAGGCCATCATCCGGCTGCCGTGCATAGCTGCAGCGTGCCCGGGCCACATCGGGTGTCGCTTCGGCGGCCAGCCGTTCATAGTCCGCCGCGGTGACCGCGCGCGGGCTGCTGAGCAGGATGCTTGGCCCGCGCACCAGCGCGGCGTCCAGCGTCTCGGCCTCGGCGCCGCCCACCGCCGGCTCAGGATTGGTGATCCAGGCGACATACGGTATGGAGGACTTCAGCTCCGTCAAGGTGTTCCGGCCCACGTTGCCGATCGTGCCGCCGCCGATGCGGTACGAGGTGAAGCGTAGCGCGCGACCCTGCTGCGGGATACGGCCGTAGCGCTTCTCCTCGCCGCCGGGCAGGCGAACCAGCGGGCCGAGCGTGATCTGTCCGCTGACACTGTCGCAGGTGAAGTGGGGGTCGTCGGCCTCCGAGGCGGCGAAGCTCTGCACCTCCTGCCAGGCTTCGAAGACGCCGGGTGTCTCCGTCTCGACCTCCAGCGTCTCGCCGGGCCGGCGGGGTAGCAACGGATGGGCCGAGAGCGTGAAGGTCTGGCCGGGCGTGCCGTCGGAGCGTCCCAGCGGCTCCTGGCTGATGCGCTCGCTGTGCATGGCCATCACGGACCCGCCGATGCTGACCGTGCTGACGCCCAGGATGCGAGGCGATGTGGAATAGGGCTGCTGGTTGCCGGTGGTCTCGGTCACGCGACAGCGTATCCAGGTGGCGCGGCGCCGGTCGAACTCGCGCGGGCGGCTGGTCATGGGAATGTGCAGCACCACCTCGCCGTCGCGGTTCAGCCCTCCCGTGCCGTCGCTTTCAAGCCGTACCCGGCGCCACGTCTGCAGCGCGCCGTCGTAGTATTCCCAGGCCAGCGGCGGGTTCTTGGGATCGACGCCGATACCTTCCGTCTGGCACCGTAAAGTCAGGCGCAGCGTATGAGCGGCCAGGTTGCCGTGATAGCCCAGATAGAAGCCGTTGCCCGGGCGTGGCGGATCCTCGAAGATGGGTACACGCAGCATGGGATTGTGCAGCACTGGGGCGTAGTCGTCGTACTTCATCTCGTCGCGCGAGACCAGGACATAGGCCAGCGACGGCACGGTGATCTCCAGCGGCTGTTCGGTGGCGAAGATGATGGCTTGCTGCGTACTGGTGCGCAGGGTCGCCACCTCGGTGCCCGCGGCGATGACGACCGAGGCGTTCTGCGGCGCAATTAGCCGGAAGAGCACCTCCGTGCGGGCGGGCCGCGGCGGCTCAAGGCGCACGCCGATCATCTCCAGGAACTTGATGTAGTTGCGCGTCGGTACCTGGTTCATGCGATAGAGCAGAATCTCGGTCATCCAGGCAAACAACTCGATCAAGGCCACGCCGGGATCAGAGACGTTATGATCCGTCCATTCGGGTGTAAAGCGCGGGATCATGCGCTTGCAGGCGTCCACGATATCCTGGAAGCTGCGGTCGTCCAGGACCGGCGTGGGTAGTGTCATGACCGTGCTCCTTGCAAGGCGTACATCTGTACTCCGCGACCGTTGGCTGATCTACTCATGTTCGGGAATGGTGTAGAACGGATAAACCAGGCTGCGCTCGTTAGCGGTGGCACGCAGGACGTAGGAGATCTCGATCAGCACGCAGCCTTCTAGATGGGGGTCGGGTCGTGCCTCTACGTGGCGTAGCTCGATGCGCGGTTCCCAGCGCCCCAGAGCTTCCGTCACATGATAGCGAATCAGGCCGCTGGTCGTAGCATCGATCGGTGCATACACCAGGTCGTGGATGCGGCAGCCAAACTCCGGACGCATGCGGCGCTCGCCCGGGGCCGTGCTCAGGATCAGCTTGATGGCCTCTTCCACGTCCTGGGCGCCGCGCGACATGCGGATGCCGCCCCGGCCATCGACCCCCATCGGGAATCCCCAGCCCACGCCGATGATCTCTTCGTCGATCATATGCCTTTGCCTCGTCCGTCTCTTCGCCACGCCAGAATGATCGTGGCTCTCCGCTAATTCAGATTGATCATGGCGCCCTTGACATTGCACAGGCCGTTGGCCTTGATGTCACAGTTGGCCTGCGATTCGACCTGCACGGCCATGCCGCTGACCTTGATCGTACCGCCGGCCTTGATCTCGAGGTCGCCCTGTGCGTTCAGGCTGATCTTGTTGCTGGCCGTATCAATCGTGATCACATTATTGCCCGAGCTATCCGCGATGGTAATCGACCCCCCACCGCTGGAGTCGTCCAGGGTGATGGTATGCCCGCTACGCGATTGGATGATGCGCTTGGTGACCGCGCCTCCGCCGTCCACCACGGAGCTGTTATCCTTGGGCGGCTTGTCCTGGCCATTCCACAGCCCACCTAGAATGAACGGCCGGTGGGGGTCGCCATGTTCGAAGGCGACCAGGACCTCGTCGTTGACTTCCGGCAACCAGTAGATGCCACGTCCGGACCCGGCGCTGGGCGTGACGATGCGTGCCCAGTCGCTCTCGTCGTCGCCGAACCAGGGCAGCTTGACCTTGACCCGGCCCAGGCCTTGATCGTCCTTGTTGTTGGTGACCACGCCGACGACCACCGCCGAGCCGACGGCATGCTTGCCGGCGTGTGCGGGGGGTGCCAGCCAGTCCAGCAGTGTGTCGCTGCGGCGGCCGCTGACCGTGAAGGTAGATGTATACGGGCGGCGCGAGCCCAGGCGATGGCAGACGCTGGTGATGTAGTACTGGCCCGAGAAGCGGCTGCCCAGCGCGGAGAGATCGATCACCTGTCCCGGTTTCAACCCCGGGTGGCCGCGCACCTCGGCTTCCAGGTGTATCGCCCCGCCGGCGAGGTCGTCGGCGACGGCCTGGGCCAGCGCATCGGCCTCGGCCTGGCTCTGGACGGGGTGGTGCGCGATGGTCATGCCGGCCTGGCCAAAGGGCTGCGCCAGCTCCGCCCCGCTCTTCTGCTTGCCGCCGCGCGCCGTGGCCGCTCCCTTGGTGGCGTGGCCGACGATGGCCTGTTTGGCCTTGGGGTCCCAGCCGCGCACGGTGACATCCTGCACCTGTCCGGCGCTGGTCATGTGCACCTGAACGCGCAATATATCTTTCCATAGCCTGGCGCTGACCGCCGCGGCCCCATCGCCCTTGGGCTTCTCGAAATGCAGCGTGGTTCCTTCCACGTACACCTCGAAGCCCAGGCGGATGGCCCGCCCTTGCAGGAACTCCAGGTTCGTCTGGTTGTTCTGCAGCACATAGGGGTAGACCTGCGAGGTGGAATCCACGGACGGTTTCAGCCCGCACTCGCGCGCGATCTTGGTGGCGATATCGCTATCGGTCACGTTGAGGAAAGAGCGGCTGAGGCGCCCGCGCTGCAGGCGGTGGGCGCGGTCGAAACCCCGTATCACCAGAACCGGCGCCTGGCTATGCTCGACCTGAAGATCCTGCGCCGTGACCTCTCCGTTGAACAGCGTCTTCGGCGCCTGGCTGCGGCCCAGCGAGATCTCTACCTCCGCCCCGATGGGCATGATATCGCTGTCGGTCAGGCCGAACGGCTTCTCCGACTGCCCCCCGGAGGCAACGTGCGTGTCATGAAAGGCAATCGCGAAGGTGTCGGGCAGATGGAGGTTTTGCTCCACGGAGATGGAGGTGATGCAGTCGTGCTGTTGTTTTGACAGCTCCTGGCCATTGACCTTGACGGTATAGTGGCTGGCTAAGTCGTGTGCGCCGGGCATCTTTTGCTCGCTTTCATGGCTGTGCTGTTACGGTACGATGAGGCGCTGGCCCGGACGCAGGGCGCGGGGATTCTCTAGCTTGTTTGCCTGTGCCAGGAGACGCCAGAGGCTCGAATCGCCGTAGACCTGGAATGCGATCAGGTCAAGGGTATCACCGGGTTGAACCAGGCGGCTGGCGCGCGTGCCCGGCCCGCCCGAGGTGGGGTTCTGACTCGGATAGGTGCCTTCTTGCTCGACCTGGGTCATGGTGACGTCGGCTTGGGCGCGCACCGGCATACCTTGGTTGGTGAAGAGCTTGAAGTCCAGTTTGGCCCTGGTCACGACGCCCTTGAAGCTCCACGAGTTGCCCCAGTGAAAGGAGCAGATTGGCGGCCGGTTGGTCGCTCCAGATGCGCCCGAGCTTGACGATGATGCCGATGAACTCGATGGCTGCCCGCTGCCCGATTGCTGCGGTGGAGGGTTGCTGAGCAGCGGGTCGATGCGCATGAGGTTGAGCAGTTGTTCGGTGTAGACGCGTACGTCCGTTTCAGTGCCGTAGGTGTCGAAGAAGATCGTAAAGCTCATGGTCATCTGCCCGCCGCCCTGGAAACTCGGTTCAGGTAGATCGGTGCTGGTCAGCGGCGTCGAATGCCAGGTGTTCTGTTTGGTGAAGGAGTAGCTGGTGGGGTTGAAGAGGCAGGTGAAGGCGACCGTGCCCCGGTCCTCATTATACATATAGGCCTTCTCAAGGCGTCCACCGGCCATCACGTACCCCTCTCATCATTCAACGCAGCAGATGCGATAAATAGCCGCCGGCCCGCTCGTGTTCGAGCGCGAGCTGGCGCCGCAAGCGCCGCATGACTTGGTCGACGATGTCGTCTATGTGCATGGGCGGCTGCTCCGGTCCCTGGTCATCGTGCTGTCCTGCCGGCATTTCGGCTACCGGCGCCGGCTCGGCTGGCCCGGTTTGGGATGTGCCGTGCGACGCCAGGGCCGGCAGGGCGGAGTGTGCCAATGCCCCTGCCAGCGCCGGTGCCGGCGCCGGCTCCGGCGGGAGCCCGACGCCTGGTGGCGGTGGTTCCGGCGCCTCGGCGGCCGACGGAAAGCCGTGCATGGCTCCGAACAGCCCGTCGAAAGCGCTCGGCGGCTGCATCCCGCCCATGATGGGCAGCCCTGGCATAGACGACGGTGGTTGCTGAATCCCGTCCTCGGCCGCTCCCTCGGGATGTCCGTCCTGGGGGATACTGCCGGCACGGCTTCCGAGCAGCGCGGCGAGCCCGATGGTGCCCGCAAGGCCGCTGCTCAATCTGTGCAGACCGTCCGGCGATCCGGCGATAGCCGCGACGCCGGGTGGAGCGCCCGCGAGGTCGGGGAACTGGCTCATGCCGGCGCCGTCGAAGGTATCGCCGAGTGCGCCGGTGCCGGCCATAGGTAGCGAGATGCCGGGTTGGCGGCCGGTCCCATCGAGGGCAACATCGCCATCCATGCCGGCCATCCCCTGGCCTTGCGTGTCACCTCCGGTAGGGCCAATCTGCGATCTGCTCATCATGTGCCCGGCCAATCCCATCGCGCCGGGAAGGGCTCCCGACGTTTGCGCCATATCCGGACTCATACCAAGCATCGGCGTGGTAACGGGAGTTACGCCCGGCCCCTGCGCGACGTCGGGGATTGCCTGGGCCACCTGTGTCGCTCCGAGGCCGAGTCCGGCCATCTGCGCCGCGCCCGGCAGTTGGCTAGTAGCGCCGGCTTCTGTCCCCGCTTCGACATCGCCGGGAGCCGGCATGGCAACGCTCCCAGGCTCAGCGGGATGCGTGGGGCTGAGAGCGGGGCCAACGGCGCCGAGCAGGCCCACTGGTTCGGCCGAGATGGGACTGAATCCCTGAGCCCGTAACTCCATGCCGTGCATTGCCGGGAACGGTGCCGGGGCAGGCGCTGCCTCATCGGCGGCGGCGCCGGGTAACGTGGCACCAAGCAGGTTCGCGGCACCGCCTGATACTCCTTCTTCGATGCCCCGAGAGGTGCTCTCAGCGCCTGGGGGCTGCGTGGTCTCCAGGGCAGTGCCGACAACGCCGAGCAGCCCCATCGCTTCGGGTGATGCCACGGTCAGGCCCGATTCAGCGCCGCCCGCGCCGGGCGCCATGATCCGCGGCACCGCGGCCGGGGGCGTTTCGCCTGTGCCCGCGGTAATCTGGCTAGTGGTTTGATCGTGCGTTGCCCCTGGTCCTGTGCCTGACATGCCGTGAAGGAGCCCTGAGGCCAGCCCGGCCGGACCGGTAGCAAAGGGCAGGGATAGGCCCGGCGCAGGCTGCTCCGGCTGCCCCTGGGCTATCGTCGCCGAGGCTGGGCCTGCCTCTGTTTCTGTCTCGGCGTTGTTGAGCCCCGGCAGTCGTCCTGCAGCCTGGTTTATCTGCCCGATGGGCTGCAGTCCCGGCAGACTGGACAGCAATGGAACGGGATTGCTACCGATGCCTTGCAGCGGTGAAGCCACCGGCTCGGCAGCAGTGATGGTTGCATCGCCCGGCTCCGGCCCATGTAGTTCGAGTCCATCGGCCTCCGCCGCGGATGCGCTCCCCGCGAAGTGCTCGTGGATGGCGACGGTCTCGCTATCGCTCAAATCCTCAGGGGTTGGCGACGATGTGAGTCCCGGCATTGCGTCCATCAAGGATGGAGCCGTAGCACGGTCGGCTGGCTCCGCGTCGCCCAATGGCGGAGATGTAGCGGGTTCGGTAGGCGCCACCTCGCTCCATCGCGGCTCGGCAACGGTTTCCGGTGCCTGCTCGGAGGCTAGCGGCAGGCCGGCGGCACGGGAGGCGAGGGCCTCGGGCGTCAGATCAAGGCTCGTCGCCCGCGGTAGCTGCGGTGCCGGTTCCACGCTTTCGATGGCGGGTGCAGGTGCCCGTGCTCCGAGCATCGCAGCAGGAGAGATGGCGCGGGTGATGCTGTGCGCCGGTGGCGCGATTCCCGGCAGCGGCGACCGGGTGGAGGTAACGCCACCGGGCGAGGGCCCTGCCGCGCCAGAACCTTGCTCTGCCTGATCTTCCTGCTGCCCCAGACCGGAGGCAAGTGCCGGTTGGCCGGCCAGGAGCGGCCCGGCTATACCGCTGGTCATCAGGCGTTCCGGCTCCTCGACCTGGCGCATGTTCTCATCCCTGGATGCGATCTCGGCGCTCAAGTCGTTGCCCGGCTGGAATACCATGCCGGGGGCCGCCGGCTGCTCCGCGTCCGGCGTCATCTGTCGTGGCACGCCGGGTGGGGCCGGAGATGCGGTGAGCGGCGCAGGGGGTGCGCCGGCGAGGGCCTCCGGTTGGCCGGTGATGCCCGGTGGCACCTCGTCGCCTTCGTCGCCCGCCGTCTGCGACAAGAGGTGCGTCAGCGTTCGCTCGACCGATAGCGCCTGCTCTTCTGCCGCTGCCGGCTCTTCCAGGGTCGCGCTGCCGCCGCTCAGTGGGCTGCGCTGAGGCATCTCCGACTGTTGCAGCGTGTGGACGAGTTCATGGCCGAGCAGCCCCATGCCCGACGGCGTGGCTGTATCAAAGCTGTTCTGGGCAAAGAAGATATCCCGGCCGGCCGTGAAGGCCTGCGCCGAGAGCGATGACGCGGCGCGATCAGCCGCTTCATCGGTATGTACCTGCACTCCCGACAGGTCCGTGCCAAGCACCGTCTCCATGACATCTCTGGTATCGCCATCAAGCGGCCGGCCGATCGAATCCGCCGCTTCGCGCATAGCCAGGGTGCGCTGCTGGGTTGCGGGTGCCTCGGCGCCATCCACCGACTTGCGTTGAATGCTGCTTACCAGCGAGGCCGTCTCCGGCAGTGCGCTGTAGGGAGCGACCTCCGCGGCTTGCTCCAGGTGGGTGAGTGGGTTGTCGCCTTCTTCCTCTCCCTCCTGCTCGCGCTCTCGCACCGGCGGCACGGCAACCGGCAGCGGCTGCGTCCGGTCTGGAGTTGCTACGGGACTCTGCGCGACCAGGTCATCCACGAAAGCCTGCGCACGCAGGCCTCCCGCGGCCGGTCCCTGTTCCGGTTGCACGGAGGTTGCCGTGAGCAGTGATGGCATGACGGCGGAACCCTCTTCTGTCGGGCTGGCGAGGGGAGATTGTGTGCCGGAGGGCTGGGCCTGCGCTGTCATCTGGGCGGTGTCAGGTGTCTCCGATCTGGCGGCAAGCGCCGTGTCATATGCCGGTGCTTCTGCTTCACTTGCCCGGTCTTCCTGACCTGCCTCTTCCTCGACCTCGTCGCCGCCGAACAGTCCCAGATGGGTCAGCAGTCCGGCAAGACCGTGCGCCCGAGCCAGGGCGGCCTGACCGTTCACAACTGGCGATAACGCGGCGCTGGAGTAGCGCGCGGCGATGTCGTCGCTTAGGTTGGCCTGCGTGGCGGCATCGACCATGAGCGGGGTTGTCGGCGGGGCGACGTGTTGGCTGAGCGTGGCGGCGAAGTCCTCCGCGCCGGCACCGGCCAGAGCTGCCGGATGCGCGAATTGCTCCGCGAAATCCCCGGCGCCGGAAGCAGCGAGGTCGATTGGAGGCGTGATCTGCTCCGCGAAGCCAAGGTGCCGGCCGGCGATGCTCTGCGCGGTCTGCTGCAACGAGCGCGGCAAGCCACGGCCGCGGCGAGGCGCTGGCTGGCGCGCTCGCCCCCCCGCGTTGGTCTCCGTGCGACGCTTCCTGGTCACGCCGGTACGCTCACTTCAATTCTCACGCCGATGTCGCTCAATGCCGCATCAGCCCGTCACAGATGAATGTGATCTCCTCCACGGCAATCGCGTTCGCGTTGGCGTTAAATGCAGGGCCGACCCACTTCACCGGCAAGGCATCCAGCAGCACCCAGGTGATAACCGGGGCGGCGAAGAGACCGTCGGGGCCGGAACCCATGTTCTTGACCCGGTTGCGATAGGCCTTGATGGTGAGCGGCCGCTTGATCAGCATCCCTCTCGTCACCTCGCTATACCAGTCGAAGAGGTCGAATTGCTGAATGATGCCGCGCTTGAGTGTGATGGGCTGGATCGTCGTCTGATCCAGCAGGTAGTGCGTATGGTCGTTCAGGCCACCCTCGGCCTGCGGCGTAAAGTGCGTCGAGATGGTCAGGCTCGAGCACTCCCGAAAGTAGCTCTGGACGTCGATGCCCTCGATCTCCACGCCGAACATGGAGGTGAGGGTATGGCGCCGGTCGGCCACCCGGTAGTACTCCTGTGGAGACACCGGCCGAGCGCTTTGTACGGGGCCACCAGAGGGATATCCGGCAGAACCGCCGGCGGGGAAACCGGATGGGCCACCCGGCCCTCCTCCGGGAAAGCCCGGCAGCCCCCCTCCCGGAAAACCTGGCAGACCGCCTCCAGGGCCGGACGGAGCCGCCCCGCCCTCGGACGAATCAGATCCATCGCCAAGACCGATGTGAAGGCCGCCCACGCCCGGCACATCGACATCTATTGAGACCATGCGATTGGCTCACTCCTTCCTCGTCTTCGCGCAAGGCTCTGGACCGGCGACTGAAGTCGCCTGGCAGGGACCGCCGGCTCCCCCCTGGGGAGGCAGTGTCAGGACCATGCGCGCCCACTCCCTTTCCCTTGTCAGTAGCCGCGCAACTGCGTGATGCGCTCGATCTCCTCGTCGTTGCGCCTCTGGTTGATCCGGTCGATCTCCTCGATCCAGCGCCGTCGGTCGCCGTGCTCCAGCTCCAGCACATCCCGCTGCGACCAGTGAAAGTGGTAGGCGATATAGGCTACCTCCTCATAGAGCTGGTCGAGGGGGTAGCGCGCTACCCCCCCACCTCGGCGATATTGACCTCCACATCCGTGCCGCACTGCGGGCAGGTCGCGTGCACGATCGTGCTGCCGTCCTGGTTGATGCGGCGATAGAAGTTCTGCAGAAAGGCCAGATCGGATGAGAACAGACCCTCTATCACCGCCGTCGAGAGCGGGCTGATCGTGCCGATGCGGGTGACCACGCGGCTCAACAGGATAACGACCAGATAGGCGCTATTCTGTTTGACCCGCGGATCGCGCAGCGGCGCGATCTCGTCGATCGCCGTGGCCAGGCGCATCGTGCCGTCGCGATGCAGGTTGCCCTCGCGGTCGACGTAGCCCTTCGGCAGCGTGAACTCGAACTCGGTCTGGAGTTGCTTCATTTAACGCGCTGCAACCCTTCATGGGTGATGGTGATCTCTTCGGCGTTGACGTTGCCCGTCTTGGCCGTGAAACTGCCGCCCTTCCAGGTGCTGACCCAGCCGCGCGTGAAGGTGTACTGCACGACGATCTCGCCCTTGGGGTCGTAGCCGGTGATCGACCCGTCTTTGCGGGCGGCCTCGTAATCGCCGTCCAGCACCGATTGGCGCCACTCCCACAGCAGATTGTTCTCGCCGCTCAGGCCGCGCTTCAGGGTGATATCCGACCATGTGGTCGTGCCGATCACCTTGTTGATGTATATCTTGCCGTCCTTGTCGGTTTCGCGATGGTCGATGATCTGCGTCTTGCTGTCGAAGCCCGAGGCTTCCATGAACCTGGCGACCTCGATGCCCTGGATCTCGATGGCCACTGTATATGTCGGGATCGGGTCTACCTTACCCGTATTGACAGGCATGGCACTCTCTCCTTAACTACCGCCCCGTGCCTCAGGCCGCGGGATTGTACTGGCTGATGCGGAAGATCACAAACTCGGCGGGCTTGGTCGGCGCGATGCCGATCTCCACGACCACCTGCCCGGCATCGACCACCTTGGGTGGATTGGTCTCAGCATCGCACTTGACGTAGAACGCCTGGCGTTCGGTCGCCCCGAAGAGGGCGCCGCTGGCGTACAGACGCGAGAGGAAGGCCGTCACATCGCGCTGCAGCTTGAGCCACAGGGCCATGTTGTTGGGCTCGAAGACGGCCCACTGGGTGCCGATGAGGATGCTGGCGCGCACGTAGTTGAAGACGCGCCGAATGTTCAAATACCGCCACTCGGGATCGCTCGACAGCGTGCGCGCGCCCCAGATGCGGATGCCTCGGCCGGGGAAGGCGCGGATGCAATTGATGCCCACCGGGTTCAGCAGGGTCTGCTCGTTGGTGGTGGTCTGGAAGTCGAGGTCGATGCAGCCGCGGATGGTCTCGTTGGCCGGGGCCTTGTGCACGCCGCGCTGGCCGTCCACGCGCGCCCAGACGCCGGCGATGTGGCCGCTGGGCGGCATGGTCATGGTCTTGCCGGTGACGGGATCGTTGACCTTGATCCAGGGGTAGTACAGGGTGGCGTACGAGGAATCGTAGCGCGCCTTGTTCATGCGCCAGTCCTTGATGGCCTGTGGCTTCATGCCGGGCGGGCTATCCAGGATAGCCACGCGGTTGCCGTTGCGCTCGCAGTGATCGATCATGGCCGTCTGCACCGCGCGCAGCCCCTCGTCGTCGATCCAGCCGCGCTGGTAGGCGCTCATCAGGTCGGGGGCGCAGACGATGGTCAGCTCGTCGATGGCGTCGAAGCCGCCCAATCCACTGCGCTCGGCGCTGTCGCCGATGTACTCCGGCGGTTTCACGCTTTCCAGGGCCACGGCCGGCTGCGCCGCCTCCAGGCTGAAGATGCCGAGTTGCGGGCTGGCGACGACGGCCGCGTCGGCCTCGCCCTCCAGACGCACCTGGATGAGCTTGGAGCGGGTGCGGCCCTGATTCACGGCCGTCTCCACGAAGCGCGGGTCGTCGCGGCGCAGCGAGACGTTCTCGAAGCTCTCCTGCACCTCGCCCGAGCGCGCAATCAGCGTGAAGCGCGCGTCCGCGCCCTGGGCCTCGGCTGTGGCAGGCGCGGCGGCCTCCGGCTTATCCTTGGCGTCCGCCTTCTTCTCCGGGCCGGATGTCGCCGCCGGGGGCTCGGCGCTGGCTGCCGCGATCTCCACCACCACGGGGCCGGAGACCTCGGGCAGCGCCGTGATCTGCAGCGAACCCGCCCCGGTGCCTGTTCTGCTGGGGATCAGGCGCTGGGCCGGTTGCGGCGCAGCCCCCCTGCCGTTGCCGCCCAGGCGCACGACGTAGCAGATGCCGCCGCCGTTGTTGAAGTAGCCGTAGACGCTATGTGCGAGGTAGGCGCCCTCGATGAAATCGCCGAAGGTTTCGCGGTACTGTGTCCAGTTGGTGATCAGGACCGGCGTGTTGTAGGGGCCTTTCTCTGCAAAGCCGATGAAGCCGGCGATCGAGGTGCCGACGCCTTCAATCGGCCGGCTGCCGCTAGAGACCTCTTCGACGTAGACTCCGGGCGCCAGATAGGTAGTCGCCATGGCCTTTCAATCCTTTCCTTAATGTTCCGGCATCGCCTTCCTGATCGCTGCACAGGGCCCTGCAGCCTCGGAGTGGGCCGAGTGGCTCAGCAAGGGTAGCAGACAGGCACCGCGGCGATCAGTCCAACATCTCGGGCTACACACTGGGCGCCCGCGCCCAGCAGCAGCGGCCTCGACCGAGCATGTTATACCTCCAGATTGTAGCTAAGAGCGGGGACTTTGACGTCACTTTCCACCACGGTTCCCGACGGGGCGACCACGCGGACGCGGTGCGTCCCTTCCGGGATTTGCCTGACGACGTAGCGACCATCGCTGTCGCTGAGCACGGTGATGCCCAGGTTGGGGAAGCTGACCTCCGCATCGGCGATGGCCCGCTGCGGCGCTCCTTCCTCACCGCTCGGGCGTTCGCGCACGATGCCGCCGATGGCGATGAGCTTTTCACGCTGCTTGCGCATGGTATTGCCCGTGAACATGACCTTGGTCAGTACCGGCGGCGCCGGCAGAAGCGGATGGATGGCCACGGCGATGGTCGCGGTGTAGGTGATGGACGGTCGCAGCTCGTTATCCAGCAGGCTCCACAGATCACCCGGCTTGCGGATGGCCCCATCCCATTGCGCCGTGGTGGTCTTGATCGGCGTCCCCACCCGCTTGAGGTCGCCCTGCAAGAGGTCGATGCCGATCTGGGCCTCGCGCATCAGGGCCGTCATGACCCGCCACAGCAACTGGTGCTCCGTGGTGACCTCCCGCGCCCAGACCGTGACGAAATAGGAGAGGTCGAACATCACGGGCGGACGCCGCGTGCCGCTCGGGGCGGCCTGCCCGTTCGCGCCGGGCTGGCCCTTTTCCTGTGTGGGACCGCCCTGGCGCTGCGGCACGTTCTCGCGCAGGTCGTACAGGTAGAGGTTGATGGTGGGTCGCTCGATATGTGCCGACCACGAACGCGTGGGGCACTCATAGCTGATCGCGACCTCATCCGGGTTGATCGGCACGCGCTTGATCAGCAGTTCTCTAATAGTGAGGTCAAGGTCCGTCAGCATGGTCGTGCTCAGGCGCCGGGGCCGTGGGTGCGTCCATCAGGTCGACGCCATCCTCCGGAGCGACTTTGCGCAGGGGGAACTGCGGTATGACTGATCCGTTCTCCGTACGTACGAATAGGTCGGGATTGATGATACCTTTGTCGAAGTCGGCCCAGATCCTGCTGTCCTGGCGGCAATCGTAGGTGCGACAGATGCTCGGCCGATGCTGATAGATCGAGCAGCGGCGCGTCCCGCGGTCCAGGTGTACGCACAGCCTATCGAGACCCTGCCGGTTCAGATAGGGTTGGCCCAACTCCCAGCGCACCACGCCCTCGTCGAGGTCCTGCTTGGTCAGCGGGAAGCGCAGGGCGCAGCAGGCGGCGTGGCAGAGGTGGTACCGCGAGGCGCAATCGATCTGGGGGATCTGATCAGCGGTGACGGCATACTTATCGTCGTCTGTACTGCCGATGCGCACGCCGATGTGCTGTTTCTGGAACACTTTCTCCAGGCGTTGCTCCTCAGCGCGACGGTACTCGGCCAGCTCGGCGTCGTCGATCAGCCCGCGCGCATGCAGCAGGCGGGTCACCGCGCCGACCTGGGCGGCGGCGGCAAAGATCTGTTGCGCCAGCGAGATGACCTGCTCGTGGCACTGGCGGAAACCGAGCACCGTCTGTTCCTCGTCGTCGGCCATGGGCTCGCTTGGCACCAGGGGCGCCATTGGTAATTCAATCATGTATGCTGTTACATCCGTCACAGTATAGACAGGGTCGCGGTAAGCGTCACACTCGTTGTCCCGCATTCAGCGCCATGGCTATCGGCGACCATGGATGGCTGCTCCATGCGCGTGGCGGGACGACGGCCTCTCGCAGTGGGACGTTGGCAACATCGTACAACGAACCGTCGCAGGGTTTCAAGGGCGCCGCTGCTCCATGTACCCGATGAGGAGAGGCGACACGCTGTTCCTAGGAGCGCCGGCGAGGACGCGTGCTCCGCCGGCCCCCGCTCGGGTCGATTGCGGGCCACCTCCACAGTAAGCACATAAATACAGAAGGAATCTGACTGCTCCTGGGCGTGGTAGGGGCGTAGACCATGCGGACCATACGCCCCTACGGAAAACCCGGCGCGACCTCTACCGGCTATTCGAAGAAGCCTTCGACCATGCGCCCGACGCCCTCTGCCGCGTCGCCCGCGGCGTCCAGATAGTTGCCTTTGTCCCAATCTGAGCTGGCGTCGTCGAAGTGCGCGGTCGCGGCGGCCGCGTCGTCGGGGTTGCTGTGGTCGTACATGAAATCGCCCAGGTGCTCGCCCGCGTGCGTCTCCTCCTCGATGCCCTCACCGATCAGATAGCCGCCCAGCGCACCCGCGCCGATGGCGGCGCCGCCCGCCAACGCGCCGGCGCCGCCCAGGGCACCGACGACGCCCGCGCCCGCGCCGAGCACGCCGGCGCCCGCCGTCATGTCCTTGGTCCCCGGATCGTCCGCCGCCGCGGGTGCGGCCGCCGCAGCCGCGTCTTGGGCATCGAATGTGTCATCGCCATCCATAGGTCCATTCCTCCAACTTCGAGCTCAGGCGCCCCGAGAGATGTCGGCAGGATAGTGCAACACAGGGTGCAAGCGGCCTGGCGGGCTGGTCGCCGAAGATGAGCCGCCCTCACCCGGCCCTGGTGCTGTTTCAGAGGGGTTACTGTGCAACGGGGCACCATTCCTGGGACCGGGGCCGACCGGGATCCGCAAGCGGGTTCCCTGGTGGTCCCGGGCAAGGATTGCCCAGTCCGACCTCTGATCCTGCACCGGGCTGCACAGCCTGCGCTATGGCCGGCGCGTGTACCTCCTTTCCACCGCGTAGCGCGGCATCACGCGTCGTGTATGCCGGCATCCCATGCGCACATCAACAATAAACGCGGGCCGGCACCCTTTTGGGATTAGATCGAGAGTGATATGTTCCCATTTCCTGTTGAGTCCGCAGTACCGGATGCCTCCTCGGCGTGATCGTGATCGACCGGCGCCGTATCGCCGCGGCGCTGGTCGAGCGCGGTGACGAGCTGCTTGACGCCGTCCGAGACCAGGTTGATGCCCATAACCAGGGAGGAGATGGCCAGCGCGGGGAAGATCACCATCCACGGCGCCTGCAAGACGTATTGCTGTCCCTCGCTCACCATCAAGCCCCAATCCGGCGTCGGAGGCTGTACGCCAAGGCCGAGGAAACCCAGCGAGGCAATGAGGAAGATCGCGTATCCGACGCGAACTGAGCCCTCCACGGCTAGGACGCCCAGCAAGTTGGGCACAAGCTCGCGCAGCATGATCGAGGGGCCGCGTTCGCCACGCAGCTTGGCCGCGGCGATGAACTCTCGGCCTGACAGTGGCAGGACTGCGCTGCGCACTACCCTGGCCACGACCGGCGAGAACACGATGACGGTGGAGATAAACAGGCCAACGTTGCCGGGTCCCATCATGGCCAGGATGAGCAGCGCCAGCAAGATCGCGGGTAGGGACATGGCCGCGTCGCTGATGCGCATCAGCAGTTCATCGACGATGCCGCCGTAGTAGCCGGCGAAGAGGGCGATGATCGTGCCGCAGATCAGAGACGCCACGGTTGAGACCACGGCCAGCGTTAACACCGTCTGGCTGCCGTAGAGCACGCGGCTCAACACGTCGCGCCCGAAATTGTCTTTGCCGAACGGGTGCTGCAGCGACGGCGCCGCGAGTATGTAGTCACCTTGCTTGTAGCTGTAGGGGGCGATGACCGGCGCGAAGATGGCGATCAGAATCCAGGCCACAACGATCACCAGGCCAATCGCGGCCAGCGGTTGCGCGCGCGCCTGGGCCCACCACCAGCCCAACTGGCCCTGTCGCCGGGACGCTCCCGGCGCACTGGCGCCGGCCTTCTGCTTAGGCCGGTCGGTATCGGTCTGCTTGGTGGCGCTGGCGCTCATAGAGAATCTCTCAGGAGACTGCCGATTTTAGGCGGCAGAGGAATGGGAGGCGCACAGCGCACAGGCCGCGCATGCAGCGCATCTGTGGTACAATACACGTCGCTACCCCGCAAGGCACTGGCTCTGCCAGAGAACAGTTTCGGTCCCGGCGTCATCCGGGCGGGGCAGCCCCATGGCCGTGCCCCTCGTCGCATAGTCGCGATGGAGTCGTAGGTTAGCCTGACGCCATTGGGCACCGGCGGTCGTTCCCGTAGCCATGCGGGATGGGTCTGGCTAAGGCCCACGTCATGCGGCCATACGCGTCGGAGACGCCTGTAGGCGTCGCGCCAGGCGCAAGCCGCCTGCTTTAGCTGGCGGTACATGACTCCTCACCTCTACGGCGATAGCCGCTAGGGTTACAGTGGCGTGTCACGGTCAACTCCCCTATTGCCCAACGCTTAGCGCCTATCGCCCATCAGGCGTAGCGGATGCGCGGATTGAGCACGGCATACAGGATATCTGCGGCAAGGTTGGAGAGCGCGAAGATGAGGGCGATCAGCAGGGTGACGTCCTGGATGACCACGACATCGCGGCTGGTGACGGCAAACAGCAGCAGCCGCCCCAGCCCGGGATAGCCAAAGAGGCTTTCGGTAACCACGATGCCGCCCAGTAGCCAACCCACGTTATTGGCGATGATGGTGATCGACGGCAGCAGCGCATTGCGCAGCGCGTGGCGCACGACGACCTGGCGGTAGGGCAACCCCTTCAGCATGGCGCTGCGGATGTAATCCGTCTCCATCACGTCGATCATATTGGTGCGTGTCATGCGGCTGATGTAGGCCAGCAAGACCAGTGAGAGTGTGAACGCCGGCAGGATCAGGGCGGCGATGTTCTGGCCCAGCGACTGGTCGCTGCCGAAGAAACTGGTGGCCGGTAAGAGATGCAACCACGTGGCGAAGATCACGATCAGGAAGGTGCCCGTCACGAACTCGGGCTGGGCCACGGCGGCCAGCGTGGCAAGGGAGATGACCGCATCCGGCCAGCGGTTTTTGGTCAGACCGGCGATCACGCCGAGCAGCAAAGAGAGCGGTACGGTGAACAGCAAGGCCACGACCGCCAGGATGGCCGAGTTGCCGAGCTTGCTCCAGAGTAGTGGCGCCACGGGCTGCGCCATGGTCGGCGAGATGCCGAGGTTGCCGGTCAGTAGATTGCCGAGCCACCAAAAGTACCGCACGAAGGGGGGTTGGTCCAGCCCCAACTGGTGGCGCAACGCGGCCAGGTTGCTGGGCGTGGCCGTCTGGCCAAGGATAGCCTGGGCTGTGTCCCCGGGGATGACGCTGGTGATGATGAAGACGAGGAGGGAGACGAGGAACAGCACCAGAACGATCAGGAGTAATCGTCGTATGATGAACCGTTGCACAGGTTGCCTCCCGCCCACCTATACGTTAGAGGGTAGCGGCTGTTCTGATGCGTGTCAATTAGACATCATTACGATACGGATTCGATGGCGAGGAGGACCGGCAAGCTGCCGGTCCTCCTCGCCATCGACCGCTCTAATCCTATGACGTGAGCCAGGCGCTCCTGTAGTAATGGAAGGTGTCCGCCCGCGGCTGAAAGCCCTGCACGCGGTTGCTCAACGGCAGCGCCCACACGTTGTAGGCCGGGATGATCGACGGCCCGTCGTCGCGGATCATGGTGGAGATCTGTTTGTACAGGCTCTTGCGTTTCTGCGCGTCCAGCTCGGTGCCTACCTGCGTGATCAGAGCGTCGAGCTGCTTGTTGTTGTAGTGGGCCTCGTTCCAGATGGCGCCGATCTTATAGATCAGGTTCAGGTATTCCTGGGGCGTGCCGCGCGCCCCCCACGACGTGATGGCGAAGTCGACCCGCAGCCAGTCCGCCGCGTAGTAGGTGGTCAGGGTTTCCGAGGTGATTGTGACCTCGACATTGGGGACGTTGCCGGCCATCTGCTGGAAGGCGGTGCCGAACTGCAAGATGCCGCCGAAGTTGGAGGCGTAGAGGTTGACCTTCAGCGGCTTATCCTTGGTGTAGCCGGCGGCGGTCAGCAGCGCCGTGGCCTTCGCGGGGTCGACCGCGCGCGCGCCGATGTTGCTGTACCACTGCTTGAACGCCGGCGAGATGGGCTGATCGTTGCCGATCGGCGAGAGGCCGTTGCTCAGCACCTGGACGATGGCCTTGCGGTCGACGATGTACTTGAAGGCGTTGCGCACCCGCGGGTCGCTGAAGGGCTTGCGGTCGGAGCGCATGCGCATGTGCAGGAAGCCGGTGGTTGGCCTGACAATGACTTTCAGGTTGGGGGCGTGCATCAGCGGCGCGGCATCGGCCGGACTCAGCACCGACACGAAGTCCACCTGGCCGGACTGCACCGCCGCCACCTGCGTCGTCGTCTGCGGCAGGTAGACGAACTTGACGGCGTCGAGGTACGGCAATCCCGCTTCGAAGTAGTTGGGGTTGCGCACGATGGTGGCATGATCCGCCGGTATGAAGTCCTTGAGCTTGAACGGACCGGTGCCCGAAGGCGCCGTCGTGAACTTGGAATACCCCGCCTTCATGTTCGGGTCGAAGTTGTTCTCGACGATGCACATGTGGTAGTCGGCCAGGAACGCCGGCAGGTCGGGCGTCGGGGACTTGAGGTGGAAGACCACCGTGTAGTCGTCGGGCATCTCCATCTTCGCGATGGAGGAGAGATTGGTGGCGCCGCCCAGACCCAGGGTCTTGATGCGATTGAGGGAATAGATCGCGTCGGCCGCCGTGAACTCTTTGCCGCTGTGGAACTTCACGCCCTTGCGCAGCGGGAAGGTCCAGGTCAATCCGTCCTTCGAAGCGCTCCAGCCCGTGGCGAGGTCCGGATAGGGGATGAGGTTGTTGTCGACGCGCACCAGGAAGCTGTAGATGTTGTGGCATATCTGAATGGTCGCGGTGTCCTGCTGCACCGCGGGATCGAGGCCGCCGGGCGTGGGGCCGACGTCCGCCACGCGCATCGTGCCGCCCCGGCGCGGCGACATCGGCGCGTGCCCGGCGCTCGCGGCGAGGGCCGGAGGCGCATTGTACAGCATCAGCCCGATGGCCGATGTCGTCAACCCCAGGGCCACGCCTTTCTCGATGAACTCCTGCCGCGTGATCTGGCCACTCTTGAGCTGATCGAGCAGTTCCTGGCTTTCGCTATCCATCCATAGTCTCCTTGCCTGGCTGAACGAGGAATACGTTCGGCAACTATCACCGCTGCCTGGATCATGCCGGTCACCGAAAATACCTATGCGCTACTGTAGCACGAATGCCGCCCATAAACAAGTTAGGCGCTAGGCGATGGGGGAGCGGCATGTATGGCGCTCATTGAATTGAGAGCCTACGCCGGCGCAGTCAGCCCGATGCGCCCTCCTAACGCCTTGCGCCCATCGCCTATTCAGTGCGTGTGGCGGCAACGAGCGTATCGATGAAGAGGCCGATGGCCTCGTCGATCTGCTCCGGTCCCGTGGAGGCAATCTCCTGTTGCAGGGTTCTGACGGCGTTGACGGCCATGCTGTTGTCGCCGATGCGGTGCGCGTCGTAGAGCAGGTGCGCGCCGGTCTGGGCGCACTCTGCAAGCCGTGATACCTGGCCGCTATGGCCCAGCGCCAGCAGCCAGCCGCGCAGGGCGATGATGGTGGGCCGCAAGGTGAAGGCGGCCTCGTAGGCCTCAACGGCCAGGTCGGGCGCGACAGCCTGATACTCGTCGGCAAGGCTCTGCAGTCGCCGCGGATCGTCCGCCGCTCCGCTCCGCAAGGCCGACCAGCGTCCCAGCATGCGCGCCCGCTCCAGGCCGCTCAAGGCTGCCTCGTGCTGCTGCTGTTGCAGAACGCGCTCGTAAAGCGCCGCCGCGCCCCAGTAATCTCCTGCCGCGATGTGCTGCTCTGCCTCGGCCAGCCACGCGTCGACGCTGCCGGCGCTGTTTCGCAGGAGGCCGAGGCGATTCTGCAGCTCGCGCAGGCGCGGGTGGTCGGGTGCCAGGGGCGCAGCCTCGTCAAGCAGGCGGGCGGCCTGGTTGGGATCGGCCCACCTTGGCAGCAGGTACAATTCGGCTTCGTCCAGCAGGGCGTCGAGCCGCCGCGCATCATCTGCCGTCGTTGAACGCTCTACGTCCTCGACCCGCGTCGTGGGATTATCGAGCGGCAGTACGTGTGCAGGTTGGAACTCCACGGGCGCCTGGCGGGTTGGAGTTGGCGTTGGCGTCGGGGCCGTGGGAGTCGCCGCGGGATTCAGGAGCTCTGCGATAGGGGTTACCAGGGCGCTCACCTTGCTCCACATGTTGTCCTGCTCGGATCGAGGCTGCTCAACCGGCCCAGCGGCCTGTTCCTGCACCGGCTCAGCACGCGCGCTTGTGGCTTGCGGCTGCGTGCTAGTCGGACGTTGCGTCTCTGGCGCCGGCTGCGCGGCCACTATGTCCGGCGGCCGAGGCTCGTCCGGTGTCCTGGTGCTCGCGGCAGGGGAACGCGCTGTCGTTGGAGGTTGCGTTTCCGGCCCGGCCTGAGCCGTTCGCGCTGCCTCCGCGGTCTGGGCCTGAACCGGCGGCGTTTGCACGATCGGGGGCCGCGGCGCGGTCGTCGACGGTTGCGCTGTTGCGCCTGCCCGTGCCGCGATCGGTGGGCGTTGCTCCGACGGGTTGGGCGGGGTGGGCGACCGATCCGCGTCGATCTTCCCGGCTGCCGCCCGCGCAGATTGCGGCGGCGAGCCCGTGGTGCCGGCCGTGGCCGCTGGTTTCTCGAACGCCGGCGTTGCTGAAGCCGGAGGTGGCGCGGGGCGATCTCGTGGCGGGATGACGGGTTGCCGCGTGACGGAGGACGGCTTGGGTTGCTCGACGGCCGGTGGAGAGGGT
>Ga0070740_10002354_pt1 | contig 22437 bp, 39 predicted proteins | sample Coa_R2_FD_67286 | JGI IMG/M metagenome (GOLD analysis project Ga0070740, IMG submission 67286) | Surface soil microbial communities from Centralia Pennsylvania, which are recovering from an underground coalmine fire - Coalmine... | ecosystem: Environmental > Terrestrial > Soil > Unclassified ...
GTATACTATGAATATATATAAGTACTTAATATTAATGCTTTGCTTGACGACTTCAGTCACTTTTCCTACTAAAAAAATTTGTCTAATTTCAGCTCCTCGTTCTTTATCAGTTGCTTTTTTACGTATGATAGAAGCTCGCGGCGATTTCCAGATTTTACATGAACCTTCTCAATATGTTTTTAACCTTAAACATTCACCGATAGAAGTACAAAAGTGGTTCAATTTAGGTGCTCCAAAAACGTATGAGCAAGTCAAAGACTTGATCATTAATACTTCTCAAGAAGGCAATGTTTTTATAAAAGAAATAAGTTTTGCAGTCTATGACTGGCTTACTAAAGACATTGAATGGATTCGAAATCCGGATATGTATTTTGTATTTCTCTTAAGAGATCCTCACCATATAGCCCTTTCATTTTATAAGAAATTAGAACCAGTCTTTGATGGAACAAAGCATCAATTTGAGAACTTAATAGGCTATCAATCACTTTATGAAATTTATCAGGTAGTTAAGCAACATGCCAAACATAAACCCTACATTATACTTACTGAAGATCTGTACACCAACCCTGAAAAAACAATAGATCAATTTTGCAAGGCAATGGATATACCATTTATGCCTGAATGCATGCACTGGGACAATCTTGGAGCCGATTTTAATGGTAAAGAATGGAATGAGATCAAACATCATGATATCACATACCACTGGCATGGCGACGCTCTTAAAAGCACTGGTTTTGGCAAACCGACAATGTATGCCAGGGATGCAGATGGCAAGCCAACTTTTGAAGAGATTAAAAATGAGGAACATCGTATTGCTGCTATAAAAGCATACGAAGCAAATTTACCGTATTATCATCAACTACTTGCACAAATATCAAAAGAAGTATAAAAAAGATATCCGATATAAACCGAAACCAATAAGGAGAAATCTATGAAAAAACTTTTGGTATTGTACGTACTCTTTAATTTCTCTATGTCTAATGCAATGCTCCACTTAAGACAAGCATTAGTCCCGAATCGAACTCTGCTCATAAGAAACGTTTGGCCACCAGCTGGAAAATATGTAAAACCAGCAATCGCTCATAGCATGAGAAGATCTCAAAACATAATGCCCGAAAAGTCAGAGCTCGTCATACCAGAACAATTTATTATGGATGCTTTTAAATGCGACTGTACAACTTTCTGCAAAATACAGCAATATAATCAGAATATAGCGGAAATCAAAAAAGAAATGGATGCTACAAGCAATCCTGCAGTACGCTATAGTGGTCCATTTAAACTCGCATTGAATCGTTGCGCCCAAGATCTTTTGGCTGCCAGATGCAAAGGCGTTTCTAGAACGTATAGCGTCGATTGACTATTAAGCAACTTAATTTTTTTTGTTGTATTTTTTTCTCTGCTTTTGCTCTTTGAAAGCTACATAAATATGCAGTGGAAATAAGGATAATCCAAGAAGGGGTCCCGATACGCTAATACCCGCAAACAAGGAACATGCATCTCCTATGCAGCCACCATATTTATGATTTTCTCGCACAAAAGATCGAACGCCAGGACACGTGCAATACAGTATAACCATAGGAGCAGTAAGCATAAGAAAAGCGGGAGTTGCGCGTTTAATTTTGTTGAGTAAAGTGTCTGTTTTTTGGGGAACCAGCTGATCAGCAAGTACAGGAAGATTAAGACCTAAACCAATAAATAAGTAAACTAATAGGCTTTTTTTAAGATTCATATTGCATAATAAAAGATTATGGATGCAAGATCCAAGACATGGTAAACATACCGGCAATAAAACCAACACCGGTCAAAAATGCACGCATGAATGAAGCGCCTATGCCCGGAGAGCGAACAATCACCGGCTCATGATGAACCACATGCTTGATGGTAACATTATCCTGTAGATTATTTTCATTAATGTTTTTGTCACCGAGATCCATTGGCTCATTCATAGAGTATGTCTTTTTGATCGCGCGGGTATATGAATAACCTTGGTCAGTATTGATATATTCACCATGCACCAATTCTGTTTCAGAGGCAAACAATGCGCCTGTACTCATCAATACTGATAATACAATTATATTTATCATTAATTTCCCACCCTATATTATGATGTTCCCATTTTACCAGGAGCTATCTCGTAATCTACTTGAAAAGGAATATATGATTCAGTTGGGGCAGATATTTGCAAACCCAAAAGAATCAATTCAATTAAAATTGCTGGCGTTACCAAACCAGTTATAAAGCCTCTGGTCTCAGGATAATTTGCAAGGAGATGGCGTAAAACTGCTGTGCTGCCTATTGTCCCTAAAGCAGTACCTAATGATTTTACTACCGCAGCAATTTTTGCATTCTGAGCATCTTCCATAGCATGTTTAATCCATGCTACTTTTGCTTTCTGATCAGCTTCCAACTCAAATGGCTGTTTTGTTTTTGAATTTTGAACTGCATTGAGCATGTTGTGACTAGATAACACTATGCTTAAACAAATAATAACTTTGGATATTAATGATGACATTGGAGTCCCCTTCGCTAAAAAATCCCTTTTTTGAGATTACCAGAAAGGTCTTATAAAGCAATAAAACCCCTTTAATTAGGGGTTTATTCTACTAACAAAACCTGAGTCACATCGGGCAATCGTTCTTTAATTGCCTGCTCAACGCCAAAGGTCATGGTAAAAATAGAAGCGGGGCACCCAACGCAGGCCCCCGACAATCTAATTGATACTGTAGTATCTTCTAATTTAACAAGCTCGATGTTTCCCCCATGACCCTGTATCATTGGCCTGAGTTCATTGAGCACGTTCGTGATCGCTTCAATTCGTTGTTCGTGGGTCACGAATTATACCCACTCTAAACGAGCAATCACTGCGGTGTCACTCTTACGGCGACCCATAGGAATCACTCGTGTGTAACCACCTGCACGTTGTGTATACTTTGGAGCTATTTCATTAAATAATTTCAGAACCGCTTCTTCTTTATAAGGCAAAATTGCATTTATGCGACGGCGTGTATTGAAATCATTACCAACACGAGCAACGGTAACTACTCGTTCAGCTAAACGCTGAACTTCTTTCACGTTTGCTTTGGTTGAGGTTAATGAACCATAACTAATAAAATGAATCACCTGATTGCGGAGCAATGATTTACGGTGACTGCCTTTTAGATTAAGTTTTCTTCTACCATTTTGATGTTTCATGGGAGTGCCTTTATAAGCTTATTTGCTTATTCGTCCTTATCTTTTTCGGTTTCTTTAAGAATACGTTTTATATCGGATTCCTTAATATCCATACCAAAAGAAAGTCCGAATGCTTTCATTGCTTCTTTAACTTCTTGCAATGACTTACGACCAAAATTTTTAATCTTTAAGCCATCTTCTTCAGATAAATTAACTAAATCAATAATGCGTTTAATACCAGCATTGATCAAGCAGTTATGTGCACGAACTGATAATTCAAGTTCATCAATTGGCTTGAGTAACAGGTCAACAGGGACACCTTTTAATCCTAATTCATCCAAATCAGCTGGTGCATGTTCTTGTTGTTCTTCTGGCATCGCTGAAATTTTGTTAAAAGGTATTTCAGCACTCGCTAAAAAATGTTCCAATTGAGTACGCAATACAGAAACTGAATAGTGCATTACATCAAGAGGGTTCTCAGAACCATCTGTATGTATTTTGATCGTCAATTTATCATAGTCAATTTCGCCACCAACACGTGTCTTTTCAACATCGAATGTAACTTGTCTGATTGGCGAGAACATTGCATCCAAGTAAATGCGGCCATCTTCTTGTAACGCTTTATCCTTTGGCCATTGAGCTGGGCGATAGCCTCGACCTGATTCAACAAAGAACTCAATATCAAGCACACCTTTTGGCGCAACATGAGCAATAACATGCTCTAAGTTTACCAATTCTAGATGACTATCAGCTTTAATATCAGCAACACGAGCAATGCCTTCACTTGTCATTTTTAAATGCATTTTACCCGGTTTGCCTTCTTTATTGCGCACAACGATCTCTTTGATGTTCAATATCACTTGCATGGTATCTTCAATCACACCTGGCAATGAAGAAAATTCATTATTCACACCCTTAATAATAACTGATGTGACTGCTGAACCTTCGACGCCTCCTAATAATACGCGTCGCAAAGTATTACCAAGTGTAACCCCAAACCCAGGCTCTAATGGTTGAGCTACCAACTCACCATAGCTATCACTCAATTGTTTTTTGTTCCAACTGAGGCGTGGAATTGTTAAAGGTCTATACTCTTTATTTTCCATTTAAATAAACTCCCGAGCCTTAATCCGCTAAAATACCGCCCAATAAATAACTATTCTTATCCAATCTTGCTCAAACTCGATTGAACCCCAATTACTTAGAATAAAACTCAACAATCAAATGTTCTTCGATTGGTGTTTGAATATCAGAACGTACAGGATAACGTAATACACGCCCTTTACGATCTTGTTTATTCAATTCTAACCATTCAGGAACTTTGATACCGATCTTAAGTCTCTTATCAATAACTTGCTCCACAAAAGTTGCTTTATTCATTGCTGTTGGAGCTATAGATATTTCATCATTCACTTCAACTAAAAATGAAGGTGAATACACTTTTTTGCCATTAACCAAAACGTGTCCATGGACAATAATTTGGCGAGATTGTGCACGTGAGGTAGATAATTTTAGACGATAAATCGTATTATCAAGGCGTCGTTCTAATAGGCTAAGCAAGTTTTCACCCGGCACACCTTCGCGGCTTTTTACTGCGATCTGGAAAAAGCGTTTAAACTGCTTTTCGCGAACACCGTACTCGTCTTTCACCTTCCGCTTCTCTGCTAATTGTTTACCATATTCAGAGAGTTTGCGGCCTCTTTTTGGTGCTGCTTGCTCTGAATTATTAGTTCTAGATTTTCTGTCCATTCCAACTTTTTCAACCATTGAACGATTACCTCTTTAAAAGCTTATCTTTATACACGACGTTTTTTTGGTGCTCGGCATCCATTGTGAGGTAAAGGGGTAACATCACGCAAAATAGAGACATTTAACCCAGATGACTGAAAGGCTCTTACAACAGAATCTCTTCCTGAGCCAGGCCCTTGTAAATTTACCTCAACACTTCTAATACCCAATGTTCCCATGTCTTTTGCTAATGTAGCGCCAACTTGAGAAGCTGCAAAAGGAGTACCTTTACGAGCACCTTTAAAACCAAGTTTTCCAGCACTGCAACGCAATAAAATATCACCTTCAAGTGTAGAAATAGAAACAAGCGTATTATTGAAGCTTGATTTTACATGCGCAATGGCTGAATCTACGCGCGTTCTCTGTTTCTTTGATTTCTTTTTGTAAGCCATTCTATCCTTTACCCACTTCTATAAATCTATTTCTTAGTTATTTTTTTCTTTAATGCAATGGATGAACCACGAGGCCCTTTACGCGTACGTGCATTGGTTTTTGTACGTTGTCCACGCACTGGCAAACCCTTTTTATGACGTAATCCACGATAACTGCCAATTTCTTGAAGACGTTTAATATTCAACTGAATCTCTTTGCGCAATTCACCTTCAGTGGTGTAATTGTTGGTAACTTCACGCTGAATTGCTGCTACTTCATCATTAGTTAAATCTTTAACGCGTTTATCAAAACTAATGTGTAATTTATTAAGAATATCACGCGATGATTTAAGGCCGATTCCAAAAATATAGGTCAACCCATACTCTACACGCTTATTTGGTGGTAAATTTGCACCTTCTATTCTAGCCATATCTATCCTTATATTACCGAATTACCCTTGACGCTGTTTATGCTTGGCGCTTCTCTCACAAAGGACACGCACCACGCCACCACGCTTAATAATGCGACAGCTATCACAGATTTTTTTTACTGATGTTCTCACTTTCATGTGTACATTCCCTCAAACTACAAACATTAACTTTTATAACGGAGGACAATTCTTCCTCTGGTCAGATCATAGGGAGACAATTCTAAAGCAACCTTGTCACCCGGTAAAATTTTTATATAATGCATGCGCATCTTACCAGATACATGCCCCAACACTACATGCCCACCTTCAACTTCAACACGGAACATAGCATTAGGTAAAGTCTCTTTTACAATACCATCAATGCGAATAACATCTTCTTTAGTTTTTTGTTCGCGGTGTTTCATATCTCTTTCCATCCTACTTGTGAATTCTCGTCAAAATTTTAGGTTCTCCCTCAGTTATCACGATTGTATCTTCTACGTGAGCAGCCAAACTTTTATCCATAGTCTTAACTGTCCACCCATCTTCTGTGATATATACATCGTAATGACCCATGGTAATCATAGGTTCAATAGCAAGCGCCATGCCAGGTTTTAAAATAGGGCCCATACCCGGCTTACCATAATTAAGCACTTCAGGATCTTCATGCATATTTTTTCCAATTCCATGGCCTGCAAAATCACGAATTACACTAAAACCATGCGCCTCAACTTCAGCTTGAATTTCAGCAGAAATATCAGACAAATGATTACCAGGAAGCGCCTTAGCAATTCCCTTGTACAATGCTTGCTCTGCTACGTCAGCCAATTTCTTTATTTTTGCATCCACAGGGCCTACAAAAAAGGCTCGTGCCATATCTGCACAATAACCACGCCAAGCTGCACAGACGTCAACTTTGACCAAGTCCCCTTTTTTAAAAATTTTGGTAGCCATAGGAACTCCATGCACCACCTCATCATTCACTGAAATACAGCTCACATGTTTATACGTGTGATAGCCTTTAGTTTTTGATACTAAATCTCTTTTTTTCAGTTCCTGAGCAATCCATGAATCTAATTCTAAAGCACTCATTCCCGGCTGAATTAATGGTCCCATAGCATCAAACATCTCCGATAAGAGACGTCCTGCTGTTTCCATCTTAAAAATAGAATGTTTATTTTTAATCGTAATCATACCGTTAAGGCCCACTAATTTTTTAAAGTCCTCAAAAACTTCATTTGAGGAAACCTCAGCATTTAACTCTAATATTGGTTGCCCAATATTTTTATAAAAATTTAACAGATCCTGCGTATGCTTATGATATATACCCAAACGCTCACGAACTGCTTGAGCTTCATCATCTGCGCGCTGAATCAATGCACCTTCACATGCATCGCATTTCATACCACTTTTAGGCTTGAACGCTGAATCAGCTAAAGTAGAATAAACTGCCTGGCAATTGCTATTCTTACAAATGAGCCTGCCAGATAGCCTATTTACCACCTTTTCATCCCCAATGGTAAACTTCAACACATGAAGCCGCACCTCAGGAAACCTGTCTTTCAAAATTTTATCAAAGGCCTGTGCTTGCGCAACTGCTCTAGGAAAGCCATCCAATATTACGGCTGAAACTTTCTCTAGTTGCTCATCAAGCCATTCTTCAACCATTTCAGTTATAAGACTGTCAGAAACCAGTTTACCAGAATTGATAGCTAAAGCTATCTCCTTACCTATCTCAGTCTGTTCTGCAATATGCTTTCTGCATAAGTTTCCGGTTGACAATTGAACCCAATTATAGCGCTCTGTGCACAGTTTGGACAATGAACCTTTTCCAGAACCCGGTGGTCCAATAAACACAAATACATCTTTAGGAGGGTTCACCGTATCATCCTGCCTTTTAATCTGCCTGTTGAAAGGAAACCTTCATATCTATTTTCTATCAAATAAGATTCAATCTGAGCAGCCGTATCCAATCCAACACCTACTACGATTAACAATGCAGTACCGGTCATTATGAAAGGAATATTAAATACCCAATAAAGCAAATTAGGCAGCAAAGCTAATGTAGCCAAGTAAAGTGCTCCAACAAGGCCTAATCTAGTGAGAATATAATTAAAGTACGAAGCAGTTTGTTTACCCGGTCTAATACCTGGTATAAATCCGCCACCTTTTTTCATATTATCAGCTAACTCATCGGGATTGAAAATTAATGCGGTATACACAAATGAGAACATAATAATGAGCAAGAATTGAACAACGCTACCCAACGCTGCAGTCGGTTGCAGATTTTCCCATAACCATTGGAAGATCCAAAATCTATCTGCCAACATATTTGTTGCAAATAATGGAATATTAATAACAGCACCAGTTAAAATAACTGGCATGATGTTTGCAGTATTAACCTTAAAAGGAATATAGGTACTTTGTGCACCATATACTCGTTGGCCTACAACACGACGAGTATACTGTACCGGAATCTTGCGCTCTCCACGTTCTACAAACACAACAAACGCAGCCAGAGCTACAAACAAAACCAATAGCAGAACCGCTACAACAGGATCCATTAAGCCTTGTTGAACCCTAAATACTGTTTTAATAATATCATCAGGCAAACGAGCAACAATACCCGCAAAAATGATCATAGAGCTACCATTACCAAGACCAAATAATGATATCTGCTCTCCTAACCACATTACAAACATTGATGCTACGGTTAATGAGAAAACAAAATTGATTCTAAATAGCCAGCTTCCCGGTTCCAAGACCAAATTATTACGTTCTAATAAGAATACGTAACTGGTTGCTTGAAAAATACTTACAAAAAAAGCTAAATAACGAGTGTATTGATTGATAATCTTACGCCCATATTCGCCTTCTTTTTGAAGCTGCTCTAACGATGGAACGGTCAAGCTCAACATTTGCATCATAATAGATGCGGTGATATAAGGCATAATACCTAAACCGAACAATGTTGCTTGCTTTAATGCACCACCAGAAAACATATCTAAATATGATAGTAATCCCCCAAGTCCACGCGCCTTTTCAACCATTGCGGTTAAGGCCTTAACATCTATACCTATAACCGGTATATGTACCCCCAATTGGTACACAATCAGAACACCCAAGGTGAACAATAATTTCTTGCGTAATTCCGGAATAAAAAAGATGTTTATGAAATTTTTGAGTACTATCACGACCTTACATCTCCTTAATCAATTTAGCTTCACCACCGGCTTTTTTAATAGCTTCTTCAGCTGACTTACTAAATGCGTCAGCAATCACCGTCAATTTTTTTGAAATGGTACCATTGCCCAGAACTTTTAACCGAACAATACCATTATTGCGACCACCTTTATTAGGCTTAATAATACCTTTGTCAATCAAAGCTGCCGCATCAACTTGGGCACCAGTTTCAAATACATTATTGAGTCTATCAACATTTACAATTTCAAATATCGTCGCAAAGTCGGTATTGTTAAATCCTCGTTTTGGTAAACGACGATAAATTGGCATTTGACCGCCTTCGAACTTTGGACTTACATGAGCACCAGAACGTGCCTTTTGACCTTTGTGACCCTTGGTCGAAGTGCCGCCTCTTTCCCCGCCGCGCCCAATTCTTTTACGTTTCTTAACTAAACGCTTTAACGTATGTAATCGTAACATAGTTGCTTCCAAGTGTTATTTTTTTCCAACAAGTTCTTTAACAGTCTTACTTCTCAATTTGGCTAAATGATCTGCTGAGCGTAATTTAGCAAGAGCATTTAATGTAGCTTTAACTACATTTTGACGATTCGAACCCATCGATTTTGCCAAAACATCCTTCACGCCTAATGCATCCATAATAGAACGCACCGCGCCACCAGCAATTACACCAGTTCCTTTATACGCAGAACGGAGAATAACTTTACTTGATCCATGTTTACCCGTTGTTGGATATGGTATGGTCGTTCCACGCAATGGTATTTCAATCATATTTTTACGTGCACTAGTAGTTGCCTTTGCAATAGCAGAGGACACTTCACGGCTTTTTCCTAATGCTATACCAATGCTGCCTTGTTTGTTTCCAGATACCACGAGGGCTGAGAAAGAAAATCTTTTACCGCCTTTAGTAACTTTGGTAACACGTCTCACGTCTACTACGTGATCAACAATTTCAGTTTCTTTTGTTTTTGTTGCCATTATGTACAATCCCGGTTATTTAAATGGATAATCCGCCTTCGCGCAATCCGTCCGCCAATGATTTCACTCTGCCATGATATAAGAAACTACCACGATCAAACACCGCTGTTTCTATACCTTTTTTCTTGGCTCTACTTGCAAGTTCTAAACCAACTGCATGAGCAACTGCTTTTTTATCACCTTTTGTATTCTTCAGATCAACTGATGAACAACTCGCTACTGTTGTTTGAGCAGCATCATCAATAATTTGCGCATAAATATGATTTGCGCTTCTGAATACAGAAACTCTTGGCAACACACTGTGACGCTTCAAGCTTTTTCTTGTGCGTAATGCTCTGCGTTGAGCTCTCTTTTTAATATTTTTTAATACTGACATTATTCATACCTCGTAGGCTAATACCTATTACGCCTTAGTCTTACCTGCTTTACGTGTAATAACCTCTCCAACAAATCTTATACCCGTACCTTTGTATGGTTCTGGTGGTCTAAATGATCTCACTACACTGCAAACGTGCCCAATGAGCTCTTTATCATAAGATTTGAAGGTAAGACGTTGACCAGTCTTATCTATTTCAAGAGATACGCCTTTAGGTAGTTCATAATCAATTTTATGGCTATAACCTAAACTAAATACCACTTTATTGCCGGACAAGGCTGCCTTGAATCCAAGACCTTCAATTTGAAGTTGTCTCTCAAATCCAACTGAAGCACCCTTAATACGGTTTGCTAACAATGCTCGATGTAAACCCCAGATACGATTAATATCACGAGCTTGTTCATTTGCGGTAATAGATAATTGATTACCATTCAAATGAGCGGTTAATTCAGGAGGAAGTACATATACACCTGAATTTTTTGGTCCTTTAAAGTGAACTTCCTGACCTTTGATCTCAACTTTGACACTATCTAGATCTATTGCTTTTCTGCCAATTTTTGACATTGTAGTACCTTTATATCCGTATTACCAAATCGTGCAAAGAACTTCACCACCAACAGAAAGCTCTTTTGCTTTTTTATTGGTGAAGACACCGCGATTGGTTGTTAAAATGGATATGCCAAGACCACCAATTACTGGTTTAAGCTCAGCAGCTCCAGCATAATAACGACGTCCCGGAGTACTTACTCTGCGAATTTCATGAATTACAGACTCGCCATTTACATATTTCAATGTAATTTTTAGGAATTTTTTTCCCCCATCCTCTTCCACTACAGCAGAATCTCTAATAAAACCTTCATCTTTTAAAATGGAGGCAATACTTGAATTCATTACAGAATATTGCGTAATTACAAAAGGCTTTGAGGACAAAAGTCCATTACGAATGATAGTTAAAAAATTGCCAACGGCATCAACTGACATCCCGATCCTTCCACTAACTTATTTACCAACTTGTTTTTTTAATACCAGGAAGCACTCCATCCAATGCATTTTTTCTAAAACACATACGACAGAGCATAAAAATTCTCATGTAGCTTCTTGGTCTTCCACATAACTTACAACGATTATGCTTTCTTACAGCAAACTTCGGTGTTTTTTCTGACTTAACAATCAATGATTTTTTAGCCATGCTATCTCACTTGCCTTGGTTATTTTTTACGAAATGGCATACCAAAACTCTTGAGCAGTTCGTAGCCATGTGCATCATTTTTTGCTGTTGTTTGAATAGTAATATTCAATCCGTGTTGCTTATCATCCATTTCATATTCAACTTCAGGGAAAATACTCCATTCTTTTAAACCTAAGTTATAGTTACCGCGACCATCTAACTTAGTTGGAACCCCTTGGAAATCACGAACTTTTGGCAAAGAAATATTAATAAGTTTATCCAAAAATTCATACATCAATCTACCGCGCAGTGTAACTTGTACCCCAATTGGCATACCTTCACGTAATTTAAAACCCGCGATTGATTTTCGGGATAGTGTACGGACAGGCGCTTGACCTGCAACTCTTGTCATGAGATTCATAACATTTTGCAATGCCTTGCTATCTGAAACTGCGCCTTTAACACCTGAGTTAAGAACAATCTTGGCAACTTTTGGTGTTTCCATAACATTTTCTAAACCAAGATTCTTAAACAATTGCGGAGCAATTTGTTTATCGTATATTTCTTTTAACCGAGCTTTAGCCATATTCTCTTAACCTTTACTTGCCTGAATAGCCTTAGATTATTTCTTCACAACGATGACAGGCACGTGCTCGTTTGCCAGTTTCTTTAACAACTTTAGTGGCCATACGAGACGGTTTCTTGCATGAAGGGCATATCGGCATCACTTGTGAGAGATTCAAATATCCTTCAGTCTTTTTTATGCCGCCCACTTCACCTTGTTTACGTGCTTTTAAATGACGAGTTACAAGCGCAACACCTTTAACAACAACTTTACCTTTTTTAGGTAAAATCTCTATTACAGTGCCTTGCGACCCTTTATCTTTGCCCGATAGTACAATTACCGTATCATCTTTTCTTATACGTGCTGTCATGTGTAAATCCTTTATAAAACCTCTGGCGCCAAAGAAGCAATTTTAATATACCCCTTTGTTCTCAATTCACGAGCAATTGGTCCGAAAATACGAGAAGCAATCGGTTCTTGATCTTTAATTATTACCGCGGCATTATCACCAAAACGAATGTAACTTCCATCATTGCGCTTATAAGCTTTACGCGTTCTTACAATAACGGCAGTAACAACATCGCCTTTTTTTACCATACCGCCAGGTATAGCTTTTTTTACTGAGCATCTAATAACATCACCAAGATAAGCAAAACGCTTTCTGGTGCTTCCTACAATATGAATACAAAGTAGTTCTTTTGCGCCGGAATTATCAGCTACTTCTAAATATGATTCTTTTTGTATCATCGTGGTCTACCTTTGTTTAGCTTTTTTTCACAACACGCATCAAATACATACATTTTGTTTTCGATACTGGGCGACCTTCATAAAATTCAACAACATCACCCATTGAAGCTTGTTCTTGCTCATCATGAACTTTGTATTTCTTCGTAGTACGCATAATCTTATGAAATTGCGGATGCATGTAAGTCCGTTCCGTTTTGACCACAACGGTTTTATCCATTCGATCGGAAATAACTTCACCTGAATAGATCTTTTTTTGTTTTTGTTCATTTGTTTTCATTTAATAGCATCCTTAATCAATTATGCGTTGCTCAAGCTTTCTTTGTGTTTAATATAGGTTAATGCACGAGCGATATCTTTACGAAGTTTTTTAAACTGAGAATAATCTTTAATGTGCGAGGTAGTAGCATTAATACGAAGGCTAAAAAGTTCGCGTCTCAATGCATCAATTTTTACTTTTAAATCGCTCAGGCTTAGTTGCTCGAGTTCTTTTTTTGTGACATCTCTTTTCATATTTCTAATCCATTGTTAGCACATTGCAGAAATTCTATGCAGATTCTTTTTTTACAAACTTCGTTTTACGAGGAAGCTTGTATTGAGCTTGTTTTAAAGCCTCACGTGCTGAAACCTCATCGAGACCACCAATTTCGCAAATGATATGTCCCGGTTTCACCACAGCAACCCAACTTTCCGGGTTACCTTTACCTTTACCCATACGAGTTTCAGCTGGTTTTTTGGTAACTGGTTTATGAGGAAAAACACGAAGGAAGAAGCGACCAACTTTTTTCAGTCTGCGAGCTACTGTAATGCGCATTGATTCAATTTGCTGCGCAGTCATCCAATGAGGTTCAAGCGCTTGCAAACCATATTCACCAAAAGCAACCTCGCGACCACCTTTGGCTTTACCCTTCATGGTACCACGTTGTACTTTTCTATATTTAACTTTTTTCGGCATCAGCATGATCGTAATCTTTCATCTCTATTTGTTTTAATAATTATACGTGCTGATATTCACCTCTGCAGATCCACACCTTAACACCAATAATGCCATAGGTTGTTTTTGCTTCTGCAAGGGCATAATCTATATCTGAACGAAGTGTATGTAATGGAATAGAACCAACTCGAGTCCATTCAGTACGTGCAATTTCAGCACCATTCAAACGTCCAGCACAACAAATTTTGATTCCTTTAGCTCCGCTACGAATTGCTGACGCAGCTGCTCGTTTCATAGCCTTTTTATAGCTTCCACGACCAGACAATTGATCAGCAATGCTCTTAGCAACCAACATTGCATCCATTTCAGGAGATTTAACTTCTTGAACTGAAATTTCAATGTTCTTTTTACCACCGAGAAGCTTCGCCAATTGAGCTCGCAACTGTTCAATTTCTTGCCCTTTTTTACCAATCACCATGCCTGGTCGACCAGAAAAAACAACAATACGAACATTATCACCAGCTTTATCAATTTCAATTTTTGAAACTTCGGCATCTACCAAAGCTTTTTCAAGGAATTTTCTAATTTTGATATCTTCTAATAACTGCTTACCGTATGAATCGCGCGCAAACCAGCGAGAAGTCCAGTCTCTATAAATACCTAATCTAAACCCTACTGGGTGAACCTTCTGTCCCATACTAGTCCTTTTCCTTAGCGATAGGTTCTAATATAACTTTCATATGGCTAAACCGTTTTCTGTAAATGTTGCTTCTGCCCATTGCCCCTGGTTTGAAATAACGGAACATAGGACCTTCATCAACTTGTATTTCTTTAATAAATAGCTCTGCTGGCTCCAATGACTTTAAATTTTTGGCATTAGCTGCTGCAGATTTTAATACTTTCTCAACAGGCGTCGCTCTTTTGGTTGCGCAAGTCGCTAACCAATTCATGGCATATTTAACGTTCTTGCCACGAATGACATCAGCCAAAGGTCTCAACTTGTAGGGTGAGTAGCTTATGTAGCGAGCCTTAGCAATAATTTGCATAGTAGAAACCTCTACTTTTTGGTCGTTTAATTCTATTTTGTTAATGTTTGACACTCACCCCAGCAGTGAGCTGGTTATTATGTGTTTCTCGAGGGCTATTTCCTGGATAAACATTGGCTTGAGTGCCCGCCATTTATCATTCCTATTAGTGTACCGATTTTTTACTCAATAGCAACCAATTATCCCCCTTCAGATGCACCACCTTCAGCTTTGCGCTGACCGCTATGCATTCTGAATGAGCGAGTAGGAGCAAATTCTCCCAAATAATGGCCTACCATATTTTCAGTAATAAATACCGATACAAATTTTTTACCGTTATGTACTGCAATAGTCAAACCCACAAATTCTGGGGTAACCATGCTTCTTCGAGACCAGGTTTTGATAGCCTCTCTCTTAGAACCATCTTTAACTTTATTTACTTTTTCAAGTAATGAAGGTTGTACATACGGTCCTTTTTTGGCCGATCTAGCCATAGAGCACCCTCTTAATTCATCCGTTTAAATCTTTATTTGCGTCGCTTCAAAATTAAAGGACTCTTACGTCTTCTTGTACGAGTACCTTTAGCCCCTTTACCCCAAGGAGATACCGGGTGTGAACCTGATTTAGATCTACCTTCACCACCACCATGTGGATGGTCCACTGGGTTCATCGCCATACCACGAACGGTTGGGCGAATACCTAAATGGCGCACACGTCCAGCTTTACCCCAAGTAATATTTTTATAATCAGCATTGCCAAGAACACCGACCGTTGCCCAGCAGTCAAGAGGAACCATCCGAATTTCACCCGATGGCATCTTCAACGTTGCATGTTCTTCCGTCTTTGCAACATATTGAACTGACGTACCAGCACTTCTTGCAAATTTTCCGCCCGACCCCGGTGTTATTTCAACATTATGTACTATAAATCCAACAGGTATGTTTCGTAACGGCAAACAATTACCATTCTTTGCCTCAGCTGTTAGACCTGATAACACTTGATCACCAACCACTAATCCATCAGGCATGAGCATATATCGTTTAGAGCCATTTTTATAAGCAACTAAAGCGATGCGAACGTTACGGTTTGGATCATATTCAACTGCAGTAATTGTACCTGCGATATCGCGTTCAACTCTATCAAAATCGATCATGCGATATTTTCTCAACGCCCCGCCACCACGGTGACGTACCGTTATCCTACCATAAGTATTACGTCCGCCACTTTTTTTCAATCCCTTAATAAGAGACTTTTCTGGCTTCTTCTTGGTAAGATCGCTTGTATCTAAAAAAGTTTGAAATCGAAGCGATGCATTTCGCGGTCTACGATTACGTATTGCCATGATATACCCTTGACCTTATTTAGCTGTCTTTTCTACGTCGCTCGCTACCATTTCAGCACCGCCTTGATCAAACAGATCAAGTGAATAACCTTCAGCCAGCGTTACTATGGCTTTCTTCTTAGTTATGCCTTTGACAATTCTCCGGCCAACTCTGCGAACTTTGCCATCGCGAACAAGAATTCGAACGTTGTCTACTTCTACGTTAAATAACTTCTTAAAAGCTTCTTTGACCAGCGGTTTATTCGCTGCAGGGTGAACCCATAAAACAAGCTTTTTTAAATCTCTGTTTAATTTATAAGCCTTGTCTGTAATAACAGGACCTACAATTACATTATAAATACTTAGATCCATTGCATTGCCATTTCTTTAAATTGATCCATATCTTTCTTCAGGACAACCCATTGTTCAGTAGCAACTAAATCGCAGGCATTGGCTTGATCAAAGAATAAGATTTTTACATTCGGGATATTCACAAATGATGCATATGACAATAGATCGTTGTTTGATAAGAAAAGTGTAATTGAACGATCATGCAATCCTGCGTTTTTCAATGCTGCAAATGCCATTGCTGTTTTTGGTTGCGAACCTTCCAAAGCCCAATCAATGCAAGCGACTTTACCATTTTCAACATAGTTGAATAAGATAGAGTTAAGCACCCCTTGTTTAGCTTTTTGAGGAACTGTCAATGTTCTTACACGAGCTTGTGGTCCGAAAATAACACCACCACCTCGCCATAGAGGTGAGCGTGCAGAACCAGCACGTGCACGACCAGTACCTTTTTGTTTCCAAGGTTTTCTATTGGCACGCGCAACATCTGAACGACCTTTACATGCCACAGTACCTTGGCGCCAATTTTGCAATAATGAGCGAACCCACGTTGCAAAGCCAGCAGCAGATACCGATCTCTTCTGTGAACTTTCTAAATTTAAATCCTGTAGCGAAACTGCTTGAAGCCCCTGCGCAGATGCTGTTCTTTTTTGTGTCTTTTTTGTAGTTTGAGTGCTCATGGTTTACCTACGCTTTTTCAATAAAGACTAATGAACCAGCTTTACCTGGAACTGAACCTTTAACAGCAACTATCTGCGTTTCAGGCTCAACCTTGATAACTTCAAGTCCTTGCATAACTTGCTGATCCACACCCATATGACCTGGCATACGTTTACCTTTAATAACACGACCACGGCTACGCATGAAGCTCAAAGAACCAGTTCTTTTACCCATAGTAGATCCGTGACTCGCTGGTGGGCCATTAAAATCATGGCGTCTTACGACACCCGCAAAGCCGCACCCTTTGGTAATACCAGTAACATCAACCATTTCACCCGTGTTGATTGACGTAATAAAGTTTGCAGGCTCACCAACAGTAAAATTACCAGCTTCTTCTCCAAGATGAACTTCACGCATTACGCTGAAGTATTCATTTGGTTTTTTGAGCCAGTCAGCTGAGAAGGCTTGCTGTGCATACTTATCTTTAACACGGCCTATTTGTACCGCATTATATCCATCGCGATCCTTGGTTTTAACTTGCGTTATAAACCAGTTAGCAACATCTATGACGGTAACTGGAACAACCCCATTTTCAGAAAATATTTGGGTCATTCCAATCTTTTTACCCCAAAGACCTTTAACCATTTTGAACGACCTTTCTCACTATTTAATCTCAACATCAACGCCAGAGGATATACTTAATTTCATAAGCGCATCCATGGTTTGGTCTGACGGAGAAACAATATCTAAAATTCGTCTATGAGTTGTCAGTTCAAACTGTTCACGCGATTTTTTATCAACGTGCGGAGATCGTAAGACAGTAAAGCAACGGCGTTTGTTAGGTAATGGAACAGGTCCTATTAAATAGGATCCTGTTCTTTTTACTGTGGAAACTATGAGCTTTACAGCCTTATCTAATAACTGATGATCATAAGACTTTAACGTAAGGCGTATCTTTTGTTTCTTCACCAATCACCCGCAATTATTCAACAATTTGAGTAACGATACCGGAACCAACTGTTCTACCACCTTCACGAATCGCAAAACGTACGTCTTTATCCATCGCGATAGGAGTAATCAATTCAACAGTTAAATCAACGTTATCACCTGGCATAACCATTTCACGACCAGCATCCAATGTTACAATACCGGTAACGTCTGTTGTTCTGAAATAGAATTGAGGACGATAACCAGTGAAGAACGGGCTATGACGGCCACCTTCTTCTTTAGTCAAGATGTAGGCTTTGCATTTGAATTTCTTATGAGGGGTAATTGAACCTGGTTTTGCAACCACCATACCACGCTCAACTTCTTCTTTTTTTGTACCACGAAGAAGAAGACCAACGTTATCACCAGCGATACCTTCGTTCATCAATTTTCTGAACATTTCAACGCCAGTTACAGTAGTTTTAAGATTAGCGCCAAAGCCGACAATATCAACCTCATCACCAACTTTAATTTTACCTGTTTCAATTCTACCGGTTACTACGGTACCACGACCTGAAATGGAGAATACACCTTCGATAGGCATCAAGAAAGGTTTATCAATTTCACGTTTAGGTTCAGGAATATAGGTATCAAGCGCATCCATCAATTTTTGCATAGCGCCATAACCTAGATCACCCTTATCTCCGTTAAGCGCTTTTAACGCTGAACCACGAATTACTGGTACTTTGTCGCCAGGGAAATCATATTTTTTGAGCAAATCACGAATTTCTTCTTCAACCATGTCGATCATTTCAGGATCTTCAACCATGTCGCATTTGTTGAGGAATACTACAAGTGCTGGAACGTTTACGTTCTTCGCCAATACTACGTGTTCACGAGTTTGTGGCATCGCACCATCTGCAGCAGATACAACCAAAATGGCACCATCCATTTGAGCAGCACCAGTGATCATGTTTTTAACATAGTCAGCGTGACCTGGGCAATCTACGTGAGCATAGTGACGGTTAGCAGTCTCATACTCTACGTGTGATGTGGAAATAGTAATACCGCGTGCTTTTTCTTCTGGAGCATTATCGATTTCATCGAATGCTTTAAACGTTGCGCCACCTTTTTCTGATAAGAATCTGGTGATAGCTGCGGTTAATGTAGTTTTTCCATGGTCAACGTGACCAATGGTACCGACGTTAACGTGCGGTTTCTTCCGCTCAAATATATCTTTTGCCATTGTGGTATTCTCCTAGCACAATTAATAACAAAACAACTTATTTCTTTTCTGCAATTGACTCTTGTACACTCTTAGGTACTTCACGATAACATTCAAATTCCATAGAATAACTAGCTCGTCCCTTGGTCATTGAACGTAATTCAGTGGCATAACCAAACATCTCACCCATCGGAACTTCCGCATTGATGATATTTTTGCCAGTCTTAGTTTCCATACCTAAAATTCTTCCTCGTCGTGAATTTAAATCACCCATGACATCACCCATGTATTCTTCAGGGGTATCAACTTCTACCTTCATGATCGGTTCTAACAACACTGGGGAAGCTTTAGACATACCGCTCTTGAATGCCATGGATCCAGCAACTTTAAATGCCAATTCAGAGGAATCCACATCGTGGTATGAACCATCATAGAGAGTTACTTTAAAATCAACTACCGGATAGCCGCCAATAACACCGGATTTTGATGCTTCATCAATACCTTTTTCTACTGGCGTAATAAACTCTCGAGGAATGGATCCACCAACGACCTTATTTTCAAATACTTGACCTTGTCCACGCTCTAAAGGTTCGAGTTTAATCCAGACATGACCATACTGACCACGACCACCAGATTGTTTAATGTATTTACCTTCAGAGTCAACAGGTTTCTGTATAGTTTCTTTATAAGCAACCTGCAATTTACCTTGTACAAGTTCAACTTTATGTTCACGTTTTAAACGGTCAACAATGATTTCAAGATGAAGTTCTCCCATCCCTTCAATAACTGTCTGACCTGTTTCTTCATTGTATGAAAACCTAAATGATGGATCTTCTTGCATCATCTTTTTTAACGCAAGTCCCATCTTTTCATAATCGCCCTTATTTTTTGGCTCTACTGATGAAGAGATAACTGGTGTAGGTACGTCAATTGATTCCAGCAAAATTGGGTGACCTTCTTCACACAGCGTATCTCCCGTAATTGCATCACGGCCACCAACAATAGCTGCAATGTCACCTGCCCTAACCTCTTCAATCTCTTCACGTTTATTTGCATGCATTCTAATAAGTCGGCTTACACGTTCCTTAGCACCAGTACGGGCATTAACAATATAAGATCCTGACTTTAAATCACCAGAGTATACGCGAATAAAGTTTAATACACCCACGAATGGGTCAGTCATAATTTTAAATACTAATGCAGCAAATGGTTCGTTAGAATCTGCCTTACGTTCCTCAACAACTTCTGTGCCAGGTTTTGTTCCTTGCACTGGTGGAACATCAAGTGGTGATGGAAGATATTCAATAACACCATCGAGGGCTAATTGCACACCTTTATTTTTAAAGGCAGTACCACCAAACACTGGCGTTACCTCGCGCTTTAATACACCCTTACGCAAAGCTGCTTTAATCTCGTCAATAGAAAGCGCTTCACCATTTAAGTACTTAGAAGCCAAATCATCATCAAAATCGCAAGCGGCTTCAACAATTTTTGTTCTTAATTCTTCAACTTTATCTTGGAACTCTGCAGGTACATCAGACCATTTAACGATCTCACCCATTGGACCATCAAAAGTTGCCATTTTACGAGTTAATAGATCGATAATTGCACTAAAATCTTCTGATTGACCAACTGGAAGTTGCATTGCAATAGCATTTGCATTTAATTTCTCGTTAATATCATCGATGCATTCAAAATAATCTGCACCAACACGATCCATTTTATTTACAAAAATAATACGCGGAACGTGATAGCGATTCATTTGCTTCCAAACTGTTTCAGATTGGGGCTGAACACCATCAACACCGCTAAATACTGCAATTGCACCATCAAGAACGCGCAATGAGCGGCCAACTTCAATAGTAAAATCTACGTGGCCCGGAGTATCAATAATATTAATATGGTAACCACGCCATGAACATGTTGTTGCCGCTGAAGTAATGGTAATACCACGTTCACGCTCTTGCTCCATCCAGTCCATAGTGGTAGTACCTTCATGCACTTCACCAATCTTATGGGTAATACCGGTATAAAACAAAATACGCTCAGTAACAGTTGTTTTACCAGCATCAATATGGGCAGCAATACCTATATTTCTATATTTATCTAATGGATTACTCATTAAAAACCCTTAATTACCAAGCATAATGAGAGAAGGCTCTATTAGCCTCTGCCATTCTGTGCACATCTAATTTTTTCTTAACTGCAGCCCCGCGACCTTCTGCCGCATCGAGCAATTCATTTGCAAGACGTATGCCCATGGTTCTGCCCGGTCTACCTTGAGAAGCCTCAATCAACCAACGCATAGCCAATGCTCGGCCCCTAGAATTGGAAACCTCACGAGGGATTTGGTAAACACTACCACCAACCCGACGTGAACGCACTTCGACTGCTGGCACCACTTGCCAGAAAGCTTTATTAAAGAAGTCTATTGCTTTTCCTTTATCTCCATTGGATTTTTTAACCAAAATCTCAATGGCATCGTACATAATACGACGAGCAGCATGTTTTTTGCCGCGTTCCATAACAACGTTAATAAATTTTTGAACTAGATCAGATCCATAAATAGGGTCAACGCCTATCTCTTTTCTGGCAATCTCTCTTTTACGTCTAGCCATATAAACTTAATCCTCTTTCTATGCTCTTATGCAGATTTTGGACGTTTAGCACCATACAGTGAGCGACCTTGACGACGTTTTTCAACACCAGCTGAGTCTAGCGCACCGCGGACAACATGATATTTAACACCAGGTAAGTCAGGAACTCTGCCCCCACGAACCAACACAACAGAGTGCTCTTGCAAATTATGGCCTTCACCACCAATATATGCGGTAACCTCAATACCAGTTGATAACTTAACACGAGCTACCTTACGGATAGCAGAGTTCGGTTTTTTTGGTGTTTGAGTAAACACACGGACGCATACGCCGCGCGCTTGAGCCTGCCCCTTTAATGCAGGGCTTTTTGATTTAACTTTGGTTCTTTTTCGTCCAAATCGACAAAGTTGATTTATCGTGGGCATAGTCACACGTTCCTATATAAAAAAAACTTATTTACCTTGATTCCTGAATGGGTCATGAAACTTCGTGCAAAACCGCAATCTTGTGTGTAGTATTTTACCCTTTTTAGGGATTTTTTCAAGAAATACTGTGCAAACTGTATGAATGAGCCTGGCGATTCACCTGCGGCTTGTCTTACTGTGAGGCACAAATAGACTTACTGAAG
>Ga0070740_10002358_pt1 | contig 22420 bp, 18 predicted proteins | sample Coa_R2_FD_67286 | JGI IMG/M metagenome (GOLD analysis project Ga0070740, IMG submission 67286) | Surface soil microbial communities from Centralia Pennsylvania, which are recovering from an underground coalmine fire - Coalmine... | ecosystem: Environmental > Terrestrial > Soil > Unclassified ...
AGAGCTTCCGCTTAGACCTCCTTTTGTACCCGCCGATTGCCGTGCTCATCGTTGACACGATGCACTCGGTAGCTTCCAAGATTGACTGACAACCATGCCGCCGTGTCGCGGACGGGTTCGCGACAGCGTCCCGGAAAATCTTGCGCCGCCTTTGTGCGTCGTGTATATTTCGCTCTCGGAAGTCAACGAAGGGCTTCCCAACAGACAGCCGTACAATCGAACTGAGTCGCGCGGCGCAATCCTCCCGTCGCGAGTACGTTAGAAACTCGGACGAGCGAGAGTCCGAGCGCCTTCGACCGGCTTCGGCCCCCGCGGGCGAAAGCCGAAGATTTTTCCACGACCCCGGAGACTGAAACGACAAAGGTGAAGAACAAACAGTCGCGCGCTAAACAGTCGCGCCGCAGCCGAACGCCGACGGCTTCCGCCGCCATCGAAGGCTTCCCCCGCCGCACTTGAACGCGGTTGGCCGTCCGGCTTCGCACGAAGGGAGCCGTCCGATGGCTAAGCGGATCACAGAGCGCCAGCGCCTCGCGCTCAAGCTCGAACACCTGACCGACACCGAAGTCAACGAAGTCCTCGACTACATCTCGATCATGGAATCAATGCGCCGCGCCTCGGCCCTGCCCGCCGAATGGGAAGACGACCTCGTCTCGCTGCTGGCCGACTCGACGGAGAACGCGCGCGCCCGGCAGGCGTTCGAGTGGGAGTCAGTCCGCCGCAAGGCCGAGCGCCGCGCGGCCCTGTCCTACACCGCGCGCGCATGAGTCGGGTGCGAGAGGCCAAAATCGCTCGAAGAAATTTGCGCCGCGCGCGCACAAGGCGCGCACGCGGCTACGTCGTCATCGTCTCTCTTACGCTCGCCTGCCTGCTCGCCTCGTCTTCGACGAGCGCGCGTGTTGTCATCGCTCAAGCCGAACTCACTCCGCTCCAACGCGAGATCAAAATTCAGACAGGCCGCCTCTCGTCGGGCGACACTGAAGAACGCCGCGACGCAGTGACGCGGCTCGGCGCGATGGGCCGCCCCGAAGCCTCGCGCGCCGCCGCCGTCGCGCTGAATGACGGGGCGGCGATCATTCGCGCGACCGCGGCGCGCGCCGTCCTCTCGCTCGGCGGTGAAGAGGCCGCGAAACTTATCCTGCCGCTTCTCGGCGACCGAGACGAGTTCGTCCGCCGCGAGGCCGCATACGCCCTCGGCCTCGCGCGCAGCGCCGACGCGGTGCCGGGCCTCATCACGTTGGTCGAGTCCGACAAGAAGCCTTCCGTCCGCGCCGCCGCCGCCGTGGCGCTCGGGCAGACCGGCGACGCGCGCGCCGTCGGGCCGCTGTCCGCCGCACTCTCGCGGCGCGTCCCCGCGTCCGGTTTCTTCAGCCGCGCGACGCGGCGCAAGGTCGAGGAGGACGAATTCGTCAGGCGCGCGTCTGCCGTCTCGCTCGGACAAATCGGCTCGCGCGAGGGCGTGCCCGCGCTCGTCGAAGCGCTCTCGAACGAGAAGACGCCCGACGACATACGGCGCGAGGCCGCGCGCGCGCTCGGACTCATCGGCGACGCCGCGGCAATCCCGGCGCTCCGCTCCGTCCTCACGTCGAAAGACCCTTACCTCTCGGACATAGCCTTCGACGCGCTCAGAAAGATTGACCGCCGGAGCGCCACAAAGCCGAGTTAAGTCGAGGGCGGGGCGAGAGAAGGCGACAGAGGTAAAAAAACAGTGCCGTGAAGAGTCGCGACTCTTCACGGCACTGTTTTTAGCGACGGGTCTTTCTCAGTTCTCCGACTTGTCGCCGCGGCTCTGGCTGCTCTTGCGCGCGGCCTTGGCCTGCGGCAGTTGGACGGCTGCGCCGCCCGACTTCGCGGCGGGCCTGTCGTCAACGTCCTCGATCTCCTGCGCGTCGGCGATGAGCGCGCCGCCGGAGCGCTTCGAGAAGGTTAGCTTGCCGCGGGCGTCGTCGAAGCCGACGTGGACGAGATCACCCAACCCCACCTGCTCGGTCGCCACAAGGTTCGAGAGCGGATAGACCAGGAAGCGCTCGATGGCGCGCTTCAGGTGGCGAGCGCCGTACTTGAAGTCAATGCCCTCTTCGAGGAGGAAGTCTTTGGCCTCGTCCGAGCACTGGAAGATGAACTTCGTCCCCGCGCTCTTCATGATGCGATCCTGCACGGCCTGAAGTTCGAGTTCGAGAATCTGCTTCAGGTGATGTTCCTTCAGGCTTCGGAAGACCACGACCTTGTCGATGCGGTTCATGAACTCCGGGCTAAACTTCTTGCGCGCGGCCTCGACCGCCGTGCGGTAAATCTTCTGGTCAACTTCCGAGTCGTTCGGGTTCTTGCCCTCCTTCACGGGGGCGAAGCCGATGCCGCCGGAGATGAGTTCAGACATCTCGCGCGCGCCGAGGTTCGAGGTCATCACGACCATCGTCTTCGAGAAGTCAACGCGGCGGTTGTCGCCTAAGGTCAGCGTCGCCTTGTCGAGTATGCCGAGCAGGAGTTGCCACAGGGAGTCGGAAGCCTTCTCGATCTCGTCGAAGAGGACGAGCGAGAGCTTGTTCTCTTCCGTGTGGTAGCGGTCGAGATTCTCCTGCGTGAGCATCGGCGAGGTCTCGCGGTGGCCGAGGTATCCTGGAGGCGAGCCGATGAGCTTCGCGATCTCGTGCGAGTGCTGGAACTCGGCGCAGTCAATCTTGATGACGGCGTTCGGGTCGCCGAAGAGGACTTCCGCCGCTGCCTCGACGACGCGCGTCTTGCCGGAGCCTGTCGGGCCGAGGAAGAGCATCGTGCCGACGGGGCGGTTCGGCGGGTTCATCCCGGCGAGAAAGATTTGGTAGAGGCCGCTCATGCGTCGGACGGCGCGCTCCTGCCCCACGATGCGCGAGGCGAGCTTCTCCTCGAACTCCTGCGCGCGAGGGCTTTTCTGATCGGGGTCGAGCAGAACTGTGTTTGGGGTCATCATTTCTCTTTCCATCATTGCGATCATGGCTCGTCCTCCTTTGCACGGGGCGCTGCGGAATGCGCGTTCATCGGCTTGCGGCGAGCCGCGCCGTTCGGCGGCTCCCGGCCCTTGATGGCCGCGCCCACTTGTCTCCATGCAAAGAGCGAACCGCTCTTCTTAGATGAATCGTTGAAATTCGTGGTTTGCTTGCAGCACTGGCCGGGGGGCGGCTGCGCTTCCGAATCGTGAAGCACTATATATACGACTGCGAGCTTTTTGTCACCACAAAATATACGAGTTGGAAAGATTTTTTTACTCGAACGCGTGCCGACTAACCGTCGCGCGGTGTGACATTTTGCGTTAGCGGCGCGCTGACAATAAACGTCGCAATTCAAAAAAATGAAGAAGGGTGCGGGCGTTTCGACACACCTAAACGTCTAGCCGACCGCGGCGTTTGGAGCAAAGCGTATCCTTGTCCTGCCGTGGATTCGGCGAGAAAAATGAAGAGTGCAGGCGATAAAAAAAGAGGCGTGCGGGGCAACCTCCGCACGCCCCTCTCCAACGTCGAGTCGAGAATTTTCCCACCGCTCAATCGTAGTATTCGAGGCCGAGGTGCGTGATGAGGTCTTCGCCGCGCAGGTGGCGGAGCGTGTTCTTGAGCTTCATCAGTTGGATGAAGATGTCGTGCTCCGGGTAGAGTCCGGGCGCGGTCATCGGCGACTTAAAGTAGAAGGAGAGCCACTCCTGTATCCCACGCATCCCGACACGCTGAGCGAGGTCGAGGAAGAGCGCGAGGTCGAGGACGATGGGCGCGGCGAGGATCGAGTCGCGGCAGAGGAAGTCAATCTTGATCTGCATCGGGTAGCCGAGCCAGCCGAAGATGTCAATGTTGTCCCAGCCCTCCTTGTTGTCGCCGCGCGGCGGGTAGTAGTTGATGCGGACGACGTGCGAGAAGTCTTTGTAGAGCTGCGGATAGACTTCCGGCTGAAGGATGTATTCGAGCACCGAGAGCTTCGACTCCTCCTTCGTCTTGAAAGATTCGGGGTCGTCCAAAACCTCGCCGTCGCGGTTGCCGAGGATGTTCGTCGAGTACCAGCCGTGCAGGCCGAGCATACGCGACTTCAGGCCCGGCGCGAGGATGGTCTTCATCAAGGTCTGGCCGGTCTTGAAGTCCTTGCCGCAGACGGGCACGCCGTTCTGCTGCGCAAGCTCCATGAGCGCCGGAATGTCCAGGGTCAGGTTCGGCGCGCCGTTGGCGAAGGGCACGCCGGACTTGAGCGCGGCGTAGGCGTAAACCATCGAGGGCGCGATGGCCTTATGGTTGTCGCGCATCGCCTGCTCGAATGACTTGATGGTCTTGTGGACGGCGTGCTGTTTGAGGAAGATTTCGGTCGAGGCCGCCCAGACGATGACGAGGCGGGCGCACTTGTTCTTGCGCTTGAACTCTTCGATGTCGGCGATGAGCTGTTCGGCAAGCTCGAACTTGTTCGCGCCATCTTTGACGTTGGTGCCGTTGAGCCGCTTGACGTACTGCTGGTCGAAGACGGCCTTCATCGGCTTGATCTTTTGGAGCTGCGGCTTGAGCTGCGCGAGCAGTTCCTTTTCGAGCACGCCCGCGGTCATCGCCGCCTCGTAGGCCGAGTCGGGGAAGATGTCCCACGCGCCGAAGACGATGTCGTTCAAATCCGCGAGCGGGACGAACTCCTTGATGAGCGGCACGCGGTTCTCGGTGCGACGGCCTAAGCGGATCGTGCCCATCTGCGTCAGGCTGCCGATGGGTTCGGCGAGTCCGCGCTTGACGGCCTCGACGCCCGCGATGAAAGTCGTGCTGACCGCGCCGAGTCCGACGAGCAGCACGCCGAGCTTTCCTTTGGCCGGCTCGATCTCAGCGACTTTTTTTTCGTTTGGCAAAGTGGATTGTCTCCTTCACATTTTATTTAAGGAAGGATAGCCGAGAAGGGCGAGCAAGGTCTTGTCGAATCTTGCGGAATAAGAGCGGGGGATTGCTCTCGGATGAATTTGAGGCTGTGTTTATTTAAGAAAGGTTGAAAAGAGAAAGGGGCGGGGGCAGGCCGCCCTTCCCGACCTGTCAACCGGCGGGCGTCGTGCGGTATCGCTTAACGCCTTCGTGTTCGCAGGCCGGGAAGGGCGGCTTGTCCCCGCTGATTCGGTTCGATGATGTCAGGCCGCTAGTTGATCCCTTTCTTCGCCATCTGGTCTTTGAGCGCGGAGGCGACGGCGGTGTCGAAGCCGTTTTGCGCGCCGCCCTGCTTCTTGCGCTCGGCTGCGATGTACTCGTCGCGCTGCTTCGAGAGCGTGACGATCTCTTCGCGAATCTGCTTGCGCTCTTCGAGCCGCCGCGCGACCTCTTTCTGACGCTCGGCGGGCGAGAGCTTCTTCAGGTCGTCGGGCAGGTCGTCCGCCTTCACGTCTTCGAGCTTGACCGAGCCGTTCTCGATTGACTGAAGCAGGTCGCCGACGTATGCGTCCTTGTTGAGAGCCTTGTTGACCGCGCGGTCGGCGGACGCCGATACGGGCGCGGCGTTTGCGATGGCCGACTCCGTCGCCGTGCTACGTGCGCTCGCTTCGGCGCGGAACCGCTCGCCGCCAGCGCCAGCGCCGCCGCCGTATGCGAGGTAAGTCGAGCCGAGCTTGCCGCCGAGTTCGGAGAGGCGCGAGTCATACGGCGTCGAGACGGTCTGCACGCCGCCGTCCTGCGCGATGGCGAAGAACTGCCCCTCGCCGCGCCGCGCGATCTGCTGCCAGACCTGGCGCGTGTCGGCGGCGTCGCCGCACTCGATGGTGTTGACGATCATGCCGGCGCGGACGGCCTCGGCTGTGGTCGTCAGCGTGTCAGGCTCGTTCGCGTAGTCGTCGTGCGGCGGCGCGTCGCCGACGAGGAAGAGAATCTGCGCCGTGCCCGCCGAAGGCTTCGACCAACCGGCCTTGTGAACCGCGTCGGCGAGCGCCTGCCGCACGTCTTCGGGCGTGTCGCCGCCGCCGTCGGCGCGGTAGTCCATGAGCGTCGTATAGACTTTGTCGAGGTCGTTCGTCAGCGGCAGAACCTGCGTGACGTACTGGTCGCCGTGGTCGCGGTAGGCGACTAATCCGACGCGAACCGAAGGGTGCGCCTTCGTCTGCATCACGTCGTTGATGATGCCCCAGACGCGCTGCTTCGCGCCCTCGATGAGTCCGCCCATCGAGCCGGTCGTGTCAATGACGAAGACCATCTCAAGCGTCTTCTCGCCGTTGGCGACCGGGCGCGGTTTTTGCGGCGGCTGAGGCGTCTCAGGCGCGGCCCTCAAAACGAGCGCCGAGACAGCGCCGACGCCGATCACAAAAGTTAGAATCGCCGCAGCGATGCCGTAAGAAAAGCGTTTCATCTCCGTCTTCCTTTCAACGAATCGTCCCCGCCGTCCGGGAGTTTTCTGCCTTCGACCGTTCAAACTCTGGCCGCCGTTTGCGCGGACTCTCGCGCTCAGTCGTCGCTCGCGAGTCCGTCCCTTTCTGCGGGTTGAACGTGCGGCGGGAAAGGCTCTTGCAGAAAATTTTTAGCCGCGGACGAGCGCCTTGCGGAAGGCGCGCGGGCTGAGGCCGGTCGAATGGCGGAAGGCTTTGGCGAAGTGGCTCGAACTCATGTAGCCGACGCGCGCGCCGACCTCCGTGACCGAGAGGTCTGTCTCGGCGAGCAGCGTCTGCGCGCGCGCGGCTCGCAGGTTCGCGAGGTAGGCGTGCGGCGTCGCGCCGGTCAGTTTTTTGAAGAGGCGCGCGAAGTGGAACGGCGAGAGGTGAGCGGCTGAGGCTATCTCTTCGAGCGAGAGTTCGCGGTGCATCTGCGCGTGCATCAGCTCGACGGCGAGGCGTATGCGGCGGTCAACGAGTCCGGCGCGCGAAAGCTCGACGTGCTCGGCGCGGCGGACGTTGGCGTGGCGGCGGAGCAGATGCACGAGCGTCTGCTCGACGAGCGCCGAGACGACAAGCTCCTGCCCGGCCTCTTCGTCGAGCAGTTCGCCGGCGAGGTCGTGCGCGAGCCGCGCGAGTCTCGCGTCGCCTTCGACCGCGGGCGCGCGGAAGCTGACGACCGAGTCGGAGCGAGTCAGGCGCGCGCGCGCGGCACAGTCGAGAACGAAGACGGGCGAGAGCGTGACGAGGAGGAATTTCGTAGAGCCTTGACCCGCGACGTTCAGCACGTCGCCGGGCGCGGAAAGCAGCGCCGAGCCTTCAACGATTTCGCCGCCGGCTTCGCTCGATCCTTCACGCGCGTCGCCCGGCGTTTGCCATCGCAACTTGCCTTCGAGCAGGACGAGCGCAGAATAGTCGGAGCGCGCCTCGCTCGACCAACGCGCGCGGCGGCCCGCCTGGAGGCGCAGTTGGAAGTTCGGCGGGCGGGCGTAGATTCTGTCGGCGGCTTGGTCGGCGGGACTCATGCTTGTTCAGAGCAGGTTGTGTTTGCGCTTGAGGTGAATCATCTCGAGCGCGTGCTTCATGGAGCCGGGGCGGTCTGTGATTACCGCGCGCACGTTCATCAAGACGGCGCGGAGCATGAGCGCCGACGAATTAACAGTCCAGACGACGACCTCGAACCCTTTGCGGCGCGCGGCCTCGACCGTCGTCTCGCGCAAGAGCGAGCGGTGGAGCGAAATTTCGTCGGCCCCGCACGCCTCGGCTTCGGCGATGATTTTTGCTGCGGAGAGGAGCGGGCGCGGCCAACTGCGACCGAAGAGCGCCGCCGTGCGAACGTCGGGCGCGAGGCGCTTGACCTCGACGAGCGAGTCGTGCTCGAAGCTCTTGACGACGACGCGCTCGCCGAGTCCGTGCTCGCGCATCAACCGGACGACTGCTCGCGCGAGTTCGGCCCGGCGCGCAGGCTCCTCACACTTCATCTCGACGTAGAGGCGGCGCGCGCCGTAGCGCTCGAAGACCTGCGCGAGCGTGGGGATTTTCTCCCAGCCGAAGTCCTCGACCGCGAATTTGGGGAAGCGTTCGTTGAACCATTCTCCCGCGTAGAACTGCGAGACTACCGTCGAGTCGAACTCTTCGACCAGACGTTCGAGATATGCCGTCCGGCGGAGCGATGCGTCGTGGATGACGACGGGCACGCCGTCGCGCGCGAGCCGCACGTCGAACTCGATGCCGTCCGCGTCGAAATAGAACGCGAGGTCGAACGAGGCGAGCGTGTTTTCGGGCGCGTAATACGAGCAGCCGCGATGGCCGATGATGAGAGGGTCGCCGACGGAATTTTTGTCGCGGCTCTTCATTCTTTCTTCTTGCGCGGGGTGCGCTTGGCCGCGCCCTTCGTCGCCTTCTTCGCGGCAGTCTTTCGCGTCACTTTAGATTTCTTCGCCCCGCCCTTTTCGATTTCCGCGACGGCCTTCGCTTTATCCGCGGCGTCGGCACGAGTCGCGACGGCGTCGGTCGTTCCGTCCGAGTACGGCTTTTCCTCTGTAACTTTCTGCTCGCCCGCGGCTTCCGCTTTCGCCTTCGGCACTTCAAACCAGAGCGTCGTGAGCGGCGGGAGGTCAACGGCGGCGGAGAAGGGGAGGTGATGCCACGGCTGCTCTTCGGCCTCGACCGAATCAATCGTGAGCGCGTCGCTGCCCGCGTAGTACGACGAGTCTGTGTTGAGGACGAGGCGGTACGTGCCTCGCTCCGGCAATCCGAAGCGGTAGCCTTGGCGCGGAGCGGCGGAGAAGTTGCAGACGCAGACGAGCGTGTCGCCGTCGTTCGAGAGGCGCATGAAGGCGGCGACGTTTTCGAGCGCGTTGTCAACGTCAATCCAGCGGAAGCCGCGCGGCTCAACGTCCAGCTCGTAGAGCGCGGGTCGCTCGCGCAGCATCCTGTTGAGGTCGCGGACGAGCGTTTTGATCCCGGCGTGACCGCCGCCGTCTTCGAGCAGATGCCAGTCGAGGCTGCGCTCCTCGCTCCACTCGCGCCACTGGCCGATCTCGCCGCCCATGAAGAGGAGTTTCTTGCCGGGGTGCGCCCACATGTAGGCGTAGAGCGCGCGGAGGTTCGCGAACTTTTGCTGCGCCGTGCCGAACATCTTGTTCAGCATCGAGCCTTTCATGTGGACGACTTCGTCGTGCGAGAAGGGAAGGATGAAGTTCTCGCTCCACGCGTAGGTCAGGCCGAAGGTGATGTTGTTGTGGAAGTAGCGTCGGACGAACGGGTCGCGCTTGAAGTATTCAATCGTGTCGTGCATCCAACCCATGTTCCACTTGAAGTCGAAGCCGAGTCCGCCCTGATCCGCGCCCTTCGTCACGAGCGGCCAGGACGTTGACTCCTCGGCGATCATCATCGCGCCGGGCTGCTCGCGGTGGACGACCGCGTTCAGCTCGCGTATGAAGTCAAGCGCTTCGAGGTTCTCGCGCCCGCCGTACTTGTTCGGGAGCCAGCGACCGGCGTCGCGGCTGTAGTCGAGGTAGAGCATCGAGGCGACGGCGTCAACGCGCAGTCCGTCAACGTGGCACTCGCAGAGCCAGAAGAGCGCGTTGGCGATGAGGAAATTCCTGACCTCGTTGCGACCGTAGTTGAAGATGTAAGTGCCCCAGTCCGGGTGCTCGCCGAGCCGCGGGTCCGCGTGCTCGTAGAGTGCCGACCCGTCGAAGCGACCCAGCGCCCAGGCGTCTTTCGGGAAATGCGCGGGAACCCAGTCCATGATGACGCCGACGCCGCGGCTGTGCAGGTGGTCAACGAGGAAGCGGAAGTCGTCCGGGTTCCCGTAGCGCGCGGTCGGCGAGTAGTAGTTCGCGACCTGATAGCCCCAAGAGCCGCCGTATGGATAACCTTTGAGCGGCAGAAACTCGACATGCGTAAATCCCATCTCGACGCAGTAGTCGGCGAGCGCGGGCGCGGTCTCGCGGTACGTGAGCGAGCGGCAGTCCTCCTCCGTCACGCGCCGCCACGAGCCGAGGTGGACTTCATAGACGTTGAGCGGTCGCCGCAGGTGGTCTTCGCGCGCGCGGCGCTCCATCCACTCGCCGTCGGTGAATTGATACGTCGGCTCGAAGACGATTGAAGAGGTCGCGGGCGGAACTTCGGAGAAGAGCGCGTAAGGGTCTGCCTTGAGGAATGCGAGCGCGCCGCGGCGGTGAATCTCGTACTTGTAGAGCGCGCCGGGGCCGATGTCGGGCACGAAAATCTCCCAGATGCCGGAGACGCCGAGGCGTCGCATCTGATGGAGTCGTCCGTCCCAGTTGTTGAAGTCGCCGACGACGCTCACGCCGTCCGCGCTCGGCGCCCACACCGCGAACGAGACGCCGCGCACGCTTCCGAGCTGGCGCACGTGCGCGCCGAGCTTTTCGTAGAGCCGCCAGTGCCGCCCCTCGCCGAACAGGTACTCGTCGAACGAGCCGAGCGTCGGCATGAAGGCGTAAGGGTCGCGCAGAGTGAAGACGCCGCCGGGGTAGTGGACGCGCAGCAGGTAAGGGAAGAGTTGCGTGCGGTCTTCCAGGAGAATCTCGAAGAGTCCGGCAGGGTGCGTCTTCGACATCGCGCGCTGGCCCTCGCCCTCGACGATCAACTCGACTCGCTCGGCCTCCGGTCTGAGCGCGCGCACGACGACGCCGCGCGCCGACGGGTGCGCGCCGAGAATGGCGTGCGGGTCGGGCGAGGTGAGCGTCAGAAGTCTCTCAATCTCCGCGCGCCCGACCGTCGGTCCCTGCGCTTCGCCGCGAGCCTTTGTCTGTCCCGCCTTTTTCGACATTCGTCTCGCCCCTGTTGATTTCTAACTCGTCCTTTTGTTCTGTAGGGGCAGGGCTTGTCCCTGCCCGTCAAGGTTCAAAAAATCAAGACGCTCGTTCAGGCAAACGGCGGGAAGGGACAAGCCCTGCCCCTACAGTTCATTCAATCATGCCTGCCTCTTCGCGCTCGGCGAGCATCTCTTCCGGCTCACTTCGCGGCGAGTCGAGCGCCACGGGCGCGAGTCCGAGCGCGAGGGCGAAGTCGCGCCACTCGTCCGTGAGAGGCGCGTGCGACTGCGCGGCTTCGTAGATTATCTCCTGCGCGCGTTCGAGGTTGGCTTCGAGTCCGAGTTCGCGCCCGAGTTCGATGAGCGAGCGCGCGGAGCGGATGTTCTCAGGCGTCGGTCGGTCGGCGACCGAGCGCGCGGCGTCCGTCACCGTCTCCTCGAAGACGCGCGTGACGGGCGCGCGGTCGAAGGGGAAGCCGTAGGCCGCGGCCTCGTGCGCGATCTCGACCGCGGCGCGGTAGTCGCCCGCGCCCCGGCGCTGCTCGCGCAGTTCGCGCTCTAAACGGCGGCTCATCGTCATCTCGGCGGCGAGGCGGAGTTCGCGCGGCGGCTGGAAGCCGATCTCCTGAAGGCGCTCGACGACGCGGCGGCTCTCCTCGTACATCCGCTCGTACTCTTCGAGGAAGCGGCTGACGAGATCGCCGAAGACGCGGCGCGAGACGCGGCCACGCCCTTCGGGCAGCAGCGCTTCGAGTCCGAACTCTTCGGGGCCGAACTGCTCCTGCGCGACGCGAAGCAGAACGGCGAGCGAGGCCGTGCGGAACTGCGACCAGAGCTTCGACGCGGCGGCTTCGAGTTGTTCGGCGCTCTCGAACGGGCGGAGCGCGCAGTAGTAGTCAACCTCGCCGAAGTGCATCGCGGCGAGCGCGAAGTCGGAGCGGCGAGCGGTCGTGCGCTCTTCGAGCGCGAGCCTTCCCGTCTCAAGCGTGACGCGCCCGTGCCGCCGCCTCTGAAATTCCAGCTTCCGAAAATCGTAGCCCGCGGACTCGCCTGAACCCGCCTGGCCGTCGCGCTCGACGAGGTCGCAGATGGCGACGTGCGCGGCGACGCGCTGGGGCGTGACGCGCGAGCCTTCGACGGCGCGGAGGAAGATGTCGGCGCCGCTGCCCTTGTCGGTGATGTTGCTCTTCGCTTCGGAGAGGATTTCGAGGAACGTCGCGAGCGGCGGGTCGAGGCCGAGGTCGGCGGCGAGTTCGACGAGGCGGCCCGCGTGGCGGAGAGTCTGAAGCGTTTCGATGCCGGAGATGTCGTTGAAGAACCAGCCGCAGCTCGCGTACATCGCCATCGCCGCGCGCTGCGATTCGAGGAGAGTGAGCGCGCGCGCCTGCTCGTCACGCGCGAGCGCGCGCGTCGCGTGGCGGCGGAAGAACTCTTCGCGCGAAGACGCGCCGTCAACCAGAAGTTCCGCGTAGTCGTCACGCGCGAGCCAGGGGTCGCCGAGCAGTTCGCCGCAAGCCTCCTCGAACTTCGGCGCGAGGTCGTCGCGGAGAAAATCGAGCGCGGAGCGGAGCGGCGTGCGCCAGCGCTGATTCCAGCCTTCGGGCGCGCCGCCGTGGCAGCCGCAGTCGCGCGTCCAGCGGCCCAGACCGTGCGAGCAACTCCACGCGGAGCCTTCGCCGTCCGTGCCCGCTTTGATTCGCACCTCGAACTCCGGCTCGTGCGTCGCGAGGAACTCGCCGTAGTTCGTCACGCGCAGGCCGTGGCGCTCGGCCTCTGCTTCGAGCGCGTAGGCTATGCAGCGGTCGCCCCAGCGGTAGTGATGGCCGAAGCTCTCGCCGTCGGTGGCGACGCTGACGATCTGCGCGCCGACGTGGGCCGCTCGCGCGCACGCGCCGGCGAGCGCGTGGCTCGAAGCGAGCAGGCCCTCGAAGGCGACGCCGCGCGCGATCTGGCCGTCGTAGAAGAAGACCGCGAGCGAGCGCCGCGTGCCGTCGCGGTGAAGGAATCTGTACGGGACGGTCGTGTCAACGAAGCCGCCGGAGACGTTGCGCCATTCGTCTTCGCCGCCGCCGACGGGCCGGACGCTCTCGGCCTGGAAGGGCGAGAGGACGGCGTAACGGATGCCTTCCTCGATGAGCGTTTCGAGCGTCGCCTCGTCGCAGGCTGTTTCCGGCAGCCAGAGCGATTCCGGCTCGCGTTTGAAGCGGAGTCGAAAATCCGTGACGCCCCAGCGCACCTGCGTGCGGCGGTCGCGCTCGTTGCAGAGCGGGAGGATGGCGTGGTGATACCCTTGCGCGATGGCGTTGCCGTGGCCGCCGTTCCGTCGGGCGCTCTCGCGGTCGGCTTCGAGGACGCGCGCGTAGGTTTCGGGGAATTTGCGTTCGAGCCAGTTAAGAAGCGTCGGGCCGAAGTTGAAGCTGAGGCGCGCGTAGTTGTTGACGATGCGCTCGACGCGACCGTAGGTGTCATTGATGCGCGCGAAGGCGTTGGTGCGATAACACTCGGCGTGGATGCGCTCGTTCCAGTCGTGGTAGTCGCCCGCGCTCGGCTCGCGCTCAATCAGGCCCGTCCAGGGGTTCTCGCGCGGCGGCTGGTAGAAGTGGCCGTGGACGACCAGCGCAATCGTCATCGGAGGCTGCTCCGTCTTTCGCTCTTGCTCATCAGTTCGGGCTTTAAGCTATCACGATTCGCGCGAGAGTCAAATCATACCGGCTCGTGTGTTTTGCCGTAGCCGTGCTTTCAGCCTGTCGAGACTCACCAGGGAGACACGGAGGACACCGAGGCTGCACGGAGGGATTCAGAACTCCGTGCCCCCTCCGTGTTCCCTGTGCCTCCGTGGTGAACCGACAGCCGACTACGCCCAGGATAGAAGGTAAAGAAGCGCCATGAATGAAAAGGCGGAGGCAAGTCCCTCCGCCTTCATCAACCTGTCTTTGCCTACCCTTAATTCCCGTTGCTCTTGATGCTCTTGAGCGTGATGTCAACCTGTCCCATGTCGCTTGAGAGTCGCCCCTTGATTGGGAGGTGCCGGTCGTCGTTCGTCACCCAGATGGACATCTTGCCCTTGCCCTGCTCTTCGGCGCGACCGGGGCCGAACAACTCGACCTCGACGCGGACGACGGGGACGTTGCCCAGCACGCACTTCATCCTCTTCTTCTCGGCGAACACGGTCGCCGGGACTTGAAAGACGCGGCCCGAATCGGTGACGGCGATGTTGAGCGTCTGTCCGGGCGTGAGCGGCTGCGTGCGTAGGAAGTAGAGGGCCGAGACGACATCCTGCGTCGGGCCGGCGAGCGCGACGACGATGACGCGCGGCGGCCCCTGCGCGCTCGACGGGTCGCTGTTCATGTAGTTGCTCTCGGTGTACTGGACGCGCTTGGCCTCCTGGTCGAAGACGGTCTCGCCCTTGCGGACGTGCTTGCCCTGCTCGTCAACTTTGCTCTGGCGCAGCGGGTAAAACTCGTTCGGCTCGACCTGCGACTCGGCGTGGTAGTGGAACGAGACGCCGAACAGCTTGACGAAGAAACCCTTTGAGACCACGTCGGTCGTAAACAGTAAGGGCTGCGCCGCAGGCTCTTCGCCGTCGCCCTTGGCCTGAACGTCTCGCGTGGCCTGAGCGGGCCGCGTGAACTTGAACCGCAACTCGGCGATGTTGATGCCGCGCAGGAGGAGTTTGCTGAACTCGCCTTCATAGACCAACTCCTCCGAAGGCGCGAAGGGCAGGGCGACGCGTGTACGCTCTTTGGTCGTGCTTTTTGCGAGAGCGATTGGAGAGAGTACAGCCGCAAAAAGAATCGCCGCCGTGAATTTCCCTAAAACACGAGGTGACATCGCGAAAACCCCGCTTCTTGCTAATTTTTTCCGTTGCTAGAAGGCCAGAACTGCCTTGAGCCACAGCACGCCCCATGCCAGAAGCAGGCCGAGCGCGGCCCTGTACTCTCGATAACGAAGGTATAGGTCGGGGTCGAACTTCGTCGCCGCCGCGCCCTCGCCCGTCTTGTAAGGTGTCAAACGCGGGAAGAAGAGCGGGACGGCGCTCGCGTAACGCCTGTAATCTTCGCCGAACAGCTCGGCGAGTGTCAACGATTCGACGCGCATCACCGGCAGATAGATGCCAAGGAACAACGCAGCGAACAGCCCGCCGAGGACGACGAACAGCCACGGACTCGACGACGCCGCGATTGTAAATCCGAGTCCGAGTACGAAGCTCCCCAAGTAGAGAGGATTCCGCGTGTGCGCGTAAGGGCCGGAGACGGCGAGCGTCGAGTTTTTCCGAATGTGCCCCGAAGCCCAAGCCCGCACGAGAAGGCCGACGAGCGCGACCGCGCCGCCCGCGACGAGCGAGAGACGGTCGGGCTTGGCGAGTAAGATGAAGACGACCGCGCAGGCGAAGCCGAGCGGCACGCGCCAGCGCTGAACCCATGTCCCGCCCCTACGCGCCACCTGCGTTTACCTCGACGGCCTCCGAAATTTTCCCCACAGCCTCGGAAAAATTCCCCGCACGGAGCAGCCGCTCGCCCGCGGCCTCGACGACGCGCGCGACTTCGATCTCCATGCAGACCCAGTTCGAGCAAGAGCGTCGGTGACAGTCAACGCGGCAGCCGATGTCAACGCGCTCGACGCAGATGTCGTCGCGACGGGGCGAGCCGTTGCGCCACCACTCGGTCGGCCCGAACAGCCCGACGACGGGCGCACCCGCCGCGACCGCGAGGTGTGTCGGGCCGGTGTCGCCGCCGACATACAGACTCGCGCGCTTTGCCAGAGCGAAGAAACCTTTGAGCGAAGGGCTTGCGACCGTCGCGGCATTTGAACGGCTCGCCGCGGCGACACGTTCGGCCAGTTCGCGCTCGCCGGGGCCGAAGGTCACGACCGAGTGCAGGCCGAAGTTGAGCCGGAGCGCGTCGGCCAGCGCGCCGTATCGCTCGGCGTCCCAGAGCTTCGTCGGCCAGCCGCCGCCCGGATTGAGAATCGCGAACTCGCCTCCCGACCTTTCGGCAATCTCGTCGGCCTCGCGCTCGTGAAGGCGCGACACGGCGACGGGGAACTCGAACGCTTCCGCGTCAGTCGGCGCTTGGAAGCCGAGAGCGGCGGCGGCGAGAGCGAGATTTTTTCTGATGACGTGTGTGCGCGCGGCGACTTCGACCGTCTTCGTCAGGAGGAAGCGGCTGGCGGGTTCGCGCAAATGTGCGCGTGCGAAGCCGACGCGGCGGCGCGCGCCGGACAGCCTCGCGATCAGAGCGGATTTGAGTAGCCCTTGAAAATCTATGGCAAGGTCGAAGGCTGAGGCGCGTAACCGGCGCAACTGCCGACGCGTTGCCGGCAGCGTCTCCCCAGACACCGGCCAGCGCCTCAACGCCTTCGTGTCCACTTCGATGAGAGTATTTACGAAGTGGTTGTCCTTCAAAATTTCTGCCGCGCGACGTTCGACGACCCAGGTGATTTCGGCGCGCGGGAGGGCGCGTCGCACCGCCGCCAGCGCGGGCAGAGTGTGGACGATGTCGCCGATACTTCCGAGTTTGACGAAAAGAATTTTCATTAAAAGCAGTGAGTAGTGCTGTGTCGTCGAAGTCGTGCGCTTGTCGATTGCCACGAGCTTTAGCTCGTGGTCACGAGCAACCAGGGATTTCGTCGGCTTCAGCCGAAACATTCGGCTGAAGCCGGATTCCTTTATAGTCTTGACCCTCCGGCTAAAGCTGGAGGCATCTTAAAACAACTCCTGTGGCACAGCACTGGTGACGCTTGACAAGCGACGCGCAGGAGAAAGCCCTTATCAAGTGTCATTCATCAATCGTTACTTGTACTTCATCAGCGTTCGCCTGCGGCTTGTCAGCGCCCGGCGATTCGTCGGTCATTTCTCGCGGCTCGCGCGCCCTCGGCGATTCGTCCGCCACGGCGCGCGGCTCGTTCGACTGTAACAGCACGCCGAGCTTTTGCCGCACCGCGCCGGTGATTCTCTTGAGCACGTCGGTGCTCGAATGATCCTTCGGGTCGCCGACGATGCAGACGCGACCGCCGTAGGAGTTTACAACCCCGCGTTCGGGCACGGACTCCTCGGTGTAGTCCGTCCCCTTGGCGTGGATGTCGGGGCGGAGCGCGAGCAGGAGTTCGCGCACCGTCGGCTCGTGGAAGATCGTCACGTAGTCAACGGCGCGGAGGGCCGCGACCGTCTCGGCCCGCTCGCGTTCGGGGATGAACGGGCGGCCTTCGCCCTTGAGCCGACGCACCTGCTCGTCGCCGTTGACCGCGACGACCAGAAGGTCGCCGAGCGAGCGAGCGCCTTCGAGGTAGCGGACGTGGCCGACGTGCAGGAGGTCGAAGCAGCCGTTGGCGAAGACGACGCGCGCCCCGCCCTTGCGCGCTATCGCGACGCGCGCGATCAGGCGGTTGCGTTCGAGTATGCGCGAGGCCGCGTCGGGCCTCTGTTGTTCCTCGTGTGGGGACATGGCTAGAAGATAGTTTAAGTTCGCGCGACGTTCAATCCGCCGCAGGGCCGGCGGCCCCCTGCTTGAGGTAATAGCCGACGATGAGGGCGGAGGCTTCGTTGTAGTTCCTGACGCCTGAGCGCACGCCGTTGACGCGGAGATAGACGTTATTGACGCTCTGCCCGAACTGCGCGAGCCGCCCGCTGTAACGCGCCCAGAACTGCGCGCGCGCCTTCAGGTCTGCGCGCGGCCCTTCGCCGAGCGTGGCGACGACCTCTCGAAAACTCCCCGGCGAGACGCGGGCGAGTATGCCCAGCACGCGCAGCGCGTTGAGATAACCTGAGTAGCGGACATAAGGATTCGACGACTTCGTGCAGACGAGGAAGGCGATGAAGTTCGCCTCGTCCTCGCGCGCGTAGCCGCGCTGGTGAGCCATCTCGTGCGCGACGGCGAAGGGCAGGTCGCAGTCGGGCTGGAGCGCGTTGTAGTTCGGCTCGCCCGTGAACGGCGAGTAGATGCCGGAGATGCCGAGCCTGCTCATCACGCCGGAGAAGTAAACCGGCTTCGGCTGCACGCGCGCGCCCGAAGCGCCGCGCAGCAGCGGCTCGTTTTCGTAGGCCGCCTCGAGCGCCGAATAAAGTTCGCCCGGCGAGAGCGGGAGGCGGCTCCCGCCCTGCGCGCCGGCGTTCGCGCCGCTCTCCGCGTAGTTGCGATTGACGTTGTCCAGAACGTCGCGGCTGATCGCGACGATCTCAGCGGCGGTCGGGTCTCGCCGCTCGAATTCGAGCGTTTGCGACAGAGACTGCCGCTGGTAGTTGAGGCCGAAGACGATCATGTAGAGCGCGAGGCCCGCGCCCAGCGCCCAGAGCAACCTCGAAAGCGCGCGGACTAAAATCGCGCCCGCCTGCTCGCGCCGCCCCAGAATTTTTCTGGCGAGCAGGGCGAGCCAAACTGCGAGCGCGGCGATCACGAGAACAAGCAGCGCCTCGCCGAGCGAGAAGTTGACCAGACTTGAGAACGAGAGCGCGCCCGCGACGGAAGGGAAGACGGCTCGGCTGTAGAATCGTTCGACGAGTTGCGGAAAGAAGCCGGCGATTTCCTGAAAGATGAAGACGGCGGCGATCAGGCCGAGAGGCGCGCGCAGCGCCTTCCAACACGTCAGCGCAAACGACCCGACTTGTGCCCAGACCCGCCCGCGAAACATCAGACGCCCTCACCTAAAACGGAAGCGACGAGTTCGTCCGCGTGAACGCAGGCCGTCCCGCGTTTGAGCACGACGATGCCGCCCGCGTGATTCGCGAGCCGCGCGGCGTCGCCCGCGTCACCGCCGGAGGCGAGCGCGAGCGCGTATGTCGCGATCACCGTGTCGCCCGCGCCCGTCACGTCCACCGCGTCGTGTGTGCCCACGGCTTCGAGCGGCAGCGGCTCCCTCCCGCGCTCGACGAGCAGCATCCCGTTCCTGCCGCGCGTGATGAGCAGCGACGCAAGGCCGAGGCGTTCGCGCAAACGCTCGCCCTCTTCGGCCAACTCCCCCTCGGTCTCAAGCCTCCTGCCGACGACCTGCTCGACCTCGTCCTCGTTCGGCGTCGCCGAAGTGAAGCCCTCGAACTCTCCGAGCCGGAAGCGCGAATCAACCAGCACGGGCACGACGCCCGCGCGCTCTCGCACGGCGGCGAGCGTCTCGTCGTTCGCCACGCCGTAGTTGTAATCAGAAATGATGACGGCGTCCGCCCCGCGCGACCTCCCGGCGACGGCGTGAGCGATCCGCCCGCAAATCTCCTCATCCGCGAGCGGCGCGCCCTCGTAGTCGAGACGGATGACCTGTTGTCGCGGCGAGTGCGCGTGTCCGGCGAGCAGCCGAACCTTCGTCGTCGTCCGCTGCTTCGCGTTGACGGCGACGCCGCCGCAGTCAACGCCCGCGCCTTTCAACCTCGCGAGCAGTTCGCGCCCGGCCTCGTCGTCGCCGACGACGCCGACAATCGCCGCCCGCGCGCCGAGCGACGCGAGATTCATCGCGCAGTTCGCGGCCCCGCCCGGCACGGTCTCAGTCCGCTCGTGCCGCAGAATCATCACCGGGGCCTCGCGCGACACGCGGCTGATCTCGCCGAAGACGAACTGATCCGCGACCAGGTCGCCCACGACCAGCACGCGCCGCCTCGCGAACGCACGCACGAGCGCCGCGAGCCTTTCGCCGGAAGTTGTTTTGTCGTCACTCACCGTTTTGACGAGTGATGAGTGATGAGTGATGAGTGATGAGTCAAAGCAGCTTGCTTTCAACTCATCACTCATCACTCATCATTCATCACTATTTTCTTCACCGCTTCGAGCAGATTTTCGGCGACGATGTCGGGCCGTTTCTGCCACGCGCTGCTTTGATGTTCGAGTTCGCCGCGACCGTAGCCCGTCAGCACGAAGGCCGAGCGGACTCCGGCGTTGCGCGCAAGCTCCGTGTCGCTGTAACGGTCGCCGACCATCCAGCAGCGCGCGAGGTCGAGGTCGAAATCCTCCGCGGCGCGAAGAATCAGACCGGGCCTCGGCTTGCGGCAGTCGCAGTCGAGGCGATACGGCGGCTCGCCGACCGACGGGTGGTGCGGGCAGTAGTAAATCGCGTCGAGCCGCGCGCCTCCGCGCTCCAACTCGGCAGTCAGCACATTGTGAACTTCGCCGACGAGCGACTCTTCAAAATAGCCGCGCGCGACGCCCGCCTGGTTCGTGACGAGGATCGCGAGCCAGCCCGCACGTTTGAGCGCCCGCACGGCCTCCGCCGCGAAAGGGAAGACGCGGTAGCGCGAGACGTGGTTGACGTAGCCGACCTCCTCCGAGATCGTCCCGTCGCGGTCAATGAAGACCGCGCGCCGCGCGCCGCTCATCGCTTCACCTCTGCGATGCCTGAGACTTTCTCCGCCCCTGCGGCCATCATGTCCGTGCGCTTAAACTCGCTCACCGCGCGACCTCCAACTTGCCTTGCGAGGCGGGCGACGCGACGCGTGCTTCGAGTGCGTGCGCGGCACGTTTGAAAACAGTCTCGACCGTAATCGCCGTCATGCAGCGGTGGTCAATCGGGCAGTCGCGCAGCATGCACGGCGCGCAGTCGGGCGGCTCGCGCACGACCTCCGCGAGCGGCGAGAAGGGTCGCGTCGTCACGGGATTCGTCGGGCCGAAGATGACAACTACGGGACAGCCGGCGGCAGCCGCGACGTGCGCCGGGCCTGTGTCGTTCGTCACGAGCAGGTCTGCGACGCTCAAAAGCGCGACGGTCTGGCTCAGCTCGGTTTCGCCGGTCAGGACTAGCGGCCTTGCGCGCATCCTGCGCGCGACCTCTTCGCTCACGTCCAACTCGTCGCACGCGCCGACGAGGGCAACGTCCGCGCCCAACTTTTCGACGAGCGCGTCGGCGAGTGCGGCGAAGCGCTCGGCGGGCCAGCGCTTCGCGCGGCTGTTGGTCGAGCCGGGGCAGAGCGCGACGAGCGGGCGTTCGTCACGCGCGCCACGCCCGCGCAAAAACTCGCGCGCGGCTTTGCGCCGTTCGTCCGAGACATTGATTTCCGTCTGCGGCTCGCGAGACTCAACCGTTGTCGAGCCGACGAGCATCCCTTCGAGTTCGGCGACGATGTTCAGGTAGTAAAAAACTTCGTGCCGGAGTCCGCGCCAGTCGGGCACCGGCAGCGCGTGCGTGAGCAGCGCGCCGCGCCCCTGCGTCGCGTAGCCGACGCGCACAGGGACTCGCGCGAGCGCCGCGACGAGCGCGGGCGCGAACGCGTTGGGGAAGAGAACCGCGAGGTCGAAACGCCGCGCGCGCCACGCGCGCGACTCGCGCCAGACCGAGCGGGCCGTGCCCTTCGTCTCTTCGACCGCGACGATGTCGTCGAGAAAGTCCGCGCCTTCAAAAATCCCTTCGGCCCAAGCGCGAGTCGCCAGAGTGATGTGCGCGCCGGGCAGAAAGCGCCGAAGCTCGCGCAGCGCGGGCACGGTCATCACGGCGTCGCCCACCCAGTTCGCGCCCCGCACGACCACTCGCTCGATGCTGTCGCCCTGGAGTCTTTTCATCTTCTCGCCCCGCGCGCGAGCGTGCCGAGTTCGGCGAGCGATTCGGCGCGTCCGATGCCGATGAGCAGGTCGCCTTCGCGAATCTGCGTGTCGCCGGAAGGGTTGAAGATCATCTCGCCGTTCGCGCGGCGGATGGCCGCGACGACGATGTCGAGCGCCGAGCGGATGGTCGTGTCCTTCAGCTTGCGACCCGTGAGCGGCGAGCCGTGCGCGATCTCGACCTGCTCGAATCCGAGGTCCAGGCTCTCCGCCGTGATCGAGTCAACGAAGTCGGCGACCGCCGGCTTCAGGAGCGCCTGCGCCATGCGGTGACTGCCGATGATCGTCGGCGCGATGACGCGGTTCGCGCCCGCGCGGACGAGTTTCGGCTCGGCGGACTCTTCGACGGCGCGGGCGACGATGTGCAGCCGCGGGTTCAAGGTGCGCGCCGTCAGGACGACGTAGAGGTTGTCGGCGTCGTCGGGCAGGCAGGCGGCCAAGCCTCGCGCGCGCTCGACTCCCGCCTCGGTTAAAGTTTCGTCGAGGGTGGCGTCGCGCACGAGGACTTGCGTGTCGGGAAGTCCCAACTCGGCGGCGAGCACGGCGTTGCTCTCGACGACGACGAACGGGACGCGCGCGCGCCGCATCTCGCGCACGATGCGCGTGCCGACGCGCCCCGCGCCGCAGATGATGAAGTGTTCGCTGAGCTTGCTCATCTCGCGGTGCCTGCGCCGCTCGCCGTATGCGGCGAGAATTTCCGAGCGGACTAACGACTGGACGGCGGTCGAGAGCAGGTAGCCCGCGGTGCCGACGCCGATGACCATGAAGACGATTGCGAAGTCGCGCCCCGCGTTCGACATCGGCGCGGGCGGCCCGTAGCCGACCGTCGTCACCGTCATCACGGTCATGTAGAGGCTGTCGGCGAACGACCAGCCCTCGATCAGCATGAAGCCGACCGTGCCGAACGCCGCGACGCCGACCAGCGCCAGCAACGAATAGACCAGCCGCGCGCGCGGCCTGAACCTCTGCGGCAGGTTTGTGACGGGAGGCATCGAACCGTGTCTTACCGCGGCGGCATCAAAACGGCGTCTCGAAACTAACGCGCCACGTTAGCCAAAAGGGAAGGAGGGTGTCAATCGGTGAATGGTGAATCGTCAATCGTGAATGGCTTTCACGGTTAACGCGCGTCACCGCGCCTTCGTCAATACAAGGCGACATTCGAGTTCGCCATTTACCATTTACCGTTTACCATTTACTATTCACCCGATGGCTTTGCGTCATCCGCCGAAAGAGATCGTCCCGCCCGCCGAGCGCAAGAGGCCGCGCGGCGCACGCGTCGTCAAATTCGAGGAGCCGCCC
>Ga0070740_10002363_pt1 | contig 22395 bp, 15 predicted proteins | sample Coa_R2_FD_67286 | JGI IMG/M metagenome (GOLD analysis project Ga0070740, IMG submission 67286) | Surface soil microbial communities from Centralia Pennsylvania, which are recovering from an underground coalmine fire - Coalmine... | ecosystem: Environmental > Terrestrial > Soil > Unclassified ...
GCGCGAGAGAATATTTCTATCGGGCGTGTCGAGATTCCGCATACCGAGGCGGAGATTGAAAACGCGGCGCAGAAAAGCCTGGCAGCCGGTGTAGTAGCGAAGCTGCAGCATGGCTATGACCAGATTCTGGGCCGGCGCTTTGAAGGCGGCGTGGATCTCTCGGGCGGCGAGTGGCAGAAGATCGCGCTGGCGCGCGCGTATTTGCGAGATGCGCAATTGCTGATTCTGGATGAGCCTACGGCGGCGCTCGATGCCAAGAGTGAGCTGGAGGTTTTTGAACGTTTCGCCGAGCTGACGGAAGGCAAAATGGCGCTGCTGATTTCTCATCGCTTTTCAACGGTGCGGATGGCAGATCGGATTGTTGTGCTGGAAGGCGGCAGGTTAGTCGAGGAAGGGAACCATCAACAGCTGATGGCGTTAGGTGGACGCTACGCTGAGATGTTTGAAATGCAGGCAGCCAGTTATCGATAAGTAAAAAGAAGGGTCCATGACAGATCAAGCCCCCATCAACATGCCACACGTGGAGAAGGAGCCGCCTATTGAGCATCTGCGCGCGGCTGCGCAGGCGGCTGTCTCCGAATGGCAGCTTATGCACCAGACGAGCAGCAAGGGAGGCTTCACGCGCAGAGTAGAGGCTGCGCGCGACGCGCTCGATACTCTGATCGCTGAGCTGGAGCATTACGAATCCAAGCCGACCATCGTTGCCGACCCGCTTCTTGAGATACGGGAAAATCCGCGCCTGCTGCGAGCTGTTGTGCTGGAGGCCTATTCCATCCGTCGCAAAGCGGAACGCCTGCCCTGCGTGGTGCTGCCGAACCGGGGAGAAGAAACACGAGCAGCGGCCCTCGCGGCGGCATATCTGGACGCAGCAGATTCCGTCTGGACGGCAGATGGTTTTCGCATCTTCATGGACGCGGCGCAGCAGAACGATCCGCTGGAACTAAGAGAACTGTGGGCATTGCCCACGATGCTTAAGTTTCTGCTGCTTGAATGGATTCTTACGCAGGCAAGCGCGCGTCTGCATGCGCCTTCCTCAACGGCTGCCGGCTCTGCTGAGGTTCTGCGCGCCCGCATCAAGAGCGTGCGCGATGTGGGGTTCGGAGCATGGGCTGCGCTGATCGAAGAGATGGTGACGTTCGAGGCGCTGCTGCAGCAAGACCCGGCGAAGACTTATCCGCGGATGGATTTCGACAGCCGTGAGCAGTATCGCAAGCGCGTGGCGGAAATTGCGAAATACGCTGAGGCCTCCGAATCGGAAGTGGCGGCGGCGGCGCTGGCAATAGCGCAACGAGCGGAGCAGCAGGAATTCGCCGATGAGCGGATGCGCATGCGTCACCTGCATATCGGCTATTACCTTATCGACAAAGGCTTTCCCGCTCTTGCTCAGCGTGTTGGCTATCATCCGCGGCTGATTGACCACCTGCGCATGGTCCTGCAGCGCCATGCCGATGATTTCTATATTGGCTCTATTGAAATTCTCACGGTGCTGCTCATCGCGGTCATTCTGCTGCCGCTTATCCCGAATTACGCAATTTTTGGGGGATTGACAGCGGCATTTCTCTTTATGCTGCTGCCGGTAACACAAGGCGCGGTAGACCTGGTCAACAATACGGTTACATCACTGTTCAAGGCGCGAGCGCTGCCAAAGCTCGACTTCAGCGACAGCATTCCCTCGGAATACACAACGCTGGTTGTAGTACCGACGCTGCTTATCAACGAAAAGCAGACCCGCGAACTGGTGCGGGACCTGGAGGTCCGCTTCCTTGCCAATCCTGATCCGAATCTTCATTTTGCGCTGCTGACTGATCTGCCCGATTCGATCACGCGTCCGCGCGAAAACGATACCGATCCGCTGGTTGATCTTGCTGTCAAGCTCATTCACGGGCTTAATTCGCGGTACCGTTCTCCGAAGCACGGGACCTTCTTTCTACTGCATCGCCATCGCTTATTCAATGCGCGGCAGGGCGTATGGATGGGCTGGGAGCGCAAACGCGGCAAGCTGCTTGATCTGAACAAGCTGCTCATGGGCGTATTTGACGCATTTCCCGTCAAGGTGGGAAATCTCGATCTGCTCAAGCGCGTGCGTTACATCATCACCCTGGATTCAGATACGCAGCTGCCGCGAGGCTCAGCCAACGCCATGATTGGAGCGATGGCGCACCCGCTCAATCAGGCGATTATCGATCCGGAGAAGCGGATCGTTACCGAGGGATACGGCATCCTGCAGCCGCGCGTCGGCGTCAGCGTGCAATCAGCATCGCAGTCCCGTCTTGCTTCGATTTATTCCGGACAGACCGGCTTTGATATTTACACGCGCGCCATTTCAGACGCCTACCAGGACCTTTATGGCGAAGGGATTTTCACGGGCAAGGGAATTTATGAAGTTGCGACACTGCATGCGGTGCTCGACCGCCGCTTTCCGCGCAATTCCCTGCTCAGCCATGACCTGATTGAGGGCGCATACGCGCGCGCGGGGCTGGCAACGGACATCGAGGTCATCGACGATTATCCTTCGCACTACTCTGCGTATACGCGCCGGAAGCATCGCTGGGTGCGCGGCGACTGGCAGATTGTGCAGTGGCTCTTTGGGCGGGTCCCGGATGAATCCGGCCATTATGTGCGCAATCCGATCTCGACGATTTCGCGGTGGAAGATTTTCGATAATCTGCGCCGCTCGCTGGTTGAGCCGCTGACCATGATTCTGTTCGTTGCAGGCTGGCTGGGACTTCCGGGCGGGCCGCTTTACTGGACTATCGCGACGCTGTTGCTGATGTTCCTGCCGACATTTGTCCAGTTGATCTTCACGATGGGACGAGCACTTGCCAGCGAGCAGCAAGGCGCGGTGCGCGAAGCTTTTACCGGATTTCTGCAGGGCGCTTTCATCACGCTGCTGAATCTCATCTTTCTTCCGCATCAGACGATGCTCGCCATTGACGCGATTGTCCGCTCACTGGTGCGCCGCTTTATTACCGGCCAGCGGCTGCTGGAATGGGAAACGGCTGCGGAAGCAGAAAATTTAACGCGGCGCACGACTCCGGTTGACCGCTACCTAGCTATCATTCCGCTCTCAGCTATCATTCTAGCGGTCATTATTCTGGCATTTGATGCGAGATCACTTGCCGTGGCGGCCCCAGTGCTGCTGCTCTGGGGGTTCTCCGGCAGCATTACTCTCTGGCTGAATCATGCCCCGCGCGAGCAGCGAGCGCAGCTCACCGCGAATGACGAAGCCTTCCTACGCGAACAGGCCGCGCGCATCTGGCGCTACTTTTACCAGTTTGGCGGAGAGAATCATAACTATCTCATCCCCGATAACGTGGAAGAAGAGGGACTCTTTGAAGCTGCCCGCGTTTCGCCTACTAATTTAGGGCTACTGCTGAATGCGCGGCAGGCCGCGTGCGAGTTTGGTTTTCTCACTGTTCCGGAGTTTGCCGAGCTTACAAATGCCAGCTTCGCCACGATGGCCCGCATGGAGAAATATCGAGGGCATCTTCTGAACTGGTACAACACACAGACCCTTGAAGCGATGAAGCCGGCTTCGGTTTCATCAGTCGATAGCGGGAACCTGGCCGCATCGCTCTATACGCTGCGCATGGGCGCCGCATTTCTGCTCAAGGAGCCATTGATCTCGCCACGACTCTTTGACGGGTTCAGAACGTATTGGGAATTATTGAAATTACACACCCCAGAACTTTCCCGAAAAGATGCGCCTGCGCTCCCTGCCAGAAATGCTGATTTCGACACATGGACCGCCTGGCTGCTGGAGCATGAGGATTTTCTGCCTGGCGAATTTGCTGCCGAGGATGCTGAAGCGGCATGGTGGCTCACTGAAGTTCGCAAGCGCATGACCGCGTTCTCCGTGCTTCTACGGGATTACATGCCCTGGCTGCTGCCTGAATTCAAGCCCCTTCGCGAAGTCGCGCAACTCGGGCTTCGCGAAGAAACAATGTTTCCGCCTCTGAATGCAGCAGCGGAGTTTGCGGAGCAGCTTGACGGCCGGCTCGCGCGGGCATGGGCGACGCGCGAATCCGGACCCAATGTATTTCTGGGCGAACAGCTTCGTTCTCTTCTGCCTCTGGCCAAAGAACAGCTGCAGAATCTGAGGCTGAGCGTGCATGAAATTTCCGAGGAAGCGTCGCGGCTTGCCGACGAAATGGACTTCGCATTTCTTCTGCAAAAAGGGCGCATGCTGCTCTCCATCGGCTACGACATGGAACCCAGGAAGCTTCATCCGGCATGTTATGACCTGCTGTCATCAGAGGCCCGCATCGCGGCATTCGTCGCCGTAGCCAAGGGCGATGTTCCGCAGCAGGTCTGGTTCAAGATGGGCCGCACCCATACGATGGCTTTTGGCCGCCCTATTTTGATTTCCTGGACCGGCACAATGTTCGAATACCTGATGCCGAATCTGTGGATGCGCAGCTATCCGGACACTCTGGTTTCGCGCACATTAGCGGCAAATGTGTATGTGCAGCGCGCCTTTGCCCGCGAGCACCGCATTTTGTGGGGCATCTCAGAATCCGGCTATGCAGCAAAAACCGAGGACGGGCACTATCATTACCAGGCATTCGGGATTCCGCAGATTGCGCTCAAATGGGACGCGACCGCCGGTCCGGTAGTCTCGCCTTACTCAACTTTTCTGGCCCTTGGTGTTGATTCCAGCGAAGCGTTGCGCAACCTGCGGCGCATGGAGGCGCATGGCTGGATCGGCGCATATGGGTTCTACGAAGCCGCCGATTATTCTCAATCGCTGCGCGAGCCGCAACTGGTGCGTGAATGGATGGCCCATCATCAGGGAATGTCGTTACTGGCGATCCTCAACCTGCTGGACGATGACAAGACGAAACAATGGTTCCATGCCAATCCGGAATTGCAGGCGACTGAGCTGCTGCTGCATGAAAAGCCGGTCAGCGAAGCGGCATTGAAAGCCGAATATAAGCAATTTGCTCCGCGCCGGGTAAAAGTCGCTCCTGTGAGAAAAGCCAGTTAGCAACTGGGTTCGTTGCATGTAAACGTGCGGCCTCCACGGTATTCCTGTATTCTTTCAGGTTTGGCTTATTCCGCATTTACGAGAGCAGATTCCATGTCACACAAGCTTTATAAGAACCTGATCGGCGGCGAATGGGTCGCCGGAAAGACCGGCAAGACATTCCTGAATATCAATCCGGCAGACAAAAATGACGTCGTTGGAGAATTCCAGTCCTCCGGTGCAGAGGATATTGACGCTGCGGTGAAGGCAGCCGCAGAGGCCTGGAAGACCTGGCGGCTTGTTCCAGCTCCGAAGCGCGCAGAAATTCTCTATCGCACCGGCCAGCTTCTCGAACAGCGCAAAGAGCAGTACGCGCAGGAGATGACCCGCGAGATGGGCAAGGTCATAGCAGAAACACGCGGAGACGTGCAGGAGGCCATCGATACCGCCTACTACATGGCGGGCGAGGGTCGCCGCCTTTTTGGCCAGACCACACCCTCCGAGCTGCAGAATAAATTTGCCATGTCGGTGCGCATGCCCGTTGGCGTCTGCGGCATGATCGCGCCGTGGAACTTCCCCATGGCGATTCCTTCGTGGAAGCTCTTCCCTGCGCTTGTATGCGGGAATACCTGCGTCATCAAGCCTGCCGAAGACACGCCGCTCTCAACCTTCAATCTTGTACAGACGCTGATTGACGCCGGTCTGCCGAAAGGCGTGGTCAACATCGTTACTGGATTCGGTCCGGATGCCGGAGCGCCTCTGGTCTCGCATCCCGGCGTGCGCGCGGTGTCATTTACCGGATCGTCTGAAGTAGGCCGCATCGTTGGACAGACCGCGGCTGCAAATTTCAAGCCCTGCTCGCTTGAAATGGGCGGCAAGAACGCCATGATTGTGCTCGATGACGCGAATCTCGATCTCGCGCTCGACGGAGCGGTCTGGGGAGCTTTCGGCACTGCCGGCCAGCGCTGCACGGCGACGAGCCGCATCATCCTGCACAAGAAAATTGCTTCTGAATTTACTGACAAACTTGTCGCCCGCGCAAAGGCACTGAAAGTCGGTAACGGCCTCGATGAATCCATAGAGATGGGGCCGCAAATCAACGAGCAGCAGATCGAAACATCCACCAAGTACTGCAAAATTGCGCAGGATGAGGGCGCCAGGATTCTATGCGGCGGGACGCGTCTGACTGAAGGCGCATACGGCAATGGAACCTTCTTCGCGCCCACCGTCGTCGCCGGAGTAAAACCCGGCATGCGTATCGCTCAGGAAGAAGTTTTTGGGCCTGTTGTCAGCCTGATTGAATGCAGCAGCTTCGATGAAGCGTTGGAAATTGCCAATGGCATCCAGTATGGCCTTTCCACTGCGCTCTATTCGCGCGATGTGAACAACGCGTTCAAGGCAATGCGCGACCTCGAAGCCGGCATTACTTATGTGAATGCGCCCACAATTGGAGCGGAAGTGCACCTGCCCTTCGGCGGCGTGAAACAGACCGGCAACGGCCACCGCGAAGGCGGCACTGGCGCGTTGGATTTCTATACAACGTGGAAATCTGTCTATGTCGATTATTCAGATAAGTTGCAGCGAGCGCAGATCGATACTGGCGAGTAGCTGCTCATGGGTTGCGTTAGGATAGAAAGTTCTCTAAGGAAGACACATGATCATTGGAGTACCAAAGGAAGTCAAAGACCACGAGAGCCGCGTCGGAATTACTCCCGCAGGCGTAAAGGCGCTCACTGAAGCAGGACACAAAGTGCTGGTCGAAACCCGCGCCGGCGAGCTCTCCGCATTTACGGACGACGAATACCAATCCGCAGGCGCAGAGATTGTTGGCTCAGCCCACAACGTGTGGGGCAACGCCGACATGGTCGTAAAAGTAAAAGAGCCAATCGAGAAAGAGTACGTCTTCTTTCGGGATGGTCTTGTGCTTTTTACCTATCTGCATCTGGCACCTATTCCTGATTTGACTGAAAAGCTTTTAACAAAAAAAGTTACAGGAATCGCCTACGAGACTATACGCGATAGGGCTGGAACGCTGCCATTGCTCACTCCCATGTCAGAGGTCGCGGGTCGCATGTCTGTGCAGGTAGGCGCATCGTATCTCGAAAAAGAAAAAGGAGGGCGCGGCCTTCTGCTCGGCGGTGTTCCCGGCGTGCCGCCGGCAAATGTCTGCATCATCGGCGGCGGCATTGTCGGCACGAATGCAGCGAAGATCGCGATAGGCATGGGCGCGAAGGTCACCATCGTTGATTTGAACCTGAATCGTCTGCGTGAGCTTGATGACATCTTCCACGGCAAGGTCTTCACTCTCGCTTCGAACTCCTACAACATCTCTCGCGCAGTACAGGAAGCTGATCTCGTGATCGGTGGAGTCCTCATACCCGGCGCGGCTGCTCCGAAGATCGTGACGAAAGAGATGGTCGGAAGGATGAAAAAAGGAGCCGTCATCGTTGACGTTGCTATTGATCAGGGCGGCTGCATTGAGACAGCGAAGCCAACCACGCACAGCAATCCGTCATACGAGATTCACGGCGTCGTGCATTACTGTGTAACGAACATGCCCGCCGCTGTGCCCAATACTTCGACCCTCGCGCTTACTAACGCTACTTTCCCATACGTCCTGCGCCTCGCCCAACGCGGCGCTAAAACTGCAATTCTTGAGGACGAGGGCATTCGCGACGGCGTGAACACCTATGACGGCACACTCACCTGTGAACCGGTAGCACGCTCGCAGAAGAAAGACTGGAAGCCAGTCCGGGAACTGCTTGCATAATTGCTGCAAACACAAAGAGGATGGTGCGAGTGCCATCCTCTTTGCTGTTTATAGCTATTTATCAGCGCAATGACACTGGCTGTTCCAACTTAAAAGTCAGCAGGGTTTCTGCAGGAATCACGATATCTTTATTGCCGGTGAATGCTGTTCCGGCAGTTCCGGCGCCCGCACCCGCCAAAGCTCCGATTGCCGCGCCTTTGCCGCCTCCAGCCAATCCGCCAATCAGAGCGCCCAGTCCTGCACCGCCGCCAATAAATCCGGCTGTGCGCTTGCCTTTGCCCTTCTCGACGCGTTCCACTGCGGCGGTCTCAATGGGATATGTGCCGCCCTCGGCGCGTATGCTGTCCAGGCGAATCGCCAGCTCCGCCTGTCCTTTGAAACGCCCCAGCGATTTCGCCGCTACCACCGTGCCTGACGCCGGAGCGCCCGCGCGAACGACTGTGCGCCCGTCTACCACAATGGGATCAGCAACGGTGGCGCTAAAGCTTTGCCCCGTCTGGCTGATCTTCGATCCTAACGCCTCTCCCAGCGACACGCGAATACGTGTTCCGGCAGGAATTACCAGCGGCGCCGGCGCGGGTGCAGACTCACGTGGCGCAGGTCGGGGTGTGGCCGCGCTAGTCGAGCCCGCGGATGGAGCAGGCTGTGACTGCTGTGTTGGTGAAACCGGAGCCGTCGCGGCTCCCTGGGAGCTTTGATCTGTTGCAGGTTGTGCCTGCTGCGCCTGGTTTGCTGTTGTATCTGATTTCTTATTGCAACCGCCGGCCAACATCATGGCAGCGAATGCGGTCGCAAGCAAAACTGGACTGAGCCGAATGTTTTTCATAGCAAGATTTTAGATGCCTCGGGTTGAGAAACCTGCCGCCTGCCTTCCACGTATTCCATAATGGATATGGCTTCGCGCCTATAATGCTGGAATGCCAATCATGAAGAACAAACGGGTTACGATCGCCATTTTTGGCGCTATTGTGCTCGCATTGCTGCTTATATTGGCATCTCTGAACGCATTCAAATTAAATTTTCTTTATCCTCACAGCGTCGCAGCCGTTTTCCTCTTCACCACGCTTACTGTGGTTGTTTTTCTGCTGTTTCTCCTGATGGTGGTGCTGCTGTCGCGCAATATTCTGAAAATATACGCAGATCGCCGCAGCCGATTGCTGGGATCGCGTCTGCGCTCACGCCTGTTGGTTGGAGCATTGCTGCTTTCCTTTGCTCCTGCGGTCTTCATGTTCTTTTTCAGCTTCGGCCTGATGAACCGCTCTATTGACCGCTGGTTTTCGCAGCCTGTGTCGCAGCTGCGCGAGGACTCGACCCGCATTGCGCTGGAGTTGTCGCATTATGTAACGCAGAATGCGCGCGCAGAAGCCGAATCGCTGGCGCGCTCTGAAGCCATTGCCCTGAATTATCAGGCGGGAAATACAAGTGCTCTCCTTGATGAGATCCGCACACACCGCATCACGCTGCAGGGTGGTTTCACTGTTATTTACCGCGATGAAACGCCTGTCGCGAAATACCAGCTTCCTGTGGCGTCAGGTCCGGTAAAGGTACGTGCATGGATGGATGATGCCGCAGCCCAGGTAGAGAGCAGCTCATCTCTTACTTCTGTCATCTACAAAGCAGCACAGCGCACAGATGAGCCGGTAGTTTCCATTGGTGACACTGATTACGCGCTCGGCATGGCAACCACATCGGGAGGCGGAATTATCGTTGTAGGATTGCCGCTTCCTTCCGGTCTCAGCAAAACAGTAGGCGAGGTCCGCGCCGGCACTGAACAGTACTGGGCTGTTTATCGCGAGCGCCGCAGCATTCGCAGCACATATTTATTACTGCTGCTTTTGCTCACCACGCTTACATTTTTTGCCAGCAGCTGGCTTGCGTGGTTTTTTTCAAAGCAGATTACGCGCCCTCTCGAAAATCTCGCTGACGCTATGGATGAGATTGCTGCCGGACACTATCAGCAGCGCGTCACCATTTCGGCGACAGAAGAATTAGGCGAGCTGCTGCAGGCCTTCAACCATATGGCTGCCGATCTTGAACAGAGTCGCATGATCGCTGAGCAATCCACTACGCAGCTCTTTGAAGCCAATGCCACATTGGAAGAACGACGCCGCGAGCTGGAGACGATTCTTGAAACGATTCCGGGCGGCGTCGTCACACTGGACGCGAACCTGCAGATCACGCAGGCAAACCAGGCGTTTGCTGATCTTCTGCCGCCCGGCGCGCCGCAGTCTCTGAAAGGAGTGCCTCTGCCCAGCGTTGTTCCGGAAGACATTGCGAATGAACTTACCCTGCTTGCGCGTCGCGCGCAGCGGATGGGTGTCGCGGCGACTGAGTTCGAGATGCGCAACCCGAAAGGCAAACTGAATCTGGCCGCCACCATGGCCATGCTCCAACTCGGCCAGAACCGGCGCGGATCGATTCTCGTTTTGGAAGACGTAACGGAATTTCTGCAGGCGCAGCGTCAGCTTGCATGGAAGGAAGTGGCGCAGCGCGTCGCTCACGAGATCAAAAACCCGCTTACGCCGATTTCTCTCTCTGCTGAACGCATTAAGCGGCATGTGGACCGCAACACGCCGGAATCGCCAGGCATCATTCGTTCCTGCAGTGATGTGATTCTCAGCTCAGTAGAAACGCTGCGCACGCTCGTCGATCAGTTTGCTGCGCTGGCGCAATTCCCTACGGCGCATCCAAAACCTGCTGATCTCAACATGATTGTGCAAAATGCTCTCCGCCTTTTTGAAGGCCGCCTCGATGATATTCGTGTTGACGTGCATCTGGCGTCTCAGCTTCCGCCCGTTATGGCCGATGCCGAGGCGCTGAAGCGCGCGCTCGCTAACCTGATTGATAATGCCGCTGAAGCCATGCAGGAAAGCCGCCTGCGCGTGCTGACCATCGAAACAGAAATTACGGATCACCATGAAATGGGCGCGGTTTCGATCTGCGATACCGGACATGGCCTTACTGAAGAGACCCGCGAGCGCCTCTTCCTTCCATATTTTTCGACGAAGCAGCGCGGAACCGGACTTGGCCTTGCCATTGCAGCAAAAATTATTCAGGACCATCAGGGATCGATTCGCGCTGAGCAGAACTATCCCGCAGGCGCGCGGTTTATCATCGAGCTTCCGCTTGCGGTGGTCAACGGCGGCGACACAGTACAACCTGTTATGGACAAGGCCGCTCGATGAACCACATCCTCGTCGTCGATGATGAAGCTGATATTCGCAAGCTGCTCGAAGAAATTCTACGAGAAGAAGACTATGCCGTGGCCAGCACGGGGACGGCGGGCGAAGCGCTCGTGCTTTTGCGCGACGCCAGCTATGACGTGATGCTGCTGGACATCTGGCTGCCGGACCGCGATGGACTCGAAGTATTAAACGAAATTCGCTCGCTTGATACCGAGAACAAACCTGAGGTCATCATCATCTCCGGTCACGGCACGATTGAAACTGCTGTGCGCGCCACAAAACTCGGCGCTTTTGACTTTCTTGAAAAACCGCTCTCGCTCGAACGCACGCTTATCGTCGTCAAAAACGCTATCGAAGCCAAGCGACTGCGCAGTGAGAACCAGGAGTTCAAGCGCCAGCTCGCGTTGCAGACTCCGATCACCGGCGAAAGCGTCGCCGCCAAAGCCCTGCGCCAGCAGATCAAGCTTATGGCCCCTACCAATGGCCGCGTTCTTATCTTTGGCGAATCCGGCAGCGGCAAGGAACTGATTGCGCGCGCCATCCATGCGGAAAGCCAGCGCCGTGACCGCGTCTTCGTTGAGCTGAACTGCGCCGCTATCCCCGAGGACTATATCGAAAGCGAGCTGTTTGGCTACCGCAATAGCACCATTTCCGGAGGCCCGGCAGAAAAACGCGGCACTTTTGAACGCGCTGATGGCGGCACTCTGTTTCTGGATGAAGTGGGCGACATGAGCCTGAAAACGCAGGCCAAAGTGCTGCGCGCGCTCGATGAGCAGCGTTTCACGCCGGTAGGAGCAGTCCACGCAATGAGCGTCGATGTGCGCGTGATTGCTGCAACAAATAAAAATCTGGAAGAGGAAATTGCAAAAGGAAATTTTCGCGAAGACCTTTTCTATCGCCTGAATGTAATCCCGTTTTATGTTCCGCCGCTGCGCGACCGCAAAGAAGACATCCCACTACTCGCACGCGATTTCCTCCGCGCCTTTGGCCGCGAGTATGGCCGCACCCGGCTCGACATTGCCGAAGATGCTATTGAACTGCTCAAGCAGTACCACTGGCCCGGCAATGTTCGCGAGCTGAAAAATTTAATTGAGCGAATCCTGATTCTCAATCCGCACGCCCCGCGCATCGAGCGCAAACATCTGCCGATGCTGGTGCATCGGGGAGCAAGCAAGCGCAGTGAGGACTTCAGCACCCTGCACCAGGCGCGCGAAGCTTATGAACGCGACTACATTCTGAAGAAAATCGATGAGTGCCACGGCAATATCAGTCGCGCCGCTGAATCGCTGGGCCTGGAACGCAGCCACCTGTATAGAAAAATGCGAACACTGGGAATCAGCGTTAGAGAGTAATTTTAATTTTCGTTCTTTCCCAATTCTTCCAGCTGCTTGCGCCAATCCAGCGACTCGACAAAGCCGCGCCGCTCCCGCCAGTTCTCTTCGACAATCACATGCAGCTCAAGAAATACCCTCGTTCCCAGCAGCGACTCGATCTCCTTGCGCGCATTTGTGCCGATGCTCTTGAGCTTGCTGCCGCCTTTGCCAATGAGAATGGCCTTTTGTCCGGCGCGTTCACAATAGATCGCAGCCGAGATGCGCGTAAGCGGGTTCTTTGCATTTGGCTGCGGCTCATCGAAGCGCTCGATCACTACCGCCGAGGCGTACGGGACTTCTTCGCCTGTTTCCTGCAGAATGCGCTCCCGGATCAATTCTGCAACGAGGAAGCGCTCCGGCTGGTCTGTGTACTGATCTTTGGGAAAATAGCGCTGGCCCTCGGGCAGATACTCGACCAGCTTGTCTACCAGCCGATCTAAGCCGTCGCCTTTGCGCGCTGAGATCGGGAAGACTTCGGCAAATGGATGCAGAGCGCTCAATTGCGCAATCAGCGGCAGAAGATTTTTCCTCAGAATCAGGTCGATTTTGTTGATCAGCAGAAAGACCGGGCAGTCGAGCTTTTTGATCAGCTCAAAGGCAAAAGCATCTTCGCTGTCAGCGCGTTTCTTGTCATCACCTGCGCCCGGCAGTTCCAATCGCCGCGTCGCATCCACCATGAGCAGAACTACGTCCCGTGTCTCCAGAGCATCGTGAACTTCCTGCATCATGCGCCGGTCGAGCCATGAGCCCGGTTTGTGCACTCCCGGTGTATCGACAAAGACGATCTGCGCCGCAGGATGCTTTCCCTTCTTCGCCGGTACTTCCACCACGCCATGAATGCGCGTGCGCGTTGTCTGCGGCTTGCTGGTGACGATGGCAACTTTTTCGCCCACCAATGCGTTCAGCAACGTGGATTTGCCGGCATTAGGCCGGCCGAGGATCGAAACAAACCCGGAACGGAGCACTTACTTCCCGCCCGTCGCCGCTACGGCCGCATCCAACATCGAATACAGCTTGCTAAAATCCGTGACCTGGGTAGCATTGGTCACTCCGTGCTTATCGGTCACGATCCAAACCGTAGGCGTTTGATGCACTCCAAGCCGCATGCCGAGGTCATAATCGGCTTTGACCGCAGCTTCCAGCTTGCCTTGCGGATCGATCACAAACGGCAGGGCAATGCCGTGGTCTTTGGCGAATTTTTCCGTGAAGGAGCGCAGGTCGTCAGGTGTTTCTATGCTCATCTGGTTCGCAAAGACCGCATCCCGGTAATCATCGCCGAGTTTCTGCGATTTGGTATCGAACCAACGAGCATTCACTGCCGCCTGCATGCTCCAGCGATGATACTGGATGGGAAAATCGTGCCGCTCCCACGGAATGCGGTATTTCGCCGCCGCATCCTTGAGCAAAGGATTTTCATGCGCGCAGCTTGGACACTCAAGATCGGCAAACTCAATCAGCGCAACCTTCGCTCCCGGAGGAGGCTTCAACGCGCTCTGGTCCATTGCAGCCATGCTTTGGGACGCGGTCCCGAAAACCAGCGCGCAGGCGCCGATAAATGCAAGAAAGCTACGCAACATAAATTCCTGATCCCTCACTAAAATTCTATCGTGCAGTCAAACCATTAGACTGAATTCGACCATATGCGTTATCTGATTGCATTGTTTGCCATTGCCGGAATCGTAGTTTCAACGCTCGCCCTTCGCATTCATTATTCAATGGATGCGCCTCCCTGCGACATCAACGCGCACTGGGACTGCGGCATCGTCAACCACAGCCGCTATTCTGTGATGTTCGGAATTCCTGTCGCCGCCGTCGGCATGGCTGGATACGCAATCATCGCGATTCTTGCGCTCGCCCGCCGTTATCGCCTGCTGCTCGCGGCATCGCTTATCGGATTGGCGTATGCGCTTTACCTGACCAGCATTGAGGCGCGTATTCTGCAGATATGGTGTCTTTATTGCGTTATCTCGCAGACAATCATCGCGCTGATCACGCTGCTTGCGATTGTCACAGCTATCCGCTCGCGCAAAGCTACGCCGTAGCGGTTTCCTCCTGGCGGCGCGAGACGCGCAGCCGCTCGATGCGCCGGTCAGTGGAGGCCAGCACTTCGAAGCGCAGACCATCTTCCTCTACTACTTCGCCCGGCATCGGAATTCGTCCGGCCACTTCACTCACCAGCCCGGCAACTGTCGTTGCTTCGTAGTCCTCAGGTTTTTCCCAGTGGCCAAAGAGCGTTTCCAGCCGCTCCACATCCAGGTTTCCCGGGACCAGCCATGAACCGTCGGCTTCCTTCTTCGGTGTCTCCAGCTCGTCTTCTTCGTGCTCATCAGCAATGGAGCCAACAATCTCTTCGAGCAGATCCTCAATGGTCACCAGCCCCGCCACGCCGCCGTATTCGTCAATCACGATGCGCATGTGCTGTTTTTCGCGCTGCATCTCGCGCAATAGTTCGTTGACCTTCTTTGTCTCCGGAACAAATGCAGCTGGACGCTGAATTGTCGAAACCTTGCGGGTCCTCGCTGCTTCGTCACTCACGCGCAACAGATCGTGCGCAAAGGCGATGCCGGTAATCTGGTCCAGAGTCACTTCATAAACCGGAACCCGCGAAACGGGATGTTTGTCAATCAATTGCAGCAGCTCTTCCAGCGTAGATGATTCGGGAATGGCAATCATCTCCGGACGGGGCGTCATCACTTCGCGTACCACTTTATCGCCGAACTCAACAGCGGAGCGTACCAGCTCGCGGTCACTCTCTTCGATAATTCCCTCTTCTTCACCCGCCTCGATCAGCGCCTCGACTGCTTCTGACGCTAATGTGCTCTTCTCTTCTTCCTCTTTCGGAGCTTCAGCCAGAGCTGCAATCGAGAGTAGAAATCCAAGAAAAAGCGTGACCGGAAGCACAAGATAGAAAAGCCCTTGCAGCAGCCAGCGAAAACGGGCGATCCACAATCCCCGCGTGCGGGTAAAGAAGACGAATGGCAGCAGGCGATTGAACAGCACAATCACCATCACCACACCCAGCACAGCCTGTCCTATCTCTCCGAAGGTAGGCCGGTCCGTCAGCGATACGCGATCAAACAGCAACATGCCGAAGATCAGCGTCAGACAGGCCAGAGAGAGCTGTGAGATCACAGCGGCGGAAAGTGTCAGGTGTTCGCGGCTGAGGCGAAGCTTCGGCTCAACCAGCTGCTCCCATGCATCGATATTTTCCTGAAATTCGCGCGAGAGAAACTTCCCCATCTCGGAATAAAGCCGATCCACATATGAGGAGAGGGTTAATACAACCAGCAGCAAAAAAATCGAGATGGCCGCTTCTATGTTCATCGTTTGCGGCCTCGGCTGGTTGTTGTTCTCTGGATCAATCCTGCAGGCAAATCAAATTCCTTGCGCAGCGCAATTTCCCTGCGGGCCATTTGCCCTTTGTCCGTTTCATGGTCGTAGCCGGCCAGATGGAGGAGTCCATGCAGCATCAGGATCTTCACTTCAACCTGCAACGAATGCCCATGCTCCTCGGCCTGTCTCTGCGCTGTGTCGAGAGAGATGGCCAGATCGCCTGCCTGCTTCGGAGCGTCCACATGAAATGTATCGACAGGAAACGACAGCACATCTGTTGCCTTGTCCTTCTTGCGGTAGTCGCGATTCAAGGTACGAATGGTAGCGTCGCTCGCCAGCAGAATAGATACTTCCCCATGCAGCCCAACAGCCGACTTGGCGCGAGTCAGAAACCCGCGCAGTTCACGCATCTTCAGGGCAGCTTTGTGCTTTTTCAAGCCCGATGAATTCGCGGCGTCTGGATCAATCAGGATCATGAGAGAAAGGGTGGACATGCTGTCCACCCTCATATCTGATGGTATCGCAACCGCTTGATTTACTGCGGCTTTGCCGGCGTGCGCGCCTCGTCGCTGTCGGCAATGGTAAGCGGCAGTTCCTGCTGCGCGCGCCCAAAGCTGTCGTAGGCGCGAATAATGCGCTGCACCAGATGATGCCGGACCACGTCTCCATCCTCAAAGCGGACAAAGCGAATGCCATCCACTCCGTCGAGAATATTCATCGCCTCAATCAGCCCCGACTTGCGCGGATTGGGCAGATCGATCTGTGTTACGTCGCCCGTTATCACAGCCTTGGCATTGTTTCCAAGTCGCGTCAGGAACATCTTCATCTGTTCGCTGGTTGTGTTCTGCGCCTCGTCCATGATGATGAAGGCATCGTTCAGAGTGCGTCCGCGCATAAAGGCCAGCGGAGCAACTTCGATCACGTTGCGCTCCAGCATCTTGTCCACGCGCTCCGGCTCCAGCAGATCGTATAACGCGTCATACAGCGGACGCAGATAGGGATCGACCTTCTCCTGCAAACTGCCCGGCAGGAAGCCCAGCCGCTCGCCTGCTTCCACCGCTGGGCGCACCAGGACAATCCGGCTAACCTTTTTTGCCAGCAGTGCCGACGCCGCCATCGCAACCGCCAGATACGTCTTACCCGTGCCGGCAGGCCCGATGCCGAAGACCATGTCTGTCTGCTCGATTGCCTCGACATAATGCCGTTGATTCAGCGAGCGCGGCTGCACCATGCGTTTAATGCCCGCTGATCGCTGCTTGCCGCTTTCGACAAGCCCACGGAGTGTTACCGCAGGATCAGACACGACGAGCTTCAGCATCCCGTAGAGTTCACCGTTATGCAGGTTCACTCCATTGCGGCGCAGATGCTCGTAGTCAGTGAAGATGCGTTCCACGCGGGCAAGGCTGTCCTGCGAGCCTTCCACCTGTACAGCATCCGATTTCAGGTCAATGCGTACCTGGAGGCCATCCTCCATCAGTCTCAGGTTTTCGTCGCGGGTCCCAAAGAGGGGCTCAAGATTCGGCGTGATTTCCAGCGCTTTTTTCATCAAGCGGAGAAATAACCTCCCAGGTCAGCTGCGGGCACAGCCACCGTTTGTAAATAGGTTGTCGGGAATGGGCAAACAGAATACAGCGGATTGAGTGCCACACCTATTGGATGCGGCAACTGCAACATCGGATTGGCAATTTGCACCAAATCTTCGCCGTTTATGGGGTCAGAGTAGCGCCCCTTTGTTCTTTCGTCAATGGCAAATGGATGAAAAGACAGCAAACCCGTGTCAAACTGGTTTCTTGGCCACTCATTCGGCAGAAAACTGCTTGCGCAATGCTGCCGGCTTTCTTTTCTCATCCAAGCTGTAGAACCATCAGGAGCCTTCCAATGTCCCAGACCCAAAACCTCTCCGCTGCTGCTGCCGGAACCTTCACCATTGGCGGCGACCTCACCGTCAACCGCATGGGATATGGAGCCATGCGCATCACCGGCCCCGGCATCTGGGGTCCTCCAAAAGATAAAGCCGGAGCCATTGCCACGCTTCGCCGCGCTGTTGAACTTGGAGTCAACTTTGTCGATACCGCCGACTCCTACGGGCCGGCCATCTCTGAAGAACTCATAGCGGAAGCGCTCTATCCATACCAGGAAGGCTTCGTCATCGCAACAAAAGGTGGATGGGAGCGCCCAGGTCCGGGCCAATGGACCCACAACGCCAGTCCGAAACATCTCACCGAAGCCCTTGAAGGCAGCCTCCGGCGATTGCGCCTGGACTGCATCGACGTTCACCAACTTCACGCAGTCGATAACGCCGTCTCTTTTGAGGCATCCGTCGAAACTCTGGCCAAACTGCGGGAGCAGGGAAAAATTCGCCATGTAGGGCTTTCCAATGTCACCCGAGAGCACATCGAGCGCGCACGCAAAATTGTTCCTGTCGTTTCTGTGCAAAATCGCTACAGCTTCGCTGACCGCGAATCCGATTTCATCGTGGATTACTGCGAGCAGAACAATATCGCCTTCCTGCCCTGGGCACCGTTAGGTCAGGCAAGGAAGGCGCACGATGCCATCGAGAAGACAGCGGCACAACTCAAAGCCACTCCGTTGCAGGTGGCGCTCGCATGGCTGCTCAAGCGATCGAAGGTCATCGTACCGATTCCGGGGACCTCATCCGTGGCTCATCTCGAAGAGAACGTCGCAGCCGCAAGCCTCGAACTGCCGGACGCTGCATACAAAGAACTGTCCGCTGTAGAGCCGCCGCCAGCAAGTTTGCGTGGCTAACAATTTGTTGCGAAATGTTTTCCACAAAACCTACGCCATTTCCACACAACAAAATTCGTTTGACCCTCTTGCATTCAGTCTAATCGGGAGTATGCTTCAAATCACCGGAAGAGAGATCTTCCTGAAGGAGAGAGCAGGAAGGAACTGTCGCGAGAACCGGCAACGGAACTCACGGCGGTGTTCAGGACGCTGAATGCCATCGGACAGAACCGGAAAAGCTCTTGCAACAAACCGTGACCACGGGACAGCCAGGAAAGCGCGGGCCGCAAGGTTCGCAGGTTCCCGGCAGGTTCCGAAGTGACAAAGTAGTTGCGATCTGGAGGCCGAGCCAGATCTTCGGAAATCGGAAATGAAGGGGCGAAATTCCGCAAGGGAGATCGCCCCTTCGCTTTTTCAGCCTGAAACGATTACGCGGGCGTCGGCACTACTTCATCGGGCCTATCGAATTTCGAAGAGGTAGTGATGAACGTGCAGCAGAAGCAAAACGGGCCCACTGATCTTGTTCCCGCGCAGGTCCCCCTTTTCAAGTCAACGCAATATTTTGCCAATGTTCTGGAGTTGGCCAGCGTCATCGTTGCTCTCTTCTATGAGCAGCTGCCTTCCCAAAACTTCAAACTCAAAAGCGGACTCTATATCAAACAGCTCACCGGCCTTTCTGAGCTGTCTATCACCACCGCATGGGACAAACAGTACGTGATTGCCAGCCCTGGCGTGAAGCTCAGCCTTTTCTGGCAGACACTGTATGACTACATTTTCGCAAGTACTCAGGATCAGCTCGTAACAGCCGGAGCACTCTCCAAAATCCACGAATATCTCGACAAAGTAGTGCAGGAAGCAAAAGGCGATACGACCTATCAGGTCATCTATCAGCTTCAGTTGCAGCTGGCTGAGGACTATCTGTCAGACGATCCAGATGACCCGCATGATTCGAATCTGCGCCAGTTTCTGACCTTCGACCAATTCATACAGGTGATGAATTTTCTCCATGGTTTCAGTGGAACTCTCTCAGACATCCTCAATTTCCAGATTCCAAAACTGTCCTTCAGCTATCCCGTTGGCTTTGGCTGGGATATCGATATCGACGCCATTGTCGATATTCAACTCCCTTCGACACCGGAAAAATTTCTCACTTGGGCAGTGCAGGACAGAGGAGCGAGCCTGAACCTGCATTTCGACAACATCACCCTCGACGATTCGACCGGCATTGCAGTTGTCCATCCCGCCACGAAGAAACATGGTGAACAGAGGCATCCATTCGGCGGAAGCATCGGTGACCTCGTCTTTAGCGGCGTGCGGATCGAACTGGTCATCAATGGCCAGTTAGCCGATGAGGATAAGGAGCCGGTAGCGCCGTATCACTCAATGCGTCAGGCATACTTTACCGAGCGCAATCATCAGAACATTGTTGATATTCGTCTCAGGGCCGACGATGTCAAGCTGGGACTGAACCATACAGTACTGAGTGCGCTCTTTTCGGTGATTAACTGGGGGATTGATACCTTCACAAACTTTGATGATTTGAAGCAGAAGCTTGAGGACTTTATTCACGATGGCCTCGAATCGCTGCATGACTTTGGAGACATCGGCAATCAAATCGACAAGGCGCTCTTCACGCCCATTCTGCCGGGAGCAACCGCGCTCAAGACGCAGGATTTCTACAAGCCATTTGTAAAGAAACACAGCGCATTCAGCTATGCCCATTTACACATCGAGGGCTCAGGCCGCGGCATTCACATCCTTAATGAAGGTGGTTCGCTGCCTGATTTCCCCGATAATGACGGCGGTCCTCACCTGCCTCCGACAGACGGTGTACCCGATCCGCCTATCCTTGACCACGCCGACCCCAACCCAGCCTCGCGCGTGACCGTGAGTTCTCCCTTTGACTTCCTGATCCCAACGGCAGAACGGCGCGCGGCGATGAAGACGCAGCTTGATGCAACATCGAATCTGAAACCAGATCAGGAAGCTGCGGCGCGGCTCTGGCTTGACGGCTTCTCTCCAAAATCCATGTGCTGGCTGCAGAACGGCGACATCGACAATAAGGCCGGCACGGTCTACGGCAAGCCTGCATCCGCTAAAACCATCGACAGCCTTGACCGCCTGACCAAAGGGAACACGGCACAACCAAATGCATTCGTTTTTTCAAGCGCCGCAGTACGGCCTGCACCAGGATCAATGTTGTCTCTGGCAGCGTCGTCCTTCAAGGACAACAACGGAATCGACCTGCATCCAACGCCTGCGCCGATACCGCCGCCCATTCTGTACGCGTCCGAGTCCACACTGGCCGCAAGCAAAGGCTCTGTTATCGATCCTTTCTGGGCAGGCATCTCCATAAATGCCATCGCTATGCATAAGATTTGCGACATCCTGAACGCCTCGGACTTCCTCGTGCAATCAGGCACAGTGGACAATGCCGGATCAAACCTGCCTTATCACATTGAGCCGTTGGCAGTGCCTTCCATGGCAATTGATCTGACTGGAGAAAAGGACCACCGTCCCATCGCCAAGATCACGGGCCTCGTTATCAGGTTGGGAGATCCCTGGACAGCCACGTACCTTCTCGAGATTTCATGCCCGATGCAGGTAATGAAACCGGACCCAGGCTGCCTGCCAGACGACTCTCTTTCGATCATTGCCTTTAACCGCGGTTGCATCGAAAACCTTACCGAAGGCAAATTTACTGACCAGTCTTACCTGGACCTTCTCTACCGTTACTTCTATTGTCTGCAGTTTGTCTCCAACGAGGTAAAGATCACAACATCAACACTGACCCACGGAAACCCGATTCAACAATCGCCGGCGAAGGACAAGCCCGGACATAAATCCGGCGCTGCCGCAGGCAATCCCCCGGCAAGCACCGATTCCAACCTGTTGACTGAAGCTATGCAGTCAACTCTGAGCCAGGTGTTCCCCATTCCGGCAGTCTTCGACCCGTACTATGCTCAAACCACCTCATTGCAGAGCTTCGAGGCCAAAGGGGGCTGGCTCAATATTTATGAGACATATCAAGGGCTGCCGAAATCCAGCTGAATGAGTGATTTTAATCTTCGTCCGGTGACTTCGAATCCAAACGCTACCTTCCTGAATCTCTAAGAAACCTGCACGAAGGTCAAAACTATGGGCCGCCGCTTCGCCGAACTCGCCTTTACTCCGCTCGTCAAAGCGCAGCAGGAGAAGCACGGCAGCCGCAGTGCCTATGAACGTGTCGAAAATTCCGTCATCCCGGGAGCTCGCCTCGGTGCTCCAGAAGAGGCGATGGTCCGCACCCGGGACAGCTTCTACATGGCTTCAGTTAGCGAAACCGGATGGCCATACATCCAGCATCGCGGCGGATCAAAGGGTTTTCTGAAGGTGCTCGACGAGCAAACCCTCGGCTTCGCTGATCTGCGTGGAAATAAGCAGTACATCAGCGTCGGAAACCTGCAGCACGACGATCGTGTCGCCCTCTTCCTGATGGACTATCCCTCACAAAGCCGGCTCAAAATCCTGGGACACGCGGAAGTCCACGAAGACGACGCTACTGCCGGCGAGTTGCTTGAAATCCTGCGCATGCCGGAAGAAAAAACGCCCGCCGAGCGCGCTGTTTTGATCCACATCGAAGCCTTCGACTGGAACTGCCAGCAGCACATTACACCGCGCTATACGCTGGCGGAGCTCTCCGAAATTATCGGGCCCACTCGTCGCCGTCTCGATGACCTTGAAAAGGAAAACGCACGTCTACGCGGTCAGGCGGAATAATCAGAGCCGGACGTGCTTGTAGAAGATGATTGCCGCTCCACGGCATCCGGAGGATAATAACTCCATTTATCCCCAATCATTTAGTAACAACGGAGGCCAGATGCTCTTCGGGAATAACGACAGCGCGATTAGCGATGCTCAACGGCTATTCCTGCGTTGCTTTCTGTTTCTTTCTTTCGCCGTTTTCGCAGCTGCCGGCTGCAAGGAAAAGCCACACGCCGTTGATCTCAAATGGAGCGCGCCTGTAAATTCCTCCGAGCCGAT
>Ga0070740_10002364_pt1 | contig 22395 bp, 16 predicted proteins | sample Coa_R2_FD_67286 | JGI IMG/M metagenome (GOLD analysis project Ga0070740, IMG submission 67286) | Surface soil microbial communities from Centralia Pennsylvania, which are recovering from an underground coalmine fire - Coalmine... | ecosystem: Environmental > Terrestrial > Soil > Unclassified ...
AAATACCTGGATAATTTGCAAATGGAAAAAAAAACGAGCTAGTGAGCAGCCTGTCACTGCCGGTGACTGAAACCATTTAACAGTTTTTACAAAATTCGATATATTCCCTAAATTTACCTGGGATATAATGACAACCTTCAATATTTAGCGAGATGGGGACAAATGGCGAAAGAAGAGCAAATAGAAATGGAAGGAACAGTGATTGACGCACTGCCAAATACCATGTTCAGAGTACAACTGGAAAATGGCCATGTCGTACTGGCACATATATCCGGCAAGATGCGTAAAAACTATATCCGCATTCTGAAAGGCGATAAAGTGACTGTTGAAATGACCCCTTATGACTTGACCAAAGGCCGTATCACCTTCCGCCACAAGGAAGGCGGTGGTAAACCTGCTCCCGAGAAAGAAGAATAGATATTGTCTGTTTATTTTATCATTGATGTCGTCATGCCAGCTTGCGCTGGCATGACAGAATGCGGTTCGAGCTTTCACTGGCGTGATAGAGTGCGATTTGCCTCACTGGCGTGACGAGGCAGTGAGCGCAATTTTCATTGGCATGAATAACCTTATGAAATTACTCAGCCCCCAATTGCAGGCGTTTCTGGCAGTTGTCAAACACAAGACTGTTCATACGGCGGCAGAACACTTGCACCTCACCCAAACCGCAGTCACCCAACGTATCAAATCCCTGGAAAAGCGCTTGTCCACTTCCCTGTTTGTGCGCACTCGCCGTGGAATGCTGCTGACCAGAGAAGGTGAAGCCTTGCTGCGTTACTGCCGTGAAGTTCAAGACCTGGAAGGTGAAATATTATCTTCCGTCATTAGCGCAGGAATCGATAAAAACGTATTTATCAGCATGACCGGGCCTTATACCATCATGCATTCGCGCATCATTCCAGCATGTGTCAACGTGATGCAGCGCTACCCGCATTTGCTCATGCAGTTTGATATCAATGACAGTGAATACCGGATCAAATCCTTGCGCAGAGGTGAAAGTCAATTAGCCATTATAGAAAAGCATTTGCTATCAGATGAAATGGAATACAAGGACTTGAATCCGGAAGACTATATTCTGGTTGCTTCGCCTGAATGGAAAAAGCGCCGCTTGCGTGACATCATCCAGCAGGAACGTATTGTTGACTTCAATCCTGACGATCAAATGACATTTGACTATCTAAAACATTACGGCTTGTTTGAACATGCCAGCAAAGACCGCCATTTCGCAAACCGCACAGATTGTCTGGCAACGATGATAGCTGACAAGATAGGTTATGGTGTTTTGCCATTAGAGTTTGCCAAACCCTATCTCGCCAAACAGTCATTAATCGCTCTTAATTCGGGGAAAAGCTACCCCTATCCGTATGTGCTTGCCTGGTATCCGCGTCACCAGCAGCCCAGGTATTTTTCTGCGCTGATTGATGCATGCATGTAAGCTTGTATCAAAGACAAAAAACCCTTCGCTGCAAATTGCCTGCGAAGGGCTAACTCCTCGTTTTTTTAATTCACTTTCACAACTGCTGTATCCGATGTGTCTTCCATTAGAAACTTGATCTTGCCTTTTTCAATCGTCACCTTGACATGTCCGCCATTACTTAGCTGTCCAAAGAGCAGCTCTTCCGCTAATGGTTTCTTGATTTGTTCCTGTATCAGGCGCGCCATTGGCCTTGCTCCCATCTTCTTGTCGTAGCCATTTCTCGCCAGCCATGCGCGGGCTTCCTCATCCACTTCCAGAATGACATGCTTGTTTTCCAACTGCGCTTCAAGTTCGGAAATAAACTTGTTGACCACTGACAGTATGGTTTTGTTATCCAGTGACTTGAACTGGATGATGGCATCCAGACGGTTGCGGAACTCTGGCGAAAAGACCCGATTGACCGCTGCCATGATATCGCTGGCACTATCCTGTGAGGTAAAGCCGATATTGGCTTTATCAATCACGTCAGCACCCGCGTTTGATGTCATGATCAATACAGTATGGCGGAAATCTGTTTTACGGCCATTCATGTCAGTCAATGTTCCATGATCCATGATCTGTAATAGCAGGTTATAGACATCCGGATGTGCCTTCTCAATTTCATCCAGCAGGACAATGGAATGCGGAGTCTTGTTAACCGCTTCTGTCAGCAAGCCGCCCTCGTCGTAACCCACATATCCGGGAGGAGCACCTATCAGCCTGGAAACGGAATGGCGTTCCATGTATTCAGACATATCAAAGCGTATTAACTCGACACCCATGATTTTCGCGAGTTGTTTGCAAACTTCGGTTTTGCCAACGCCTGTCGGTCCGACAAACAGGAAGGAGCCGATTGGCTTGTTCGGATCACGCAACCCGGATCGCGCAAGTTTGACTGCCGCGCCTAATGTTTCAATTGATTCATCCTGTCCGTAAATCATCATCTTGAGATCCCGGGTTAAATTCTTGAGTACCTCTCGATCAGATGCTGAGACATTTCGTTCTGGTACACGAGCAATTTTCGCGACCATTTTTTCAATATCCATCACATCAATGACTTTCTTGCGGTTTGCTTCCGGCAATAGATATTGATAGGCTCCAACTTCGTCAACCAGGTCAATCGCCTTGTCTGGCAGATGCCGGTCGCTGATATAGCGTGCTGAAAGACGCGCTGCAGCTTCCAGTGCTTCATCGGTATACTGAACATTATGATGCGCTTCAAAACGGCCGCGTAAACCTTTCAATACTTCTATGGTTTGCTCGATGGAAGGTTCCTTCACATCGATTTTCTGGAAGCGCCGATCCAGCGCATGATCTTTTTCAAAAATACTGCGATATTCCTTGTAAGTTGTGGACCCAATGCATGTCAGCTCACCGGATGCGAGCAATGGCTTGATCAGGTTAGAGACATCCATTAATCCGCCGGATGCAGCGCCTGCGCCAATGATAGTGTGGATTTCATCAATGAACAGGATTGCACCCTTCTGTTCTTTTAATTGATGCAGGACACTCTTTAAGCGTTTCTCGAAATCACCGCGATATTTGGTTCCAGCAAGTAAACTGCCAAGATCCAGAGAGTAAATAGTGCTTTCATGCAATACGGATGGCACTTTCTTTTCGACGATTAATCTTGCCAGTCCCTCTGCTATCGCTGTTTTCCCAACGCCGGCTTCGCCCACCAGCAATGGATTGTTCTTGCGGCGGCGGCATAGCACCTGTATGGTACGTTCAATTTCTTCTTCGCGCCCTATCAGTGGATCAACCAATCCCATTTTGGCGCGTGCATTCAGGTTAGTGGTATACAGTTCCAGTGGACTCGTTCCATTTTCCTCCCCCAATCCTTCTGAATCTTCTGAATAGTGATTGAAAGGATGATCTTCCCGCTGCTGCGGCGGTGCCTTGGGTTTTGCTGTACCATGAGCGATAAAGTTGATGACATCCAGTCTGCTGATATTTTCCTGGCGGATGAAATAAACGCTTTGGCTCTCTTGCTCGCTGAAAATGGCAGCAAGAATATTGGCACCCGCAACTTCTGTTTTTCCTGATGACTGGACCTGAAAAACAGCACGTTGTATGACACGTTGGAAACCCAGGGTAGGCTGTGTATCTCTATCATGCACATTGAGAGGGATAACAGGTGTCGTGCGGTCAATAAACTCCGTAAGGTTGCTGCGCAAGCGATTGACATTCGCACCGCAGGCTTTCAAAACCTCGAGAGCCGAACTATTGTCTAACAAAGCGAGCAACAAATGTTCGACAGTGACAAATTCATGTCTTTTGTTGCGAGCCTCCTTAAACGCCGTGTTGAGTGTATACTCTAGTTCTTTGTCCAACATGACACACCCTCCTCAGTTAAATCTTTTTATGCTTATGCAACCTCCATGCTGCAATGTAACGGATATTCGTGTGACTCTGCATACTCGATGATTTGCGATATTTTGGTTTCCGCAAGATCCTTGCTAAAAACGCCGCATGCCGCCTTTCCATTGGTATGTGCTTCAAGCATTATCTCTGCGGCCTTGCTCCTGTTCATGTAAAAAAACTTTTCCAAAATACCTACTACAAATTCCATCGGTGTAAAATCATCGTTATGCACAACAATCTGGTAAAGCGGTGGTTCACATATCTCTTCAGATATTTCACTTAATGCTTCCAGGTTTGTTGTATATTCTTTATTTACCTCATTTTTCATGTTTCTTTACCTTTCTTATAGACGATGAGATTTAGATTTTCCTTAAATAGGAAATATATTTTTAAAAAAGTTAAAAAAGCGGAAATAACATCTATACTATTAAGATGGATGCCGCAAAAAGATGTTCAAATTATACACTGGTTTAACTGCATGTACAATTATTATACAACCATTTATTCTAACTGTTCAATTTTTGCATTTATCTGGCAAATCTGATGGCCGGCGATGCCTGAAAAGAAGGGGCTGGCTGACAAATAACCCATAAAATTCATACGGTTATTCGAGCGTATCGAAACATCCTGCATGGCTGGTTTTGTTTGAATCCCGCGACATAAAGCGCGGGCTGTGGAATGACGTATCCAGGGGGTCGTCCGCGTCACGCTTGACCCCGTTATCCACGGGGCCAGAAACGTCCATGCCGTTATTTGACAAGACTGGTGTGAGCGATGTTTATCGCATCCAAACAAGCATAGCGATAAATTAAACAGCGTATGCCTTGTCATGCATGTGGCTGATCATTGCATCACCGAAACCTGAGCAACTTACTTCTCTTGCATCACTCATCAAACGGGCAAAATCATAAGTGACAGTTTTGGCGGTAATGGCGCCTTCCATGCCCTTGATGATCAGGTCAGCAGCCTCATTCCAGCCCATGTGACGCAGCATCATTTCCGCAGACAGGATAATCGAACCGGGATTAACCTTGTTTTGTCCGGCATATTTGGGCGCCGTGCCATGAGTCGCTTCAAACATGGCGACACCATCACTCATATTGGCACCAGGTGCAATACCAATACCGCCGACCTGCGCAGCCAGTGCATCGGAAATATAATCACCATTGAGATTCAAGGTGGCAATCACGCTATAGTCTGCGGGACGCAGCAGGATCTGTTGCAGAAACGCATCAGCAATCACATCCTTGATGACGATATCCTTGCCGGTGTTGGGGTTTTTAAATTTGTGCCAGGGACCGCCGTCCAGTGGCTGGGCTCCAAATTCCGTGCGTGCAACTTCATAGCCCCAGTCACGAAACGCACCTTCGGTAAATTTCATGATATTGCCTTTGTGAACGAGCGTCACGGAATCGCGTTGATGATCGATCGCGTATTGAATCGCACGTTTGACCAGGCGTGACGTTCCAGCCTTGGAAACCGGCTTCACACCGATGCCGCAATTTTCGGGAAAACGAATTTTTTTCACTTTCATTTCAGTCTGCAAAAACTGAATCACTTTTTTTGCTTCCGGACTGTCGCCTGCCCATTCAATACCTGCATAAATATCTTCCGAGTTTTCACGGAAAATCACCATATTGGTATTCCAAGGTTCTCTGACTGGACTTGGTACGCCTTTGAAATACCGCACTGGACGCAAACAGACATATAAATCCAGATCCTGGCGCAATGTCACATTCAATGAGCGAATGCCGCCGCCGACTGGCGTGGTTAACGGACCCTTGATGGACACGACATACTCACGTACGGCATCTATTGTTTCCTGGGGCAGCCAGGCATCTTTGCTGTATACCTTGGTGGCTTTTTCACCAGCGTAAATTTCCATCCACTGAATCTGCCGCTTGCCGCCATAAGCCTTGTTGACAGCCTCATCCACCACTTTTTTCATGACGGGTGTGATGTCAACGCCTATGCCATCCCCTTCGATAAAAGGAATAATGGGGTTATTCGGTACATTTAAAGTGAAATCCTGGTTAACGGTGATTTTCTGGCCATTGGCTGGAACCGAAATGTGCTGATATGTCATGAAAGAATTCCTTTTTTATTCGAGAAAGTAGGCACATGGTAGCAAGCTGGAAGGAGGCAAACAATAGGAATGAAAATTCCTGCGTTGCTGCCCTATTCTTCATGCGTCATAATCAATGCTGGTTAAGGATATCATCAATTTAGTGTTTATGGAGACTCTCGCTCTCGGAATCTTTCTTCTCTGGCTGAGTCAACTTCATTTTATCGCGAAATTGTTTAACATCCGGGTTATCAATATTCAGGTCTCTGAGCGCCTCATATAATGCCTGGTTTGTGTCGCTCCGGGTTTTTTGTAGAAAAGAAAAAACACCTTTTCCGGTTCCCAGATGTTTTTTGCTCAATCTGGTTTTGGCAATTTCTTGCAACTGCATCAAGATTTCCCTTGGCGAGTCGCTTGGCTTTTTATTCTCAAATATATCACGCATTGCGACAAAGCCTTTGGAGTCTGATTTGACATGAATAGTCATGACAATAGCTTGTATCTCTCTTAAAATAGTTTTTTGATTAGCTTCAGCCTGCACTCTAGACAGTCTTTTGGTCATTTCTTCCGGATTCAAATCATAAAGAAATGGTCGATCTGTCAAGTCTTGATGTAGAGCAGCAACATTAGCCAATGCATCTGGATCCCTAACTCCCGTTGTTTTAAGATCTTCCCGATTACGAAACTCGCCAAATTTATTGATATCATCCTGACGTATGTCTTCACGTTTCATTCTACGAAATTCAGCATCAGCAGGTAAAAATTGCTCGATAAATGGGCTTACATTAGAAGGAAATAGTTGTGAGTATTGCTCAATCGTTTCATATGCTGGAGTAAGTATGTCCTTCCTGTCATCCATATAGCGATATTCCATTTGATTACCATGTCCATACTTGAAATCCGCATAATGTATTTGCGCATACATAACCAAAAACTTCTGCTTATCAATATACGTGGGCGCAACTGGTGGAGGTAATTTTCGGTGCTTTGACACTTCATCCTTGATCATGCGATCAGTATCATAAGGATCTCTCTTCCCGTCATAGGTTTCTGCCATTGCTTTTATCACATCAGGGTGCAAGGATAAATACGCCTGCTTTTCATCATCAAACACCGTACCAATACGAAGTCCCTGATATAGATCTTCTAAAAGTAATTTATCTAACGTAAGATTAACCCCATAATGCTTGGGCAATTGTTCAGCCAATGCTTCAAAAAAAGGAAAGCAGGACAAAGTAGTTGTTATGCCACCTGGTGAAGTTGCCTTTCCTTTAAAACTCCCATTAGATTTGTCTGTGTGCCTGTCTTGCCTGTCAGACCCGACAAACAACACATGACGTGCTTGTTTACTCTTTGGATTTGCAAATTTTTGATCGAAAAATTCTTCTTTATAAACATTTATGATATGATCAGCCAACTCTCTATAATCATCCATAGTCAAAGTGCGGCCTTCATTTGCCGCGCGTATAATAAGTTCTTTCATTTTATCTGTGTACGCTTTTGAGGCAAGCATCCCATCAAAATCCCAAGAATGAACAATAGTCTCATCGTATACAGTTAAATCTAAATCGGATCTGGGTTCCATACAAAACCTCGCTATGTTTGGCGATATTAATATTTAAAGTATAGTACACAATCATAATAAATTGATAAATTTGCGCTTATCAAATCACAAATAAAAAATAATCAGGCAAAGACGGTCACGAATAGAATTGCCCGGAGTTCCTGCCGGTCGACTGGGATTGTAGCTTTTCACTAACAGTCAATTCTTCTTTATTATCACCCTTCATAAAGAATGGCAATGAGGAGCCATCATCATCCCTTTTTTTCTCACCCATCCTGGATGGATCATGCAATCCATCGCGTTCCTTATCATCAACGCGGCTAAAAATCGAACTCGTTCGGATAATATGTTTCATGCTCAAGGCGCCGTCGGATTGCAGAGACGAGTCATGTTTGCTCTTCAGCTTATCAACACCGAATATTGTATCGATATTCATCACGGGTGTTGCTTTGGGGTTCTCATGTTTTTCGAAATGATGCAGGAGCTCTTCCATACGGTACGCTTCCCGCAACAACTCATAACCATCCAGTTTTAGCACCTTGCCCAAGGCTTCCATATTGGCAGGCAACAGCGCATCTTTCACGACAAATTCCTGGAACAGCCGTATGAACACTTCCCTGCTCCGGGATTTTTTTTGCGTCAGATATAACAGCGCAGCAACAATATAAATCTTGCGATCCAGTTCGTTATGGAGGTCCAGCATAAAAACAATGTTGCTGGCATAACTGCTGGATTCCATTTTCATGACCGGCAGCTGCTCCGGCAGGACTGCTTTCAATTCAGGCGCCATTTGACTAACGGTTAGCAAGGGATTGAGAATCTGCATGAATGCCGCATAATTCCTGCTCATCTCGCTTGAATATTGTTCCTTGGTCTTGTCAAATGTTCCCAGCTTGATTTCCAGCTCTTTCTTCTCTTCGAGTAATAGCTTCTGGTATTCACGCAAACAGGTTAAAGCCTGGATATTTTCAAAATAGAACCTGTGATGAAGCTGGGTCAAAGGAGTAATTGCGGGACTGTCAGTGAAATCCATCTTGATGGATTGGAGCCGCAGGCGGCAATACTCCAGCTCATCCAGTACATGGCTTAATTTCCTCTGCATGTTTTTTTCCACGCGGATACTCCAGTCCAGACAGACGGGCCGAGGCTTGATATTAATATGCAGAGGAACAGACCTGGGTTTGAATTCACATTCAGGACGGCGCTTTTTCATTCTTCTATAGCGCAGATAATCCTCAAGAAAGACGATATACTCTTCCAGTTCTGACAATGTCGGCTGATTGGCATCAGAAACAGGCAGCACATGTGAATCCAAATCACCCTGTTGATCTGAAACCAGTGCTTTTGTCTTGCCCGGTTGTTTATCCTGCAACTGCAGCTTCATTTCTTCGTAAGTCGCAATCACATCATCAATATCATCCATGCTCAATGAATCCAGCCAGGACACAACATTGTCATATACTTTCAGGTCAAAAGCAGTGCGATAATAATTCTCCACAAAGTTCTGCGTTTCTCTCTCCGCTGCCGCAATCAATCCCAATTTGCCAGCCCGACTCACAGCAAAATCAAGCACACTGATATTATTGTCTGGCAAGGCAACGGTCATCCGCGCTTCACGCACTTCCGCTGTATCGGTATTCTGTGCCAGGGCGTTATACACTGCTGTCGCTACTTCACTCGCAGATTTTAAATAGACTTCCTTGCGTTTGCCCCAAATCACCTGGTCTATCTCCACCTGGGAATCGATTTTGATGGCAAGCACGCCTGGATTGAGTCCTTTTTCATTAAAATCGTAACCTGCCGGTAAAAATCTTCTGTCATCAAAAATTTTTGTCGGCAAATTCCACATTAATCCACCATCACCGTATAAGTGATTGTTCCAGCGTACTGGTTCCATGACAAATGGATATGCTCCTGACAAGGCAACCGCCAAAGCCAGCGGCATGTCCGGTTCCGTTTCATGACTGAGGAATTTGCACTCCGGCATTTCAAACGAGAGATTTGTCCCTGTCACATAAAGATATTTGCAGGAATTGATCTTCTCGCCTTTTTGATTTTTTTCTTCCGCTACACGTCTGGCAAGATCTGCGAATGTCGCCTTTTTATTGCCCAGCTTTTTTTCCACGATAATCTCAAGCCAGTTTAAAAATTCCTTGCCAGATGAAAGTGAATGCCCATTGTTATACCAGATGGAAAATGCCGCTTTGCCTTTTGACCACAGACCTGATTGCGATAACCAGGAATGATAACCTTCAAGAAAATGCTCCATATTCAATTCAAGCAGCAACGTTTCCGCTTCATCCGGTTCATACCCCAGTGCAACCGCCAAAGCATAAATCGCTCCGCCAGAAGTGCCGGAAACATGCTCGACTGAATCCATGACGCCGGCTTTACTTAACACCCGATGCAACCCGGTAAACGCTGCACACCGGCTGCCGCCGCCTTCAAAGGCCAGGCAGTTAATCGGAGGAAGAGGTGTTTGAACAATGATTTTCCCTGTCTGACGATCCACTATCGCATTCTGTCTTCTGATCACGGCACCATCTCCTTAGTCCATGTTCTCATTTACTGTAACCCATGCCTCCGGAATTTGAAACGACAGGAACGCACGGCAAAATAGGACATGGCCTGATTTCAAAGAGGTTATTAATCAATCAATTAAGGCAACCCAAGAAAACCCGTACCTAATATGATGAAAATAAGGTAAAATTGCCAAAATAAAACTTGATGAAATGTTATACGCAATAAATAATCGCCATGCAGCACGAAACCAGCCAGTTACCTTCCTCGCACATCATTGTCGGCATGTCCGGAGGTGTTGATTCCTCCGTGGCTGCGTATTTACTCAAGAAAGCCGGCCATCATGTAGAAGGGATTTTCATGAAAAACTGGGAAGGCGATGACACTGACAGCTATTGCCCGGCAACAAAAGACATGGCTGATGCACAGGCGGTTTGTGATTTGCTGCAAATCGATTTGCATATGGTCAATTTCGCCGACAAATACTGGGAGCGCGTGTTTGCCTATTTCCTGGATGAATACCGTGCCGGCCGTACTCCAAATCCAGATATACTCTGTAATAAGGAAATTAAATTTAAGGCCTTTCTGGATTATGCCAAACAACGAGGCGCTGATTATATCGCCACCGGTCATTATGCGCGCTCAAGGCGCATCCATGATAAAACTCATTTAATCAAGGGAAGCGACCCTCTCAAGGATCAGAGTTATTTCCTGTACGCACTGGATGAGCACCAGCTGGCCAACAGCCTTTTTCCGGTTGGCGGCCTGCCCAAACAACAAGTCCGCGCCATTGCGCAGGAAATCGGCCTGGTAAATCATGCAAAAAAAGACAGCACTGGCATTTGCTTCATCGGTGAACGCAAATTCAAGGCTTTCCTCAATGAGTTTCTACCAGCCCAGCCCGGAAATATTGAAACCCCGGAAGGTGAACAGATTGGCACACATGATGGCTTGATGTTTCACACCATAGGCCAGCGCCAGGGATTACATATCGGCGGCAAAAAAGGAAGATCGGAAGCACCCTGGTATGTGGTTGATAAGGATATAAAACGCAATGTGCTCATCGTTGTTCAGGGTGACCATCACCCCGCTCTTTTCAAGGAATCATTGACGACGGGACCACTGCATTGGATAGGAGATCCCCCTAAATTGCCGTTTAAGGCGTCGGCCAAAACCCGATACCGCCAGCCAGACCAGGCTTGCGTTATCAGCTCAATTGATGGTATCCGCCATCGCGTGATATTTGAGCAGGCCCAGCGCGCCATTACTCCCGGTCAATCCATTGTTTTTTATCAGGATGATATTTGCCTCGGTGGTGGTATCATTGAAGGATAGCAGTCAATAGAAATCACTATTCGATATGAGCTTGTTAAATATAATTGAAAACGATATGCAATCTATTCAGGAGCAAACCATGGATACCTCTGCGCTAATGGCCATCTCGCCTCTTGACGGCCGTTATCAGGAAAAATCAGCACAATTACGTGCCATTTTCAGTGAGTACGGCTTAATCAAGTTTCGTGTCATCGTTGAAATTCGCTGGCTGGAGATGCTTTCCGAATTCGCTGATCTTCCCGAAATTCCCCGCCTGAGTCCTCACGCAAAAAATCTGCTTGATGACATTATTGAAAACTTTTCCATACAGGATGCATTACGGGTAAAACACATTGAATCCGGGATCAATCATGATGTCAAAGCGGTTGAATATTTCATAAAGGAAAAAATCGGCGGCAACGAAGAATTGGGCGCAATCAGTGAATTCATTCATTTCGGCTGCACTTCCGAAGACATTAACAATCTTGCTTATGGCCTGATGCTGCAGACAGCCCGTCAACAATGCATTCTGCCAGCTCTTGATGATTTACTGATGCTGCTGAGAAGATTTGCTCATGATCATGCCGGCCTGCCCATGCTGGCACGGACCCATGGTCAACCCGCCACGCCAACCACGGCAGGAAAGGAAATCGCCAATGTGATTGCGCGGCTCCAGAGACAAATCGATCAGTTAATCAGCGTTCCCATTCTCGGCAAAATGAATGGCGCATCCGGTAATTACAACGCGGTTGCGATTGCCTACCCCAAAACAGACTGGCAATGCCTGAGCAAAAATTTCGTTTCCAAACTGGGGTTAATCTGGAACCCTTACACAACGCAAATTGAGCCGCATGATTCCATGGCTGAATTTTTCGCAGTGATGGTCCGCATCAATAACATCATACTCGACCTTGACCGGGATATCTGGGGTTATATCTCAATCAATTATTTCAAGCAAAAATCATTTTCAAATGAAGTTGGCTCTTCAACCATGCCTCACAAAGTCAATCCCATTGATTTTGAAAATTCCGAAGGCAATCTTGGTATTGCAAATGCCCTCTTCGAGCACATGATTGCAAAACTTCCGGTTTCACGCTGGCAGCGGGATCTCTCTGATTCCACTGTACTACGGAATATTGGAGTAGCCATTGGTCATGCAGTGCTCGCCTATCAGTCTACCTGCAAAGGCCTGGCAAAACTTGAACCCAATCACGTGGTCATTGCCGCTGATCTCGACCATCACTGGGAAGTATTGGCGGAAGCCGTGCAAACGGTCATGCGCCGTTATAACCTTGAACAACCATACGAGAAATTAAAATCATTCACACGCGGCAAGCGAATCGATAAAATGTCGTTGCAGCAATTTATCACTGACCTGTCCCTGCCGGATGAAGTCAAAAAGCAATTGCTGGAGTTAACACCCGGCAGCTATACCGGCTATGCGGAAGAGCTCGCCAAGAGGATATGAGATTTGTAAGCGGCGCGGCCTGTCTTGCCTGGTTCGCGCCTGGTGGCAAACAATAAGGATGTTTACATGGTAAAATCACTTTACCAAAAACTGCGGGACAAGTTCATCAACTGGCTCATCTATGAACCACCCGCAACTGACATCATGCCTTATGATTTCAACCGCCTTAAATATGAAATCAGGCCTGGTGATGTATTGCTGATCGAAGGACGCAGCCGCATCAGCAGTGTTATTCGCACGATCACACAAAGCCCATGGACACACGCGGCCTTATATATCGGACGGCAAGTTGATTTCGAAGATGAAGAGATCAAAAATATCATTCGAAAGCATATTGACGCAAAAGACACGACGCGTCTTATCATTGAAGACATGATGGATAATGGCACGGTTATCACCCCGCTCAATTTTTATCATCATCATCACATTCGCATCTGCCGTCCCATCGGAATCACCCCGGCTGATTTAAATCTGGTCGTCCATTATGCAATCAAGGCATTGGGACAGCCTTATAATGTCCGGCATTTACTGGATCTCACACGGTTTATGCTGCCATGGACAATATTGCCGCGCCGCTGGGGATCATCGCTCTTCCGGACATCGACAGGCGAACCTGAAAGTGGAATATGCTCATCACTTATTGCTGAAGCTTTCACTTCTGTGCATTTCCCGATATTACCGTATATAAAGCCAGATGATGAAAGCGGAATTGAAGTTTTCCAGCGTAATCCTCACCTGTTCACCCCAAAGGATTTCGATTACTCCCCGTATTTTGAAATCATCAAGTATCCATTATTCAATCCAGATGAACCCTTACCCTATTACCGTCGTCTGCCGTGGAGCAAAAGCGGTTTTCTGCATCAGGATGACGGGATACTGCATGCACCCCTCAAGAAAACTAGAAAAAGGCTGCATATATTTGGCCGTCACAAGGAAGAAGGTCAGTCCGATCAGGACAAAAAAGGCGATCAGGACAAAGAGCAAAGCACCACCGATCAGACACCTCACGACAAGGAATAAAACAGCATGAATCAACCGCTTCCACAACCATTGTTTGATACGCTGGACAATATTCACGACATACCTGAATGCGTCACAACTTACATCACCTCATTAAATATTCCCGCCGCATTAAAGGAGTTTGAATTGTGCGTTGAGTTTTTAAAAAGTTATGCGAACTCCAGGGACACATTTACCTCTTACCGCAGAGAAGTCGAACGCTTGCTGCATTGGGTATGGCTGATCGGCAAAAAATCATTAAAAGAAACGACCCGCAACGATATACGCGATTATCTTGCATTCATCAATGCGCCTCCCAAACAATGGATGGGAACTAAAATAGTCAATCGGTTTATTGTGCAAAATGATCAGCGCCTGTCAAATCCTGACTGGCGACCTTTCGTTGTTAAAGTAAGCAAAATTGCGAAACGACATGGTAAAGAACCAAACAAATCGCATTATCAACTAAGCAACAAATCGATCGAGGCGATATTCGCGGTATTGAGCTCCATGTTCACCTATCTGCAGCAGGAAGAATATCTTGAAATAAATCCGATCACACTTATACGACAAAAAAAAGGTTATATCCAACGCCAGCAAACACGCAAGGTAACGCGCAAATTAAGCAAGCTGCAATGGATGTATGTGATCACCACCGCGGAAGAAATGACAAAAGAAGATCAGCAGCATGAGCGCACCCTGTTTCTGATGTCGGCGTTTTATCTTCTGGGATTGCGAATTTCTGAATTGGCTTACTCTTCTGACCGCATGGCAACTATGGGAAATTTTGCGCCTGACAAACGCGGCCTGTGGTGGTACACAACGATAGGCAAAGGCAACAAAATCCGTGACGTTGCCGTTCCGGATGAATTACTGGAAGCATTAAAACGCTATCGCACTCATTTGGGGTTGCCGCCCCTTCCGCATCGCGAGGAGTCGACGCCGCTGTTCCCAAAATTAAAAGGCAAACAGGGGCTTGGTACACGCCAGATCCGGAACATTGTCCAGTCGGTATTTGACCGTGCGATAGATAAATTGTTCGCCGTGGGAAAAAATGACGAAGCGGAAGATCTGGCGACAGCGACTGTTCACTGGCTGCGGCATACTGCGATATCCAGCGAAGTTGAATATCGGCCTCGCGAACATATCCGCGATGATGTCGGCCATGAGAATCCCGCCACCATGGACAAATACATTGATACAGACAGGGTCGCACGCCATCAATCAGCACAGGCAAAACGCCTGAAACCGGGGGTTGACGCACAGAAAGACCGGGAATCCGCATAACAAGCCCAACGCCTCTGCGGCACGCGGATACCCGACATGACATACACCGCGTAAAATATTCTCAACTTATTCATCACCTTAAGTAATCAATTAGCAAGCCATTTAACAATGAACCATTTTTAGTATTCTATAATTTAAATATCATCCATTAATCAGGATAATTTTATGTCTGCCAATCCGGAAATGATGCCTGATAATCCCCTGACGTATTTTCCTGCCAGTGAAATATGGCGGCTCTTCATGGAGAGAACCAGACACAACGAAGGGCCGGACAAGTTTGACGAAAAGGAAAAAGGTTACATGGAAGGGTTGACTGAAGTGCTGAATATAATGCTGAGTCAGCCGCCCGGAACCCGGTTAACAGTGGGACAAATAGTCAAATATCATGACATTGTCGCAGAGACAATTAATAAATATCCCGAAAATAATCTAGGCAAACCAAATGAACACTTTGAACTTGGAATCAGAAGCGGCACCACAGGATTCGGCTTTATACTTGATCGTGAGGACCCGCATTGCAATGCAACCGTAGAAGGCATTCTGGAACTTGTTGAATCAATCCAGGAAGAAATCCGAAATGGCGCTACTCCATCGCTTTCCATCGAAATCAACATTCCAGGCAGCGACAAGCTCGAGGAACTTGTAATAACTGCAGAACCAATCAATATGGAAGAGTTAACAGAAAGACTTCGCAAGTCAACAGTGGGAGCACTGACTGTGACCGCGCAAGATAAAGAGTCCATTGCCAACCGCTTTAACAAGATTATTGAAACGTTTTATCAAGAACTTGATCTCGCCGGCAGCGAGGATGACAAATTACGTGCGATTGCAAAATTCATCCATAGTCTGGAATTTACCCATGGATTTGAAGATGCAAATTGTAGAACAGTTGTCATGGAGCTCAGTATTTGGGCTCTAAGAGAATGCGGCCTGTCACTTGCCATGCTTAAAAATCCAAACCGGTTCGATCTGTTTTCTGTCAGTCAATTGGTGGACGAACTTAAAGAAGGCAGATTGGAATTTGAATCCTACTCCACAAAAAATCTCGAAAACTATTTGCAGGAAAATAACCGATTAGATGTCACAGAAATAAAAAAACACCTCTCTGATGATTCTGAAAAAGCCATGGCACAGATTAATAGCGTGTTCACCAAAATTATCGAGGGCAAACTGGCATTAAATCTGGATATTCAACATACCACCATGTTTATTGATCCTGAAATAAACAAGACAAACTGCATTCTCGCCTTGAAAAGTCTTTACGAAGAAAAATACAAGGAATGTTATCAGAAAAATTTCACTGCCAATAAAAAAGTATTGGATGCCATCGCCTCCAGACACATGATTACCACAGACAGCACTTATGGAAAAAGATTAAGCGACAGCCTCAGACGTGTTGGCCAGGAAAGACAATTATTAATAGGTTTCAGAAAGAAGGAATAATCATAACAAACAAATTCCTGAACCGGACAAACCTGAAACAAGGGTAGCCCGGGAAAATAAACCATATCAGTCAATTGCTTGGTCAGACTTTCTTCTTGCTCCATGACATGAATCCAACAATGCCTTGTTCACAAACTATACTTAATGATGATACCTCAATTTAAAAATTACCAACGTGTAGAGGTAATTAATCATGTTAAGCAGAGATCCGGAAAAAATGCCAGTGTATCAATTCAAGGCATTGCATGGATCAGAATCTACTGAACAAGGCGGTCTCCGCGACAGCTTGACAGGCATACAAACAGGCCAGGTAACTTTATGGATTAACGAACGTTCCAGATCCCTGTTCGAGCAAGGGAAACCTGGCCAGGGGTATGCCGGTTTTCTGGATTTGCAGACAGGCGAGATAGATCTGGTACCTGCTTACAATGCTGAAGATAACAAAACCAGAGACAAATTCACTGTAAATGGCGAAACGAAAGATTACTTTGTCGTATCAAATGAACCGCTAGGCAAAAGCACTGGTCAGGTGCACACAGACGGGCTCCGCATAATTGGCAAAGGCCATAAAGGCGGGTCGAATGGATTAATGGCTGGTTTTGGAATTTTCAAAGGTACACTGGATAAAGACTCGCAAATGGAATTTATATATCAATTTAGAAACAAATCATTTTCACAAAACAGTTTTGCCTTCCAGTATGATGAACTTTATCTGCTTGCCAATCTGGACCAGGCATTTTATATCATGCGCTCCATTCCAAATGATATTTCATCGCGCATCATGGAAACATTAATCACACAGTTGCCTGTCAATGACCCTACGCATAAACGCGCCATCCGCGAAAATGTTGCACAACATTTGTTTGATGCCGAAAGTGAATATCGAAAATCAAGTCCGGAACAAATCAAAGACAAGCTGGTCATGAATATGTTTGCTGCTCTTAATGATGACCAACTTGATGTCATCAAAAGAATCGTTGCCCTGGAACCAAGAGTGATTTCATCTGATCCTGACAATCCCATGACATTGAAAGAACTGGGCTTATCCATTAATGCCGAATACATTGGACAAACCTTGCTAAGCGTCGCACTAGACAAGAAAAAGCCAAGAAAAATACTTGAAGAATTAATCAAATTGGGCGCATCGGAAGAATCTCTGAGCGACAGTAACAGATTGAAGCTGAAAATAATCCAGTCAAACAGCATCCGCACTGTGCCCGGGATCAGAACTCTGCCAAATGAAGAAATAATAAAATCTGTGTTTCAAATTATCACTGATGGCTATATCGACAAGACTACGTCCCAGGTTCAACTCATGAGAGAATTATTCGACCTAGGCATCATTACAAATCACGCTCAAGTGCTGCGTGATATCATTCTCGCTCACGGTATTCCAGATGAAAAAAAAGCTGTGCTTATGAACGCCTTGTTGTCTGCCGGAGCGAATCCCGATACCATTTTGAGCGACAATCAGACAGCGCTTTATCTCACAGCAGTGCATGGCCTTGCCAAAACAGCTGAAGTCCTGTTAAATCATAAAGCAAACCCTGATCTGGCAGATTCACGTCAGGTGACTCCTCTGCATATTGCTGCGCAATCCGGCCATCATGAAATCATCAAGCTCATTATCAAGAACACTCATCACAAAATTGACATTGACTGTCTTGATGATGATGGCAGAACGCCTCTTTATGCCGCGATCAAGAAGGGCAACGACGAAATTGTCTCATTGTTACTGCAACATGGCGCTGATCCAGATATATACGCATACGGCAGGACTGCGCTGCATGAAGCTGCCTTACACGGATCCGCTGCGCAAGTCACCCTCCTCTTAAAGCACGGCGCCAATATTGAACTTGCTTCGGAATTGAACGGGGATACCGCATTGCATCTTGCGGCTGGCAGAGGCAGTTTCTCGTCTATCATGGCGCTGCTGCAAGCTAATGCCAGCCTCGACGCCACCAATGATGACGGTGAAACACCTATCCAGGTTGCAGAGATGCGCGAAGAAGTATCTTTCCGCGGCATTGATGTCACGGAGGCAATTATATTCACCATGCAAGCTTACGCTGAAGGCAGCTCACCACTTTGCAAGGCGGCAAACCAAAACAACATATCCTATGTGGAAGACTTATTGGAACTCGGCTGCAAGCCTGATGAAAAAAACCGTGCAGGTGAAAGTGTTCTGCATGTTGCGGTTGCAAACGGCAATTTACCGCTTGTCCGACTGCTGCTCAATCACGGAGCTGATCCCCGGTACACATACAAGGGGAGATCAGCATTGGACTATGCAGCAAGCAGAACGCAGAATGATATTTATGTTGCTATCGGCGAGCTCTTGAGAAGCAAGGCCGCCGAACTGGAGACCCGTGACAACAAGATAAAAGCAGAAGAACAAGCCAGCAAACCCGCTCACCACCCTGAACAAAGAACTCATATCCATTCTTCGAGTCAACTTTTCAGCCACCCGGATTCTCATACTGTCAGCGAATCAGCGCAGCAATCAACCGAGCAGCAACAACGTCCTCGCGGACATCACAGTTAAATTGCCTTGATACCATGTACATGACCAGCGTATTCTGGCTAAGATAAATACACTGCGACCTGGCTCGCCGTCATGATAATGGATAGGAGTACCTTCAATGAATTTCAGGAAATTGATAGTTGCAACCGTTAGCATCACCATCTTTCCAACGATAAGCCTTGCATTTTTCTGCCCGACAAACTTCAGTCAGATTGATTATGGCATGTCGATAGATGAAGTAACGCAGATATGCGGCAAACCGAGTTTTCAAAAAGAATCCACCAAGTCAAATGATAACATTCCCCAGGAATGGAGTTATTACATTCCCCAGACAGTAAATATGGGCGGCACACAGCAGAATGCACAAGGCACGTTAAAGACCACTGTAACATTTGATGATAAAGGCAAGGCGATCAATATCAGTGTCAATGGCATCGGAGTGGGATCGACATCAATCTGCGGATCAAGCATCAGCCTGGGTGCGGACAAGGATTCCGTCAAAGGCGCCTGCGGTGATCCGGCCTTTGTGAATAAACAAAGCGTTGACGCGGCAACCGCTGCCAAAAATGAAGTCAAGGTGGTTGAATTTACCTATGCAAATGTCAACCCGCCAGCGGTTCTTGTCTTTGAGAATGGTAAATTGACCGAGAAAAAATAATGCGGTTTAAATATCCGCCATGTCATGCCGGCATGAATCGACATCAGGTTATTTGCCTTGTATCGTTACACGGAATACGGTTTGCGTGGAACTATCGCTGCCTTGCCACGGCCGTGCGTATATCATCCGTATGGTCGTTTGCTGCGGCACAATAAAAGCCGCCTGTTTCACCCGAAATACCCATGTTTCATAACCTGGAGCTCCAATCAAGCCCTTGGTTGGCTGCTGAAATGCATGTTTGACGGGAGTAATCAGGGTGTTGTCGTATTCACGCAAAAACCATGAATAACCAGTTGAAGGATTGGATTTTAATTTGATTGTGAATTCAGGTTGCCCAGGAGCGACCATAATATTCAATTTATCTTCTGTATAAATACTATTGGCAGCCGCATTACTTGATGTGTCAGTATTAGCTGCGAATATCGTCGCACTGGACACGGTTAGCAATAGGATCAGAAGTGTTTGTGAAAGCTTTTTTATGTTCATCGCACGCCTCCAACGATTTTAACTTCAGTAAAATGGCCTGTTCGAGTCTATTATTGATTTTAGCAGTTATACGCAAATACCAATAGTGCTCGTTCACTATTGCCCTGCATTTGACTGCATCTTTTTCAGTCATCATCACCTTCAGATTATCCTTGAAATCAATATCATGAGGCAGATATAGGTAATGATCCGGAAAAACGTGCCTGACGAGATCAAACCCCAGGGATGTCAAAGTCATAAAAAATCTGTGCGGGTTGCCAATTCCTGTAACAGCATGTATTTTGTCTCGTGAAAATTCTGACAGGCTGATTTTTTTCTGTGGATTTTTCACAGAGACAAACTCAGCTGGTTCAAGTGTCATGGTGAACCGGTCATTGCCTGCACCGCCATTGATGACCACCATGTCTACCTTCTTCAATCGTGAAACCGGCTCTCGTAATGGACCGGCGGGCAACAGGCATTCGTTGCCATAGCCGCGTTCAGCATCCACCATCACAATCTCCAGGTCACGACCCAAATGGTAATGCTGCAATCCATCATCACTAATCACGATATCGCATGCTGACTGCCGCAGTAATTCCCGCACTGCCGCCACTCTGTCCACACCAATCACAACAGGGCAATGCGTATTTTGCAAAAGCAGCAAGGCTTCATCACCAACGTCTCCGGCCTTGTCTGTTTCTCTGACCCGATGCGGTTTTGTATGCCGTTTGCCGCCGACACCGCGCGATACGATGCCAGGCCGATAGCCATGAGACTGCAAAAGCTTGACCAGCGAAATGACAAATGGTGTTTTGCCTGTGCCGCCGACAGTAATATTGCCGACAACAATAACGGGCACATCAAAATGACAGGTTTTAAATAATCCGATACGAAAAAATAATCGCCGCAGCGCCACGCCGCACCCAAAAAGCCACGACAATGGCAATAACAGCATGGCAACGGGATGCAGGGATTTCCGATACCAGCATTTCATCAGATCAAACTGCATTGGCTGCGTCCAGAACCTGTGGCATGTCCTTGAATTGCAAGCGATAGAGTCTGGCATAGTGTCCATTGCGCTGCAGTAATTCTTCATGGTTCCCGGCTTCAATTATCCTGCCTTCATCCATGACAATAATCTTGTTCGCATGCTCAACGGTGGAAAGACGATGGGCAATAACAAGTGTCGTGCGGTTTTTCATCAATTCTTCGAACGCCGACTGAATATAACGTTCGGATTCTGTATCCAGCGCTGAAGTCGCTTCGTCCAGTATCAGGATTGGCGCATCCTTGAGTATGGCACGCGCGATTGCAATCCGCTGACGCTGACCTCCAGACAACAAGACACCATTTTCACCAATCAGTGAGTGTATACCCTTGGGCAATTGTTCGATGAATTCCATTGCATGAGAAGCCTTGGCAGCGGCGATCACCGCTTCTTCGGTCACTCTGCCAAACTGGCCGTAAGCGATATTGTTAAACACCGTGTCATGGAAGAGCGTGACATTTTGCGAGACCTGTGCAAACTGGCGGCGCAAATCCTTGAGACGGTAATCGCGGATTGAAACACCATCCAGTGTGATTTCACCGGTAAAATTATCATAGAAACGCGGAAGCAGGCTAACCAGCGTGGATTTGCCGCTGCCGGACCGGCCGACCAGTGCGACAATTTCTCCCGGTTCTATCGAGAAAGAAACATCCTGTAATACTTCCTTGCTATCCTGGTACATAAAACTGACCTGGGAAAATCTGATATTACCCTTGGCGCGCGTAATAGCTCTTGCTCCGTTATCTTCTTCGGGTTTTTCATCCATCAGCTCAAACACACTTTGCGCTCCGGCCAGGCCGCGATACAGCTTGTTTTGCACAAAAGCGAGGTCTTTCATTGGTTTCAGCAATGCCAGCATGGCTGCGACCATCGCCACGAAACCACCGGGTGTAAGAAGTGAGTCAGCAATGTCCAGTGTCGCAATGTACAATGTCAATGCCAGCGCAGCCGCGGTAATAAACTGCACTGCCGTCACGCTAAGCGTGCGCGCCACCACCACTTTCATTTCACGCTGACGATTGGTGCGCGCAGCCTTGTTGAACTTATCCGTCTCGTAATCCTGGCCTTCAAATGATCTGACCACTTTGTATCCTTCGATGTTTTCTTCAGCTCGATGGCTTAACTCAGCTATCGAATCCTGGATACTCAAGCTCAGGCGACGGATGCGCAGACTTGCGACGCGCATGATAACAGTGACCAACGGGATGATAATGAAA
>Ga0070740_10002369_pt1 | contig 22361 bp, 22 predicted proteins | sample Coa_R2_FD_67286 | JGI IMG/M metagenome (GOLD analysis project Ga0070740, IMG submission 67286) | Surface soil microbial communities from Centralia Pennsylvania, which are recovering from an underground coalmine fire - Coalmine... | ecosystem: Environmental > Terrestrial > Soil > Unclassified ...
CGCGCCCGCAGGCTCCAGCGCACGATGTAATCGGCGCCGCTGATCACCGTCAACACCGCGACGATCCAGCCATACGGATGCGGCGACCAGCGCCAGCCGAAACACGCCGCGCCCAGCACCAGCAGCACGAACAGGATCTGCGCCAGCGTGGTCGCCTTGGACCACAAGCTCGGCTGCGCCTCGAACTTGCCGACGATCGCGCGATACAGCAGCGCACCGCTCACGATGATCAGATCGCGCGCCAGCACCAGCCACGCCAGCGCGAAGGCGATGCGGCCGATGTGCGCCAGCGCCAGATACACGCCGACCAGCATCAACTTGTCGGCGACTGCATCGAGCAAGGCGCCGAGCGAACTGCGCCAGCCGAAGCGGCGCGCCAGGAATCCATCCACGCCGTCGGACAGTCCGGCGATGGCACCGGTGATCAGCGCGACCGCAAAGCGTTCCCGCAAAACCATCACGATCAGCGGCACCACCAGCGCGATGCGCAGGCAGGTGATGGCGTTCGGCAGGTGCCGCAGCGGCGAGGCCGAGGGATTGTTGCTCACGAGCATTGCGCGGATTGCGCCACGGTCAATGCGTCCAATGCAATGAAGCATCCGCACCCTGATGCGCCGGCGCGGCGCTGAAATGTCCGCTTGCAATCAACGCATTCAGCACATCCGGCAGCGATGCGCTCCACGAGAGCTGCAGCAACACGCCATCGCCTTGCGCGGCGATCGGGGTCACGTTCTGCAATTGATCGGACTGGCGCAGCGTGCCGAGCAGTGTGGCAAAATCTTGCGCGCTGCCGATGCCATCCACCCACCAGGTACCGCTGCCGCCAGCGGCGACGGGCGCGCCGCCGGAGCTTGCCGAAGCGGGCGCATTCGCCGCCGCCGTCGCGGAGGCGCCCATCTGCTGCAACAGGTGCTGGATCGAACCCGGATCGAAATCCACCTGCAACTGCAAGCCGTTGCCGCCCGGCGCGCGCTGGTAGCGGTAAGTGCGCACGTAACCGGTCGCCTGCGCCAGCACGTCCGCAGTGGGCGTGGTATTCGGTGCCAAGCCGCTCAAGACTTGCGTGAACGCCGCGGCGATCGCCTTGTCGCGTGCGGCGTCGGTGGTGTCGGCCACCGGCACCGTAGCCGAGTAGCCTCCGCTGGTTGGCGCGGCGTCATCAGCGTGTGCATGGACTACGAACAGCAATGAGAATGCCAGTAATACGGCGATAATCGATCGCATCATCGCGATTTCCTTGTGACCGTTCGCGTTGAGCGTAGCTCGCGCAGCGGGCGGAGTCGAAACGCTGCCTTCGACTTCGGCCCAGCGGGCCTATGCTCAAGGCGAACGAAATCCGTTGACCTCGCCAAGTCTGCCCAATCGCCGTGCCCCCGTCTATCATTGTCGGCCTTTGCCGCGCCGCGCGGAGCTTCCATGTCCAACAAGCAACCGCTCACCTACCGCGCCGCCGGTGTGGACATCGATGCCGGCAACGAAGTCGTCGAACGCATCAAGCCGCTTGTGAAGCGCAGCTTCCGGCCGGAAGTGATGGGCGGACTGGGCGGTTTCGGCGCGCTGTTCGATCTCTCGAACAAGTACCGCGAGCCGGTGCTGGTGTCCGGCACCGACGGCGTCGGCACCAAGCTGAAGCTGGCGCAGCAGTTGAATCGCCACGACACCATCGGCATCGATCTGGTCGGCATGTGCGTCAACGACGTGCTGGTGCAAGGCGCCGAGCCGCTGTTCTTCCTCGATTACTTCGCTACCGGCAAGCTCGATATAGACACGACGGTAAGCGTGATCGGCGGCATCGCGCGCGGTTGCGAACTCGCCGGCTGCGCGCTGATCGGCGGCGAAACCGCCGAGATGCCGGACATGTATCCGCCCGGCGAATACGACCTCGCGGGTTTCTGCGTCGGCGCGGTGGAAAAGTCGGCATTGATCGATGGTTCGAGGATTCGCGCGGGCGACGTGATTCTCGGCGTCGCGTCCAGCGGTCCGCACTCGAACGGTTATTCGCTGATCCGCAGGATCGTCGAGCGCGCGGGTTCGCCGTTCGATCTCGATATCGGCGGCGTGGAACTCGCCGATGCGCTGCTTGCGCCGACCACGATCTACGTCAAACCAATGCTGGAACTGATGCGCGCGGCGAACGTGCACGGCATGGCGCATATCACCGGCGGCGGATTGACGGAAAACATCATCCGCGTGGTACCGGACGGTTTGGGCCTGGCAATCGACTCGTCGGCGTGGAAACTGCCGCCGGTGTTCGACTGGCTGCAACGCGAAGGGAACGTGCCGCGCGAGGAAATGTGGCGCACGTTCAATTGCGGGATCGGGTTTACGGTGATTCTCGCAAGTGACGATGTGGACGCGGCAAGCGCGGTGCTGGCGAAGTATGGACTCGCTTCGCACGTGATCGGAGAAGTAGCGCATCCGCCCGGCGATTCGCGAGTGCATATCACGTGAGCGGCCCTTCCGATTCCCGATTCTCGATTCCCGATTCCCGGCTCTTCCCCATCGCCGTTTTTGCATCCGGCCGCGGCAGCAATCTGGCCGCGCTGATCGAAGCGAAAGAATCGGGCGCGTTGCCCATCGAGATCGTGCTGGTGGCGGGCGACAAGGCCGAAGCGCCGGCGTTGCGAAACGCGGAAGCGCACGGCATTGCGACCTTCGCGTTGAATCCGAAAAGCTTCGCGTCGCGGCACGAATTCGACGAAGCGCTGTTCGCGCGCGTCGCCGAAAGTGGCGCCAAGCTCGTGGTGCTGGCCGGCTTCATGCGCATCCTAGATGCAAATGTCGTCGAGCAATGGCAAGGCCGCATCATCAACATCCATCCTTCCCTGCTGCCGAAATATCGCGGCTTGTACACCCATCGCCGCGCGATCGCCGCGCGCGATGCCGAGCACGGCGCCAGCGTGCATTTCGTGACGGCCGAACTGGACGGCGGTCCGGTGATCGCACAGGCGCGCATTCCCATCCACCCGCACGATGAAGAGGAAACGCTGGCTGCGCGTCTGCTACACCAGGAACACCGTTTGCTCGTCGCCTGCGTGGACGCGATTGCGAACGGGCGCGTGGAGTTGCGCGACGGCGTGGTGCATTGGGACGACAAAGCGTTGCGCGAACCGCTGCGTCTCGACGGAAACGGAACCCTTTGCACCGCGTGAGGCTGGGTTCAGCGAAGCGGCGCCACAGTGTTTTTCTTGGGATCGTCCATGATCGCTGAGAAGGATTGCCAGTCGCCAGAGTTGCTCTTCCGAATTTCGCGATTCCAAAAGCGGCCGTCCTTGGCCGCACTTTCGGAAAAGCATTGGCTGTCGGTTCCACTTCCAACAGCACGGGTACACCTAAATGTCTTTGCATCGATTTTTCTTCGCCGCGTTGCTGCTGTTCGCCGGCAGCGTGCTGGCGGCGCCACTGCCCGCCTTCACTGCGCGCTATCAACTGTTGAAGGATGGTTCGCCGATCGGCGAAGCCACGATGACCTTGCAACCCGCGGGCGACAACACCTGGACGTTCACCACCGCCAGCAAAGGCACGTCGGGATTGGCCGCATTTATGAGCGCCAATATCCAGGAGACTTCCACATTCAGATGGAAAGGCGACATGCCGGAAGGACTTGCTTACGACTACTCCATGGACGCGGCGATCAAGCACAAGGAACGCCACGTGCGTTTCGACTGGTCAGCCAACACCATCAGCGTGGACGACAAGGGACAACACCAGTTCGCGGCGCAACCCGGCGCGATGGAACGCCACACGGCGATATTGGCCATCGCTGCCGGATTGCGCGACGGCAAGCATCAATTCGATCTGCCGGTCGCGGTGCGCGATCATATCGAGACGCAGCGCTATGCCGCGCAGGGCAAGCAGCAGATCGATGTGCCCGCCGGCGATTTCGACGCCGTGCACGTCGTGCGCACGGACAGCGGCGGCTTCGAAGCCTGGTTCGCGCCGAAATATCCTGTGCCGGTGCAGGTCGCGCAGAACGATGGCGGCGAACTGATGATGAAGCTGGAGAGTTATGAAGCCGGGAATCGGGAATAGAGAATCGGGAATCGTAGAAGCAGGCTGTCGCAAAGCCGTGCTTCCGATTCCCCATTCCCGATTCTCGATTCCCGTCTAACTCGGCAACCGCCTGATCCTCGCCCCCAGCGCGCCGAGCTTTTCCTCGATGCACTCGTAACCGCGGTCGATGTGGTAGATGCGGTCGACGGTGGTGTCGCCCTGCGCGACCAGACCGGCCAGCACCAGCGAGGCGGAAGCGCGCAGGTCGGTCGCCATCAGCGGCGCGCCGGACATGCCGTCCACGCCCCGGATAACCGCTGTATTGCTTTCCAGCCGGATGTCGGCGCCCAGCCGTTGCAATTCCTGCACGTGCATGAAGCGGTTTTCGAACACGGTTTCGGTGATCACGCCCGTGCCTTCGGCCACGCAATTCAGTGCGGTGAATTGCGCCTGCATGTCGGTCGGGAACGCCGGGTACGGCGCGGTTACGACGTCTACCGCTTTCGGACGATGCCCGCGCATGTCGAGTTCGATCGATTCGCCGTTGGTATTGATGTGCGCTCCGGCGTCTTCGAGTTTCGCGAGCACCGCATCCAGCGTGTCGGGGCGCGCGCGCTTGGCCAGCACGCGCCCGCCGGTGATCGCGCCGGCGACCAGGAACGTGCCGGTTTCGATGCGGTCCGGCAGCACTTCGTAGTCGGCGCCGTGCAGTCGCTCCACGCCTTCGATCACCATCGTCGCCGAGCCGGCGCCGTCGATCTTCGCACCCATCGCGATCAGGCAGTTGGCGAGATCGACCACTTCCGGTTCCTGCGCAGCGTTTTCGATCACCGTGGTGCCGGAGGCCAGCGCCGCGGCCATCATGATGTTCTCGGTGCCGGTAACGGTGACCACGTCCATCGCGATGCGCGCGCCTTTCAGCCGTTTCGCGCGAGCCTTGATGTAACCGTTCTCGACCGTGATGTCGGCGCCCAGCGCCTGCAATCCCTTGATGTGCTGATCCACGGGGCGCGAACCGATCGCGCAGCCGCCGGGCAGCGAAACTTCCGCTTGCCCGTAGCGCGCGACCAGCGGACCGAGCACCACGATGGACGCGCGCATGGTTTTCACCAGTTCGTAGGGCGCGAAGTACCGCTCGGTCGATCGTGGATCGACGTGGATCTTCATGCGCTCGTCCACCACCAGCTGCGCGCCCATCTGGCCCAGCAGTTCCATCGTGGTGGTGACGTCGTGCAGGTGCGGCACGTTGCCGATCGTCACCGGCTCGTCGGCGAGCAGGCATGCGGCGAGGATCGGCAGCACCGCGTTCTTGGCGCCGGAGATCCAGACTTCGCCGCTGAGGGGCGTGCCGCCGGAGATGACTATCTTCGCCATGGGAACCGGGGACCGGGGACCGGGGACCGGAAATGCGACCACGTGTCGTCCGAAGATGTTGAATCGAACGTCGAATGGAAGCAGAACAATTCGAAACACCGAGAAAGTTTCATTCGCTGGTCCCCGGTCCCCGGTCCCCGGTCCCCGCTTCCTCCGGCGTCACCGTCTTCAATGCCAGCGCGTGGATTTCGCCGCCCATTCGCTCGCCCAGCGTGGCATACACCATGCGGTGCCGCGCCAAGGTCGGCTTGCCGGCGAACGCGGAAGCCGTGACGCGCGCCTCGAAATGCACGCCATCGGCGCCGTACACCTCTGCGTGCGCGCCGGGCAGGCCTTGCTCGATCAGTTGCTTGAGGGTTTGGGCATCCATGGGACGAAGGCGCCTGAAAACGTGAGGGCGGTCAAACCGGCTGAACCGCGGGGTCAGCCGCCGCGCGGCTCGCGCGTTGGAACACGTTAGAATGCGAACCGGGCATCTTAATGGAAAATCCATGGCACTCACACGCCGGGGAGCGGCCCTGCCCTTCAAAACAACACGGACCAGACAACAATGAACGCCTTGAGTGCCGGAGTCCCCGCCGACGTGCATCCCCATCCCGCCAGCGACGCGCTCGCGCGCAGTGCGCACACGGTGATCGCCACCGAAACCGCCGCGATCCGCGCGCTGGAGTCGCGCATCGATGGCGAGTTCGTGCGTGCCTGCCGTCTGATCCTGGATTGCAACGGCCGCGTGGTGGTCACCGGCATGGGCAAGTCCGGGCACATCGCGCGCAAGATCGCCGCGACGCTCGCGTCCACCGGCACGCCGGCGTTCTTCGTGCATCCGGGCGAAGCCAGCCACGGCGACCTCGGCATGATCACGCGCGAAGACGTAGTGCTGGCGCTGTCCTATTCCGGCGAAACCGACGAGTTGCTGACCATCCTGCCGCTGATCAAGCGGCAAGGCATTCCGCTGATCGCCATGACGGGCCGCCCGGAATCCTCGCTCGCGCGTTCCTGCGACGTGCACCTGGATGTCAGCGTCTCGGCCGAAGCCTGCCCGCTCGGGCTCGCGCCCACGGCAAGCACCACCGCCGCGCTGGTGATGGGTGATGCGCTAGCGATCGCGCTGCTGGAAGCGCACGGTTTCACCGCCGAGGATTTCGCGCTGTCGCATCCGGCCGGCACGCTGGGCCGCCGCTTGCTGCTGCGCATCGAGGATGTAATGCACACCGGCGAGAAGATCCCTAAAGTGGACGAGAACGCCACGCTGACCGAGGCGCTGATGGAGATGTCGCGCAAGGGTCTGGGCATGACCGGCATCGTCGATAGGGATCAGAAACTGCTCGGCGTGTTCACCGACGGCGACCTGCGCCGCGCGCTGGACGACGACGGCGTGGACATGCGCGGCGCGCCGGTGTCGCAACTGATGACGCGCACGCCCAAGACCATCGGGCCGGACAAGCTGGCCGCCGAAGCCGCGCAGTTGATGGACACCTACAAGATCCACGCGCTGCTGGTGGTGGACGACGACAATCGCGTGGTGGGCGCGTTGAACATCCACGACCTGATGCGCGCGAGGGTGGTTTGAATTGCGTGAGTAGTGAGTCGTGAGTTGTGAGTAGACTTGCGGCGGCAATTCCCTGTCACTCACTACTCACCACTCACAACTCACGTTCATGCCATATCTCACCAACATCCCCACCGAAGTTCTGGAACGTGCCTCGCGCATCAGGCTCGCCGCCTTCGACGTGGACGGCACGCTGACCGACGGCCGGCTGTTGTACGGCGAAGACGGTCATGAGTTGAAAGCCTTCAACGTGCAGGACGGCCACGGCCTGAAGCGATTGATGGCACACGGCGTGGACGTCGCACTGGTCAGCGCGCGCATCAGTCACGTGGTGGCGTTGCGCGCGGAGGAACTCGGCATCGATCACGTCTATCAAGGCCAGTTCGACAAGCGTGCATGTCTGGAGGACCTGCTGCACGGCGCTGAACTGTCGCCGGAACAAGTCGCATTCGTCGGCGACGATGTGACCGATCTGGCGCCCATGCGCGTCGCCGGTTTTGCCGTCGCGGTGGCGAACGCGCATCCATGGGTGATCGAGCGGGCGCATTGGTGCACCAAACTCGAAGGCGGCCGCGGTGCGGTGCGCGAGCTGTGCGATCTGATCCTGCTGGCGCAGGGCAAGGTCGACGAAGAATTGCGGCACTGGTCCTGACGTGGATCGTCGCAGTCTTACTCTTGCGGTGATGCTGGCGCTGGCCGCGGTCGGCACCTGGCTGCTGATCCAGTGGCTGAAGCCGCCGCCGAAACCGAATGAAATGGTCGGGCCGCCGCGTTCCAGCTATACGCTCAACGATTTCACGCTGGACGCGCTGGGCGAGGACGGCACGCCGTCGTTCCGGCTGGTCGCGCCCTATCTCGCCCGCCGCGAGGGCGACGATTCGCTCTACGTGAACGCGCCGATCTACACGATCTACGCCACCGACAACGCCGACTGGCACGGCACGTCGCAATACGCCTGGGTCAGCGCCGACAACTCGCTGGTGAAGCTGATCGGCAAGGTGGACATGCACCGGCCCGCAGTCGGCCAGGTCAAAGCCGCCGAAGTCCACACCGCGGATGCAACGGTGTGGACCAAGGACAAGAAAATGGCCTCGGACGCGCCCAGCGTGATTCAGCAGACCGGCTCTATACTGCGCGGCGTCGGCATGCGAGCCGACATGAACACCCACACGCTGGAGTTGCTCGCCGATGTGCACGCCACGCTCTTGCCGCAATCGCGGAAGCATTGATTTCCGCAGGCTGACGCTCGCGGTCGTTTTCGCGGGAGTCTTCGCCTTCGCGAGCGCGCAAGCGAAACAGTCCGACAGCGATCAACCGGTGCTGGTCAACGCTTCCCATTCGGTGATGAGCCAGGACAACGGCATCATCACCCTGACCGGCAATGTGAACATCGACCAGGGCACGATGCACCTGGACGGCGACAAGGCGGTCGGCAATTTCGATCAGGACAACAAACTCGAGCACGCGGTTCTGACCGGCACCCCCGCGCACATGCGCCAGCAAATGGATGACGGCAGTATGGTGCACGGGCAAGCGGCCACCATCGATTACACGGTTTCAAACAACACCGTGGTGCTGACCGGCGATGCGGTGGTCGTGCACGAAGGCCAGGGCGAATTCCATGGCGCCAAACTCACCTACAACACCGATACGGGCCAGATCGTTGGCGAAGGCGGAACCGGTGGTCAGGTCCACATGATCCTGCAACCGCAAAAGAAAGCCGCACCGGCGAAGAAACCCGCGGCCGCGTCCTCTACTGCAACGGCTCCGCAACCCGCGACCAGCGCACCGGCAAAACCGGCGAGCGCCGCGCCGGCGCTCGATTTGTCCTTGCATCCCGCCTCCGCAAGTTCCGACTAGGCCCTGAGATGCTCGCCGCACGTGGTCTGCAAAAGCGCTTTCGCGCGCGCCAGGTGGTGCACGATTTCGCTTTCGAGATCAAACAAGGCGAAGTGGTCGGACTGCTCGGTCCAAACGGCGCGGGCAAGACCACCTGTTTCTACATGGTGGTCGGCCTGATCGAAGCCGACAGCGGACGCATCACGCTCGACGGCCAGGACATCACGGGCCTGCCGATGCACGCTCGCGCACGCCTCGGCATCGGCTATCTGCCGCAGGAGCCCTCGGTGTTCCGCAGGCTTTCCGTCGCGGAAAACGTGTTGGCGGTGCTGGAACTTCGCAACGACCTCGATGCCGATCAGCGGCAACGCGAGCTGGAATCGCTGCTGGACGAATTGAAGGTCGCGCACATTGCCGGACAGAGGGGCATCAGCCTGTCCGGCGGTGAACGGCGGCGCGTGGAGATCGCGCGCGCGCTCGCGGCCAATCCGCGTTTCATGCTGCTGGACGAACCGTTCGCCGGCGTCGATCCGATTTCCGTCGGCGAAATCCAGCGCATCGTGCGGCATCTACGCGACCGCGGCATCGGCGTGTTGCTGACCGACCACAACGTGCGCGAAGCGCTCGGCATCTGCGAGCACGCCTACATCCTCAACGAAGGCAAGGTGCTGGCGCGCGGCACGCCCGCGGAAATCCTGGCGCACGAACAGGTGCGCGAGGTGTATTTGGGGCACGAATTCCGGATGTGATTGGAGCAGGGATTGGGATAGGGATTAGGAAGGGTAGGTGCATTTGGCTGTACTCGCCCCTCTTCCCTGCGCCCTCGTCCTGTTCTGCGAACTAGGCGTTCACATCGGTCCGCGTTAGGATGCAAAATCCGCACCGACCACGGCCCCGACCTCAGCGATGAAGCCCGGCATCCAACTCCGCCTCCATCAGCAGCTTGCGCTCACCCCGCAGTTGCAGCAGGCCATCCGCCTGTTGCAGTTGTCGCAGGTGGAGCTGGAGACGGAGCTGCGCGAGCTGGCCGAAACCAATCCGCTGCTGGAAATCGAAAGTCCGGACGAGCGCGGCGAGGCCGCGGAAAACGGTGAAGCCGACACGGGCGATGCCGACTCAGGTGAAGAAGCCGCGCCCGAACCGGAAGTCGAATACGACGCCGATTCCTGGGACGAACGCATGCCCGGCGGCGGAATGGAAATGCCCAGTGGTCAGCATGCCGACGATGACGATGCGCCCGAACACCAGGACGCGGCGGTCGAAGGTCTGCGAGAACACCTGATGTGGCAGTTGAACCTGGCGCGCTTCACCGATCGCGATCGCGCGATCGCCGCGGCGATCATCGACGCGATCGATCCGGACGGTTATCTGCGCGAAGGACTGGAATCGGTGCAGGCGGCGGTGGGCAGTTTGAGTCCCACGCCGCAACTGGAAGAGATCGAAGCGGTGCGCCACCGCGTGCAGCGCTTCGAACCGACGGGCGTTGCCAGCCTCGATCTGCGCGATTGCCTCGCCGTGCAGGTGCAACAACTCGACGAGCACACCGAAGCGCGCGAGCTGGCGTTGCGCATCGTCACGAGCGAACTGGAACTGCTGGCCAAGCGCGATTTCCAGAAACTGGCGCGCAAGCTGGAAGCCGATCCGGAAGACGTGATCGCCGCGGCCACGCTGATCCGCGGGCTCGATCCGCGCCCGGGCAGCGCATTCGACCCCGCGCCCATTGAATACATCGCGCCGGATGCCTACGCGCTGAAAGTGGACGGCCGCTGGCGCGTGTCGCTGTCGCCCAATTGCCAGCCGAGACTCGCCATCAACAAGCATTACTGCGATCTGATCGCGCGCGCTCGCCGCAACGACGCAGCGTATCTGCGCGGCCAGTTGCAGGAAGCGCGCTGGCTGATGAAGAGCCTGAAGGCGCGCGCCGACACATTGTTCAAGGTCGCGCAGGCGATCGTGCGTACGCAGAGCGCGTTCCTCGATTACGGTCCCGAAGCGATGAAGCCGCTGGTGCTGCGCGAAGTCGCCGACGAACTGGGCATGCATGAATCGACGATTTCGCGCGTCACCACGCGCAAGTACCTGCACACGCCGCGCGGCACGTTCGAGTTCAAACATTTCTTTTCCTCAGGCGTGGCCACCGACGATGGCGGCGCGGCTTCAGCCACCGCGATCCAGGCGATGATCCGCAAACTGGTCGCCGAGGAGGATCCTCGCAAACCGCTATCGGACCAGGGCCTCACCACGGAACTGAACAAACGCGGCATCCAGGTCGCGCGCCGCACCGTCGCCAAATACCGCGAAGCGCTTCGCATTCCCAGTTCTGCGGAGCGGCAAAGAGCCGGCTGAGAGTACCCGTTGTGTGAAGTACGGAACTTTCTCTTTACGTTCCCGATCGCAATATAGGAACACCCGCGCATGCGCCGCGATGCAGGAGGTCATCGAAGGCGCGTCGCGATGAGTCAATCGCCTCTAAACGGTGTGTCATCCCGTCACTCTCGAGGAATCAGCCATGCAAATCCAGATCAGCGGCCATCAGATCGACGTCACTCCCGCGCTGCGTGATTACATCGACAGCAAGCACGAACGTCTCGCGCGGCATTTCGATCATCTGACTTCACTCAGTGTCGTGCTGGAAGTGGAGAAGAGCCGGCTGGCGCACAAGGCCGAGGGCACGCTTTCGGCGGCGCCCGGCAAGGTGCTGCATGCGGATGCGGTGGAAGGCGACATGTATGCGGCGATCGATGCGCTGTTCGACAAACTGGATGCGCAGGTGCGGCGGCACAAGGAAAAACTGAAGGAAGGCCGCCGCGGTGGGGAAGCCGGCTACGGCACCTAGCTCGCCCTCGAGGGCTTCCGGCAGACCCCTGCGCGCGCTGGCACAATAAGCACACCTTCCCTTTCCCGCTCCGCCGTGAATCGAGTCAGTGCGCGCGAGTTGTACGACAGCGTCCACGAACGGCTGGCCCTGCGCTGGATCGACGGCCGCCGCGGCGAGTCGCGTGCGCTGGAGCCGGGCAAGGTCGGGCAGCGCCGTCCTTCCGAAGTCGGCTATCTCAACGTCATCTATCCCAACAAGATCCAGATCATCGGCAGCGAGGAATTGAATTACCTCGACGGACTGGAATCGCGCCAGCGCTGGGAAACGGTGCAGAAGATCGTCGCGCAGCAGCCGGTGGCGCTGATCGTCACCAAGGATCAGGCCGTACCCGCCGACCTGCGCGAGGCCGCCGAGGAAACCGCCACGCCGCTGTGGGTTTCCGCCAAACGCGGGCATGAGCTGCTCACGTTCCTGCAGTACCACCTCGCGCGTGCGCTGGCGCGACAGGTCACGCTGCATGGCGTATTCCTGGAGGTGTATTCGATCGGCGTGCTGATCACCGGCGCCTCCGGTACCGGCAAGAGCGAACTGGCGCTGGAACTGGTTTCGCGCGGTCACAGACTCGTCGCCGACGACGCACCGGAGTTCACCCTGATCGCTCCGGACGTGATCGACGGCACCTGCCCCGACCTGCTGCGCGACCTGCTGGAAGTACGCGGCCTTGGCGTGCTGAACGTGCGCGAGATGTTCGGGCATACGGCCGTAAAGCCGTCCAAATACCTGCGCCTGATCGTGCATCTGCAGCCGGTGAACGCGGGCGAGGAAGCCGACGCGATGACGCGCCTCACCGGCGACACCGGCTGGCGCGAGGTGATGGAAGTGAAGGTGCCGCAGATCACCGTGCCGGTGGCGCCGGGCCGCAACCTCGCCGTGCTGGTCGAAGCGGCGGTGCGCAGCCACATGCTGAAATCCAAGGGGCTGGACCCGGCGCAGGTGTTCATCGACCGCCAAGCCTTCATGGTCAACGCGATTAGATGAGTTTGCGATCGTTTTGTTTTTGCGATCATCCCTGATCGCTGTTCTTGGACGGCGACTGGATGAACTTGCAGGTAGAAGGCAATGAAACACCAAAAGCGCACATCCATGTGCGCACTTTTCAAAAGAGCATGAATTCAGCCACGTCCGCAGAAGAACCGCCCCATCCGCGCGTGATCGTGCTTTCGGGTTTGTCCGGTGCGGGCAAGACCGTGGCGCTGCGCGCGTTCGAGGATCTGGGCTTCTACTGCGTGGACAACCTGCCGACCACGCTGCTGCCCGCGCTGGTGGCGGCGCTGACCGGAGGCGAACGCGTGGCGATGGCGCGCATCGCGGTGGGCGTGGACGTGCGCAGCCGCGGCGATCTGGAACGCCTGCCCGAAGCGCTCTCGACATTGGTGGAAACCGGCGCGCAGGTGGAGTTGTTGTTCCTCGACAGCAACGAGGAAGTCCTGCTGAAGCGTTACTCCGAGACGCGGCGCAAGCACCCGCTTTCCGGCAAGCGCTCGCTGCCCGACGCGATCGCCGAGGAACGGCGCCGCTTGCGTCCGCTGGCGGCGATCGCCGATCGCGTGATCGATTCCAGCGAAATGAACGTGCACCAGTTGCGGCGCGCGATCGCCACGGGGTTCAGCGCCTCGGACGGCGGCACCACACTGCTGTTCGAATCCTTCGCCTACCGCCGCGGATTGCCGACCGATTCGGATTTCGTGTTCGACGCGCGCTGTCTGCCCAATCCCAATTGGGATCCGCGCCTGCGTCCGCTCTCGGGCAAGGATGCCGCGGTGCGCGAGTTCCTGGCAGCGCAACCGCTGGTGGACAATTTCCTGCGCGACATCATCGGTCTGCTGGAAGAATGGCTGCCGCGATTCGAAGGCGAGGACAAGAACTATCTGACCGTCGCGATCGGCTGCACCGGCGGCCGGCACCGTTCGGTTTATCTGGCTGAACGCCTGGCGGAGCATTTCCGCACTTCGCGCGAGCAGGTTTTGACTTTTCACCGCGAGCTGAATTGACCCGCGGACCGGACTGGACCGGTTCTTGCAGAAATCGCCCTGCCGCCGCATATACAATGACCGGCTCGCCATGAACCCCGCCCTTCCCCTCCACGCGCCGGAACCCGAGATCCACGTCGGCGTGCTGCTGATCACCCATCACGCGATAGGCCACGCGCTGGTGGATGCCGCGCGTCATGTGATGCCGCGTCTGCCGCTGAAGGTGGACGTGGTCGAGATCGGGGAGTGTTCCGATCCCGCGCGCACGCTCATCAAGACGGCTGCCGCCGCGCGTGCGCTGGACGCGGGTGGCGGCGTGCTGGTGCTGTCCGACCTGTACGGCGCCACACCCTGCAATGTCGCGCACAAACTGGGCGGTGCCGGAGTGCACGTGCGCTGCGTGTCCGGTTTGAATCTGCCGATGCTGCTGCGCGTGTTGAACTACGCCGACAAGCCGCTGGACGAACTGGCCGAAGTCGCCGCCAGCGGCGGCAAGGGCGGGATTTGCATCGACAAGGTGTGAGGTGGGAGGAGTGAGGCGGGAGGCGAAAGAGCAAATGCTTTTTCACCTCCCGCCTCCCGCCTATCGCCTCCCTGCTGGTAACGTAGCGTCCACCCGCCCCGGACGCCGCGAATGCAGGAACGCCAAATCACCGTCAGCAACAAGCTCGGGCTGCACGCGCGCGCATCGGCCAAGCTGGTGCAGCTCGTGCAGGGTTTCCGCTCGCAGGTCTGGCTGATCAACGGCACGCGCGAGGTCAACGCGAAAAGCATCATGGGCGTGATGATGCTGGCTGCGGGAATCGGTACGCCTCTGACCGTCCGCGCCGATGGTCCGGATGAAGAGCAGGCGATGAACGCGGTCGCCGATCTGTTCGAGCGCAAGTTCGACGAGGGCGCATGAGACGCGTGTTGCCCGGCGTCGTCGCGGCTTCCGGCATGGCGCTGGGCCGCGCACGGCTGGAACAGCCCGCGCGCTTCACCATCGACACCTCGCCGCTGGCGGAAAACGAGATCGATGCGGAAATCGCGCGGCTGGAAAGCGCGCTGGCCGCGGCGCAATCCGAACTCGGCGAACTGCGCGGCAAGCTGCACGGCGCGCTGGCGCGCGAAGTCGGCGAATTCATCGACGCGCATTCGCTGCTGTTGCACGACACCGAGCTGATCAACGGCTTGCGGGGACTGATCCGCAAGGGACGCTATCGCGCCGGCGCCGCGCTGAAAATGCAGCGCGACCGGCTGGTCGCGGTGTTCGATGCGATGGACGATCCGTATCTGCGCAGCCGGCGCGAAGACGTGGATCACGTGATCGCGCGCGTGCAATCCGCGCTGGCCCGGCAGGTTTCGAGCGAGGAAAAGAAACTCGCCTCGCGCATGGGCGAAATCCTGGTCACCGAGAGCATCGCGCCGGGCGAACTCGCGCATCTTTCCGGCCACGGCGTGCTTGGGGTGGTCGCGACTGCAGGCAGCACCTATTCGCACAGCGCGATCCTGGCGCGCAGCATGCGGCTGCCGATGCTGGTCGGCGTGCGCGGCGCGCTCACCGATCTGCACGACGGAGATCTGGTGCTGGTGGATTCCGAGCGCGGCGAAGCCGTGGTGCATCCGGCCGCGCAGGACCTGACGCGCTATCGCAACTGGCAGCGGGAAGTCGCGCGCGAAGGCCGGCGGCTCGCACGCCTGGCGCGCGCACCGACACAAACCGCCGATGGCTGCGAATTGCGGCTGTACGTCAACGCCGAACTGCCGGCGGAAATCACGCAGGCGCGCGCGCTGGGCGCCAGCGGCATCGGCTTGTATCGCACGGAATTCCTGTTCCTGAAACGCGATCGATTGCCGGACGAGGAGGAACAGTTCTGCGCTTATCGCGACGCCGTGCTCGGCATGGGCGGATTGCCGGTGACGATCCGCACGCTTGATCTCGGTGCCGACAAGTCCGACGGCACGGGGCTCGCCCTCGATGCCGAACCCAATCCCGCGCTGGGCGTGCGCGGCGTCCGATTGTCATTGCGCCGTCCCGCGATCTTCGCGATGCAGTTGCGCGCGATCTTGCGCGCGGCCTGTTACGGGCCGCTGCGGATCCTGGTGCCGATGATCACGGACACGGGCGAGATGATGGCGGTGCGCACTCTGCTCGAGCACTGCGCGCGCGACTTGCGCACCGGAGGCCACGAGATTCCCGACCAGTTCGAACTCGGCGCGATGGTGGAAGTGCCCGCCGCCGCGATCGGTGTGCGCACGCTGCTCGGGGTTTCCGATTTCCTCGCCATCGGCACCAACGACCTTGCGCAATACGTACTGGCGGCCGATCGCAACAACGATTCGTTGGGCCAGCTCTACGATCCTTTGCATCCGTCGCTGTTGCGCCTGCTTGCGCGCGTGATCCGCGCGGGCAATCGCGCGGGCAAGCAGGTGACGTTGTGCGGCGAGATCGGCGGCGACCCGAAATTCGCCTCGCTGCTGGTCGCACTCGGGCTCACCGATTTCAGCATGCACCCGGGACGCATATTGAACATGCGCGACGCGCTGGCGCGTTGCAACCAGAAAACGTTGCACGCGCTCGCACCGAAACTGCTGAAAGCGAAATCGCGCGAGGAAGTGGCGGAGTTGTTGAAGCCGTCGATGTAGGAGCGAGCCCTGCTCGCGATCAGGGCAAATGTCGCGCGCAGGCGCGCTCCTACAAATCATTCGGCGCGGGCTTCCCGCTCCGCCACCGTGAACGCCACCTTGTCGCGCAGGTACACCGGCAGCGCGCGCTCGGGCGTCACGACATTTCCCGCTTCGAATTGCGGCAGCGCCAATCGCGCGACGTCGCGTGCCTGCGGAAATGCGTCACCCTTCATCCAGACCGGCTCTTGCGAAAATAGCGCACGCAGCGCCTCGCGATACGCATCCCAGCCGCTGCCGATCACGTTCCAGTTTTGCCGATCCGGCAACGACAGATTCTCCGCGCGCGTCACGCGTTCTTCGTCAAACGGTCGAACCAATTCGCCGCTCGCATCGAACGCGAACGCGCCCGCATACACCTCGCCCATGCGCGCATCGATCACCGCCAGCGTGGATGCTTCGTTGCGCGGCGCCTGCATCGCCAACGCGGCGAGCGAGGAAATTGTCACGACCGGAAGATCCAACGCGAACGCCAAACCCTGCGCGACCGAAATCGCCAACCGCACGCCGGTGAATGCGCCCGGCCCGCGTCCGACCGCGATGCCCTCCAGCCGCGTGCGCTTCAATCCGGCTTCGCCCAACAGCGATTCGGCCATCGGCAACACCAGCTCGGCATGCCGGCGCGGAGCAAGCTCGCCGCGTTCGATCAGCGCATCGCCGTGCAACAACGCCACCGAGCAATATTCGGTCGAAGTTTCGATCGCGAGAAGATTCATTCGTGCACGTCGGCCGCCGGCTGCCACAGTTCGATGCGCGTTCCGTCGGGGTCCATGATCCAACCGAAGCGGCCGATCTCGTCCTCGTGCACCTTGTCCTCCACCTGCACGCCTTCGGCGCGCAACTTCGCCAGCAGCGCGTCGAGATCGTCCACGCGGAAGTTCAGCATGAACTCCCTGTCGCTCGGCGCGAAGTGATCGGTGTCCTGGCGGAACGGCGTCCACAAGGTCAGTCCCGGGCGTTGCTCGTCCTCGGCGAACATCGCGCCGTAATCGCTCACGTCGATTCCCAAGTGCTCCGCATACCATGCCCGCAACGCTGCCGGGTCGCGCGATTTGAAGAAGATGCCGCCCAAGCCGATCACCTTTGCCATGGCCTTGCTCCTGTCGCCTGCAAGAAGAAAAGACGGCGCTCCGCGCCGGTTCCTACGTGAAGAATTTCTGCACATCCGCGAGCGCGCGTGTGCGCGGCATCGGCGGCAGGCTGTTGAGGAACACGCGGCCATAGGCGCGCGTGGTCAGTCGCGGATCGCACAACATCAGCACGCCGCGGTCGTGCACGTCGCGGATCAACCGTCCCGAACCCTGTTTCAGCGCGATCACCGCATTCGGCACCTGCCATTGCGTGAACGGATTGCCGCCGGCGCGCGCCAGCGCTTCCAGCCGCGCCTGCAACACCGGATCGTCCGGCGCGGCGAACGGCAGTTTGTCGATGATCACGCACGACAACGCTTCGCCCGCGACATCCACGCCTTCCCAGAAACTCGCCGCGCCCAGCAACACGCCGTTGCCCGACGCGCGGAATTCGTTGAGCAACTGGTGCCGCGGCGCGCTACCCTGCACGAACAGCGGATACGGAATCTTTCCTTCCAGCAATTCCGCCGCGCGGCGCAGCGCGCGGTGCGAAGTGAACAGCAAAAACGCACGGCCCTGGCTCGCGCGCAACACCGGCACCGCGGTTTCGATCACGCGTTCGGTGTAGTCGCGCGCGGACGGCTCGGGCAGACCTTGCGGCAAATAGCACAACGCCTGATTCGGATAATCGAATGGACTTCCGAGCGCCAATGTCTCCGGATCGTCCAATCCCAATTGCTGCGTGTAGTGATCGAAATTCTCCGCCACCGACAGCGTGGCCGAAGTGAAGATCCACGCCGCGTGGGTGGCTTCGCGCAGCGCGCGCAACGGCGGCGCGAGATCCAGCGGCGTCGCATTCAAGGTGAAGCCGCGTTCGGAAATCTCGTACCAGCGCACTTCGTTTTCGGAGGCAGAATCGGCAATGCGCGACAGCCGTTCGCCCACGGCCAGCGCGCGCTCATGCACGTTGCTCAAGCCTTTCGAACGCTCGGCTTGTCCGCCCAGCGCCAACGCCAGCGCATCCAGCGCCGCATCCAGTGCGACCAGCGCATCGTGCGCGTTGGCGTCGGCCTCCAGCTGCGCGAACGCGCCGCGCTGCGGCAGCGGATCGAAAGCCAGCCGCGCCTTGCGCACCGCATCGTTCAATCCATCCAGCGCGGGTTGCAGCACGCTCAGCGCGCCCGGCTGACCCGCGCACTCGGCCAGTGCGTCGCTCGCCAGTTCCGTCAACTGCCGCGCGCTGATGCTCACCGAAAAGAATTGTCCGGCCAGTTCCGGGATCTGGTGCGCTTCGTCCAGTACGAATGCATGCGCGCCCGGCAGGATGTCGCCGAAGCCTTCCTGCTTCAACGCCAGATCGGCGAACAGCAGATGATGATTGACGACCACGATGTCCGCTTCCTGCGCGCGCCGCCGCGCCTTCATCACGAAGCAGTCGTCGAAGAACGGACATTCGCTGCCGAGACAGTTCTCCGTGGTCGAAGTGACGCGCGGCCACAACGGCGAAGCTTCCGGCACTTCGGCCAGTTCCGAACGGTCGCCGCTGCGCGTGCGCTTTGCCCAGGCGCGGATCGCCTGCAAATCGTTCGCTTGCGAACGCGATGAAAACATTCCGTCGCGCGCGGTCTGCTCCATTCGATACAGGCAAAGATAATTCGCGCGGCCTTTCAGCAGCGCGGCGTCCACTTTCGCGCCCAGCACCGCGCGCACGCGCGGCAGGTCGCGATGGAACAACTGATCCTGCAGGTTGCGCGTGCCGGTGGAAACGATCACCCGCTTGCCGCTCAACAATGCGGGCACGAGATAGGCGAAAGTCTTGCCCGTGCCGGTGCCCGCTTCCGCGACCAGCGTACCGCCGTCCTCGATCGCGAACGCCACGGCATCGGCCATGCGCTGCTGCGTTTCGCGCGGCGCGAAGTTCGGCACCTCGCGCGCGAACGGACCATTCGCGCCAAGCAGGGTGGAAACGGAATTCGAGTCAAGCACGCGGACCATCCGGGCAAGTATCGCCGAGTACGTCCGCGAACGGAAACTTGCAGGCTATCCGCGATCCAGCGGACTGAACACGCCGCGCCCGCCGCGGTTCAGCACGTGCGTGTAGATCTGCGTGGTCGAAACATCCTTGTGACCGAGCAGTTCCTGGATCGTGCGAATGTCGTAACCCTCTTCCAGCAAATGCGTCGCAAACGAATGTCGCAGCGTGTGGCAGGTCGCGGGCTTGGCGATGCCCGCTCGCCGCGCCGCATTCTTCACCGCGCGCTGCAGCACCGATTCGTCGAGGTGATGCCGGCGCGTCATGCCGCTGCGCGGATCGGTGCTGCGCGTCGTCGCAGGGAAGACGTATTGCCACGCCCATTCGCGCGCTGCATGGGTGTACTTGCGCGCCAGCGCGTCCGGCAGCCAGACCTCGCCGAAGCCCGCGGCGAGATCGCGCGCATGGATGCGCTTCGCCTCGGCCAATTGCGCCTGCAAGGGTTCGATCAACATCGCCGGCAGCATCGTGCGGCGATCCTTGCCGCCTTTGCCGTGGCGCACCGTGATCTCGCGTCGCAGGAAGTCGATATCCTGCACGCGCAGGCGCAGGCATTCCATCAAGCGCAATCCGCTGCCGTACAAAAGGCTGGCCATCAACCAGGTGACGCCGCTCATTTCGGAAAGCAGCGCGGCAACCTCGCCGCGATTCAATACGACCGGCAAGCGCTCCGGGCGTTTCGCGCGGCGGATTTCTTCCATCCACGGCAGTTCCTGCTGCAACACTTCGCGATAGAGGAACAGCAGCGCCGACAATGCCTGGCTCTGCGTCGATGCCGAAACTTGTTCGCGCGTGGCAAGGTGCGTCAGGAACGATTCCACGTGCCGCGCACCGAGTTCGCGCGGATGCCGCCTGTCGTTGGCGAGGATGAAACGCCGCACCCAGCCGGCGTAAGCCTCCTCCGTCCGCAACGACATGCCCAGCCGGCGCATCCGAGCGCGCAACTGGTCCAGCAACTTCGGCGCCCGCGGCTGTTGCGGCGGCCGCGAGGGCTGCCGAGCCGCCCTTGTCGTGCCTGCACCGAGGTGGGAAGATGCCATCGGGAACCGATCCGGCCGTGGGAAACAGCCGCAAGATTAGGCCGCAGGGTTAGATGGCGGGATCGGTGTAGTCAGGTGATTTGCGTAGGCCCAAGCCGACGACCTAACGACCTCTAAAGGTACTAGGCTGCAGGTCTACACTTCGTTTTCAAACCGACTTGGCGTTAGAGGGCGGCAATGCAGTCTAAGGTTCGTCTTCTCCTTCTTGTTCTGCTCGGCGTCATGCTGGCAATTTGCGGCCATTTCGCACTCAAGGGGCTCGCCTATCTCGCATATCCAAGCCATAAACTCACAACCAGCACCCAAACCATTCCACTTTGGTACGCGTTCTCAAGACCGTTGTTCGCAATATTGGTGCAAGTTCTCCCGCCTTTTCTTGTTGGTTGGTGGGCTCGGCGATCTGGCTTCCTTCTTGGCGCGCTTGTGGGCTTCGTGTCATCACTCGCAGTTGCTGGGCTCTTCAATGTCGTTTGGCAACATGTGGGGTTCTCCGATTCCTCGTTTTACATCGAGCTTCTTCTTGTCTGGGCGTTGCCATCTGCCATTTCTGCGTCGGTTGCGGGTGCGGCAGGCCAGCTTGCTCGTTCGGGCCGCCCTCTAACTATTCATTCAAGCGGACGCCGTTCCGGCGCCGCTTAATTCAAGCGTTAGCCGGTACGAGCAACAACATTCGCGGCCTGCAGTCAAAAGAAGTCAGGCCGTGCTCCGCGCAGCACTTCAGAGACTTTACCAATCACGCTGCCGCATCGCCGCACGAACTCATCATCCACTTCGACGAGGGTAGACACCTCGGAAACGTCACCTTCAAAGAAAAACGCTTCGTCTGGCAGTTTTACTCGAAAGGGTAAGTTCTTGGCTTTAGCCACAAGCACGTCGTAGCTACGGCCACGCCCATGTTTCAGCACGTTAATTGCCGCTGCAAGATCGCCAAATTGTTCTTTCAGTTCATGCTCGCCCTGCTTGTCAAGTACTGCCTCAGCCTCACGAAATCCATCATCACAATTCAACCGGTCTTGTAGGCTCGCTTCGAAAATAGAAAACATTCCAACCGCCAAGATTACTTTCTGCAACTGTATCATTTGCAGCGTCTTTACCAGCGGTGTGGCTGCACTCGTTTGCAGCGCTTCAACTGTTCTCTCGTTCGTTGCGCGCAGGGTTTCAAGCGTAAAGACTGCGCACCGGTAGGCAAGGTCATCAAAGCTGTGCATGGGTCAGTTTTTCCATCAATCGCTGCATTCTTGCACACCGGCGGCACGCGGCGCGTCCGGCTAACAGTTCGGTCAAGCGGACCGCGTTCCGCGGCCGCTTACCTCAGGCGTTAGCCAGCAGATGAAATGTCTCAGCATCCTTGTTGTTGCAATGCTGGTCGCGTCGCCGTTATGCGCAACTGGTGCGTCTACGCACGATTCCTTGTGTACGCCGCTTCGCGCCTTTGTGGAGTCCGTGGCGGCGGGTCAAACGCAATCCTTGGAGTTTCATACAGTCTGGGGTGGCGATTTCAAAAGTGTCACAGCACGCACGCTCTACGCGAAGCAGTGCATCCATCACGGCTACCAGCCGGCCAAGGTTGTATGCAATTTTCTCATGCAACATGGTGCAATCGAGTTCTCGGGCAACAACGCCAAAAACGCGGTGTCGTGTCTTTCGCCGGCCACACACTTTGCAAGCCCCATGCGCCTGGACAGTTTGGATGTGTCGTTTTCATTCGGCACTCCAAATCGCGGTAGCAACATCACAGTTTCCTACGAGCCAGCCAAAAAAAGCGTGGTATGGTCATGGTCATCACGGCCGCAGGCTACTAGGTCTGCTGGCTAACAATTCGGTCAAGCGGACCGCGTTCCGCGGCCGCTTACCTCGGGCGTTAGGCGGCAGAGGTTTTCCGGGTTGTAAGCTCGTGGCAAGCGCGTGGTCTGCGCTCCGCTCATGCCCGGTCGGGTCTCGTTGCGCAT
>Ga0070740_10002370_pt1 | contig 22356 bp, 19 predicted proteins | sample Coa_R2_FD_67286 | JGI IMG/M metagenome (GOLD analysis project Ga0070740, IMG submission 67286) | Surface soil microbial communities from Centralia Pennsylvania, which are recovering from an underground coalmine fire - Coalmine... | ecosystem: Environmental > Terrestrial > Soil > Unclassified ...
TTGCGCTCCTTGAACCATTGCTGAATCACCAGCCCATCGGGAAAGCGCGGACTCATCGAGCGGAAAGCCGCGACGGTGAAAGCCTTGGCGATTGCCGTCTCCGGCGTGATAAAGCCCGCCTCGTCCATGCGCTCGACGGCGATGATGTGCCCTTCCGGGCCGACCACGGCGACGGAGACCGGCACGCCCATCTGCGCCGCCTTCTCGATCACCGCGTCGATGAACTTGCGGCACTCGGCCGCCCGCAATTTCGCCATTCTTCGCCTCCCGCGCAGGCGTTAACCCCTGCTTAACCCGTGCAAGCAAGCAATTAACTGCAAAACAACGGCTGGGGGAATACCGTGGCGTCGATCCGGACCCAACAATGACAGCTTTCCGGCGAGCCGAGATTCCGCGCGACTGGCGGCTGTTCGCGGCGGCCGGCGCGGGGTCTTTTGTCCCTGTGTTCGCGCTTCTCCATTATGCGCTGCCGGCGGACATACGACCGAGCGCTGTGGTGGCCGGCTTGCTTACCGCCGCTGCGGCGCTGGTCATTGCCCTTCTGTTCCGCGCGCGCGCCTTGCAGGTGCACAACAGGCGCGTGCGCGTCGCGCTCGACAACATGAGTCAGGGGCTGTGCATGTTCGACGGCGACGAGCGACTGGTGGTATGCAACCGCCGCTATGCGGAGATGTACAATCTGCCCTCGCACATCGCTTGCCCGGGAACGACGCTCACCGGCCTGCTCGAGTACCGCGCCGGGCACGGCACCTTTTCCCGCAACATCCCCGAGTATGTGCGTGAATTGAAGGCGCTGATGGCCGGCGGACAGACCCGCAGCACGGAGGTCAAATCCGCCGCGGGCCAACTCATTCTTGTCACCAATCGGCCGATGGAGGGCGGCGGCTGGGTGGCGACCCACGAGGACATCACCGAGCGGCGCGACGCCGAGCGCGAGCGCGCCGCCATGCAGGAGCAGCAGCAGCGCCGCGCCAAGATCGACGAGGCCATCGCTGCCTTCCGACGTCGCATCGAGGACCACCTGCACACCGTGGCCGAGGGCGCCATTGCCATGCGCACGACTGCGACGACGCTCTTCGCCAATTCCGGGCAGACATCGAAGAGCGCCGAGAGCGCGGTCGCCGCCTCCAACGAGGCCTGCACAAATGTCGAGACCGCCGCGACCGCCGCCGACGAGCTGGCCAGCTCGATCGGCGAGATCGGCCGGCAGTTGGCATTGACCACCGATATCGTGCGCGCCGCAGTCGGCGAGGCCAAAGGCACCAACGAACAGATCGGCGCGCTGTCGCAAGCCGCCCAGCGCATCGGCGACGTTATCAAGCTCATCCGCACCATCGCCGGGCAGACCAACCTCTTGGCGCTCAACGCCACCATCGAAGCGGCTCGCGCGGGCGAGGCGGGCAAAGGCTTCGCTGTGGTGGCTGCAGAGGTCAAATCGCTCGCCGTGCAGACCGCCAAGGCGACCGAGGACATCGCCAAGCTCATCGCCAGCGTGCAGACGGCAACCTCCACGGCGGTCGGGGCGATCGGCCGCATCGCCGCGCGTATGCATGAAATCGACAGTTGCGCCACCGCAGTATCATCGGCAGTCGAGGAGCAGAACGCGGCGACCGCGGAAATTTCGCAAAACGTGGCGGGCGCCGCCGAAGGCGCGAAAACCGTGGTGTCCGTGCTAGGCGAAGTTTCCGACGCCGCCTCCGACACGCGGCAGTCGGCGGAAAGCGTGCTCGCCGCCTCGCAGGCGGTCGAGGCGGCGGCGGCCGAATTGCGCCGCGAGGTGGAAGGCTTCCTCGCCAGCGTCGCGGCCTAGCCGAACAGGATCGTCGACAACCAGTAGAAAAAGGCGGCGACCACGGCCGCGGCCGGAATCGTCACGATCCAGGCGGTGACGATGCCGCGGGCGACACCCCAGCGCACCGCCGACACCTTCTTGGCGGCGCCGACACCGATGATCGAGCCGGTGATCGTGTGGGTCGTCGACACCGGGACACCGAGTTCGGTCGCGGCGAACAGCATGATCGAGCCGCCGGCCTCGGCACAGAAGCCCTGGACCGGCGTCAGCCGCGTGATCTTGCTGCCCATGGTGCGCACGATGCGCCAGCCGCCGGCCAGCGTGCCGATCGCCATCGCCGCCTGGCAGGCCAGCACCACCCACAACGGCACCGAGAATTTGCCGCCGAGATAGCCTTGCGAATAGAGCAGCACGGCAATGATGCCCATCGTCTTTTGCGCGTCGTTGCCGCCATGGCCCAGCGCGTAGCAGGAGGCGGAAAAAAACTGCGCGCGGCGGAAGAAATTGTCGACCGCATAGGGAGTGAGGCGCACGAATATCCATGAAATGATCAGCATCAATATCAGCGCCACGATGCAGCCGAGTCCGGGAGCGAGAAAAATGCCGCCCACGGTCTTGAACACGCCGGCCCAGACCACGGCGGAGATGCCGGCTTTGGCGAGGCCGGCGCCAATCAAGCCGCCGATCAAGGCATGCGAGCTCGACGACGGAATGCCGAGGCGGTTGGTGACGATCTGCCAGGTGATCGCGCCAAGCAACGCGCCGAAAATCACCCGCTCGTTGATGACGCCCGCTTGCACTATGCCGCGGCCGACCGTTTCCGCCACATGCAGGCCGAATACCAGAAAGGCGATGAAATTGAAGAAGGCAGCCCAGAAAACCGCATATTGCGGCCGCAGCACGCGCGTGGAGACGATAGTGGCTATGGCGTTGGCAGCATCGTTCATGCCGTTGAGGAAATCGAAGGCCAGCGCGACCACGATCAACCCGACCAGAAGCGGAAAAGCCAGCGTGCCCGCGTCCATCGTCACACGTGCTCGATGACGATGCCGTGCATGACATTGGCAACGTCGTCGAATCGGTCGACGACTTTTTCCAGATGATCGTAGATCTCGTTGCCGACAAAAAATGCCAGGCCGCTGCCGCCTACGTTCTTCTGATACAGCTCGCGCATGCCCTGATCGTGAATTTCGTCGGCACGGCCTTCGAGCGCGGAAATCTGCGCCGTCAGATCGCTGATGTGCACCGCTTCGGCGCTAATCGATTGCAGCAGCGGCACCGCCTCCTTCACCAGCGTAGCGCACTTGACGATGGCGTCGGCCATGTCGCGCATCTGCGGCGTGAACTCGGTGACGTCGAATAAAATGATGGACTTTGCCGTCTTCTGCATCTGGTCGATCGAATTGTCCATCGAGGTGATCAGATCGCGGATGTTGCCGCGGTCGAACGGGGTGATGAAGGTACGCCGCACCGCAATCAGCACCTCGCGGGTGACATCGTCGGCGTCGTGTTCGCGATCCATCACCGTCTGGCAGTTGCGCTTGACCGCCTCGCCGCCGTCGAGCATCGCGCGCAAGGCCTGCGCCCCCCCGAGCACGGCATCGGAATGCCGCGAAAACAGCTCGAAAAAGCGTTCCTCCTTCGGCATCAAGGCGTGAAACCAGCGCAGCATCTGCGAGCCTCCGTGACCGGACTCAAATGCGGTTATGGCACAGCTTGCGGCGGCGGACAGGCCGGGGAACCGGCCTGTGGACAGGCCGCGGCGAGCGCGCGAATGACAACGCGTCGGGCGCGGAATTTCGCCCCATCAAATCCGGCTTTGTCGATGGTTGCTGCATTCGCGCACACGCTCGGTTAATTTCCGCCGCAGTCAATGAGGAACGCGAATGCGCCTGGGCTACTTCACCATGCCCGTCCATCCGCTGGGGCGGGACTGGTCGCAAACTTTGCGCGAGGACCGCGAGGCGATCATCCTTGCCGACAAGCTCGGCTTTCACGATGCATTCATGGGCGAGCACCTCACCGACGCCTGTGAGAACGTCACCAACAGCATGCTGTTCCTGGCGACGCTGATCGATGCCACAAAGACGATCAAGCTTGCGACGGGCACCACCAATCTCGCGCAAATGCATCCGGTCGTCATCGCGGTCAACGCCGCGATGTTCGATCATCTGGCCCAGGGCCGCTTCATCCTCGGCATTTCGGCCGGTGCGCTGACCTCCGACTCGGAAGCGATCGGCATTCTCGACCTCGACCGCAACAAGATTTTTGCCGAGGCAATTGACGTTATCCTCGCCATCTGGGAACGCGACCCGCCTTACGACATCGATTTTCCCGACAACCGTTTCAAAGTCGGCTTCAAGCGCACGGCGGCGCTGGAATTGGGCGTCGGCGTGCTGGCCAAGCCGCTGCAAAAGCCGCGGCCGGAGATCGTCGGTACGGTGGTGGCGCCGTTCTCGCCCGGCGTCGTGCTGATGGGCAAGCGCGATTTTCACCCGCTGTCCGCGAATTTCCTGATCGCCAAGCATCTGAAATCGCATTGGACAAACTATGCCAAGGGCAAGGCCGAGGCCGGACAGAAGGCCGACATCAGGGACTGGCGCATCGCCCGCACCATCTTCGTCGCCGACGACGATCAAGTTGCGGCGCGCTACGGCTGCGACGACACCAATAGCCCGTACCGGCATTATTTCGGCAACATGCGCGCCAAGATGAAGCGCGGCAACCGGCTGTACGTGTTCAAGAGCCACAAGGAGCAGCCAGACGACGAGATCACGATGGATTACGTCATGCAGAATTGCGTGACTTACGGCACCGTGAACAAAGTCGTCGATGCCATCCTCAAATTGCGCGAGGAGACCGGCGACTTCGGCGAACTGGTCTATGCCGGCATGGACTGGCTCGATCCGCAGCTTGCCAAGCGTTCGATGCAGTTGATGGCCGAGGAAGTGATGCCGCGTGTCAACGCAGCGATCGGCAAGTCGGCGAGCGCGGCAGCGGAGTAACCGCCGCCCTGCGGCAATTCAGCCGTCTTTCTCCGCGAAGGCGGAGGACCCAGTAACGCAGCTGTGCGCCTCAAGCGCACGCCGCGGTCACTGGATGCCCGCTTTCGCGGGCATGACAGTCGCGGTGCGCGGCGGCTGAGTAAACCGCCGTTCGTCCCCGCGAAAGCGGGGACCCAGAGCCAAATCGAGAGTCTTGCATTTGTAAATCTGGGTTCCCGCTTGCGCGGGAACGAACGGAGTATGTTGCAGCGTCACACCGACAGCGGATCGGTCCCCAGCTCGCGATAAAGCCCGTGCTGCGCGCCTTGCGTGAAGGGCATGCTCTGCTCCAGTTCAATCGACACGGAGCGCACGCGCTGCGCCTGCGGATCGGTCGCCGGCACCGGCTTGCCCTCGCTCGCGTCCTTTGCCGCTTTGAGCAGCATGCGCCGCGCCATGACGATGCCTTTGTCGGTGGCGCAGAGATGCTCCTTGGTGCGATCCTGGATCGGCCCCATGCTTTCCTGGATGGACGCGTCCTGCATGGCGATGCCGTCGACGCCAGTCGCCGAGTGACCGTTCTTCTGCGCCTCGCGGTCGATCAGATAGTTGTTCGCCTTGTTGGCCAGCGGAATGAAGGTACCGGGTACGTATTTGACGTGGATGCCTTCGCCATCCTGCATTGCCGAGACTTCCTGCTTGGTCAGCGCACGCTTGGGATGATAGTTGATGCTCCAAGCCCAGCAGGTCTCGTCGTCGATCGGCACCCAGGCATGCGCGCCGAGAGGATGGCCCGCGCGCGGCGGAATGATGGTGTACCAAGGCATGATCCACGGCGTGATGCGCCAATAATATTTGCCCTCGCCGCCTTTGCGCCGCGCGCCGATCAAGAGACCGCCGGAAAATTCTTCGACCTCGAAATGCGGCATACGGTCTTTTTCGTTGTACTCGTTGCCCTTCGAGCCCTTGAACAGCGGGTCCTTATTGAGCTCGGAGCCGTGCAGCCACGACACATGGCTCGAATCGATGCCGCCCTCCATGGCTTGCAGGTAGTTGCACTCCTGCAGGCGCTTCGACACGAAACGCTGCTCCGGTTTTACGTCGGTCCATTCCAGCGCCGGCGGCGGTGGTTGCAATTCCGGAGGTCCCATATAGGCCCAGATGACGCCGGCCTTCTCGACGCATGGATAGGCCTTCAGCTTGATGTTCTTGCGGAAGCCGGAGTCCTCCGGCTCCGACGGCAGATCGGTGCACTGGCCGGTCACGTCGAACTTCCAGCCGTGATAATGACAGCGGATGCCGCACTCGGCGACTTCGCCGAACCAGAGCGAAGCGCCGCGATGGGCGCAGAACTCATCGATCAATCCCACCTGCCCCTTCGAGTCGCGGAAGGCGATGAGCTTTTCGCCCATCAGCGTCACGCGCACCGGCGGGCAATCCGGTTCGGGAATCTCGGAGGCGAGCAGGAACGGTGCCCAGTAGCGGCGCAGCAATTTTCCCATCGCCGTCCCAGGGCCGACGCGGGAGAGCTGATCGTTTTGTTCGCGCGACATCATGGCGACGTTTCCTCAAGGCCTTGCTATTGTTGCAGCGATTATACGCCGTCGCATAACGCATAAGGAAGCCGAGGGGCCATGCCGCTGCCGCGCATCGCCATTGCAACAGGGGATCCGGCCGGAATCGGGCCGGAGATCGCGCTCAAAGCTGCGCTCGATTCCCGCGTGACCGCAGTGGCGCGGCCGCTGCTGGTGGGCGATCCCGCGGCGGTGGAGATGCATGCGAAGGCGGCCGGGCTGTCGCCGCCGCTCAATATCGTGACCAAGGCCAGCGAGGCCGACTGGACAAACGGCGCGCTCAATCTGCTCGACGGGCGTGAACGCGCCAATGCGCCGGTCGCATTCGGCAAGGTCGATGCTGCGTATGGGCGCGCTTCGCTGGCCGCCGCGCGGCGCGCCATCAAAGCCGCGCTCGCCGGCGAAGTCGAGGCAGTGGTGGCCGCGCCGCAAACCGAGCGCTCAATTCACGCGGCGGGCATCGCCTTCGACGGTTATCCGAGCTTTGTCGCGCGCGAGACCGGAACTCCCGTCGAGGACGTCTATCTGATGATTTGCTTCGACGACAAGCGCGTGGTGCATACGACGCTGCACATGAGCGTGCGCCAGGCCATCGCGCTGATCACCAAGGAGCGCGTCGAGCGCGTCATCCGGGTCACCGACGCATCGCTGAAGAAGCTTGGCATCGCGCGGCCGAAGATTTTCGTTTCTGGGTTGAACCCCCACGCCGGCGAGGAAGGCCTGTTCGGCCGCGACGAGATCGAGATCATTTCCCCGGCGATTGAGGTCATGGCCAAGTCCGGCGTCGACGTTTCCGGTCCGTTCGGCGCCGATACCATGTTTCACAAGCGAGGCTGCGATGCCTTCATCGTGATGCTGCACGACCAGGGCCACATTGCCGCAAAGCTGCTCGCTTTTAACCGCACCGCCGGCCTGTCGATCGGCTCGCCGATTTTGTTTTCCTCGGTTGCCCATGGTTCGGCACACGACATCGCCGGCAAAGGCATCGCCGATCCCGGCGCCATGATCGAGGCGATCACGCGGTTGGCCAAGGTGGGAGCTTAGGAAAAAGGGGCTGCGCGCAGAGCACGAGGCAACTTCTCTTTGCCCTATTCTTATTGCTTGAGCAGCTCGATGCTGTTCACATCCGGCGGCTTCGGGATCGACTGCAGATAGGCATAGATGTCGGCGAGATCGGCGTCGGAGAGGATTTTCTCGCTGAAGGCCGGCATCGACCGGTTGCTCGAGCGTACGAAAGCGGAGAATGCCTCCCAGGGCAGCGGATCGGGCGCGATGCGCTTGCCGCCGCTGGTCGCGATCGAGCCCTGACCCATGGTGCCGTGGCACTCCCAGCAGCCATGCTGCATGAAAGCGAGCTTGCCGTGCTCGGCGGAGGCGGCGAGCGCCGGCCCCGCCGTCATCGCCACGATTGCCAAAGCTGAAGCGAGGCGCATGACGGTCACCGCGGCTGCGCGACCACATCGACCAAAGCCGGCTCGCCGGCTTTGACGGCGGCAACCGCTTTCTTCAGCGCCGGCGCGAGCTCCTTGGGATCGGCGATCGGGCCGGCGGAATAGACGCCGAGCGAGGAGGCAAGCTTGGCGTAATCGATCGCCGGATTTTCGATGCGCGTGCCCATCGGCCCGAGGTCCTTGCCGAGATAGGCGACGCGCTGGCGCCGGTTGGCCATGCGCTGCACGTGCATGACCTCCTGGTGATAACCACGGTTGTTGTGCATCACCGTCAGCAAAGGAATTTTGTGCCGTGCGGCGGTCCACAACACACCTGGCGAGAACATCAGGTCGCCGTCGGGCTGGAAATTCACGGAGAAGCGCCCGAGCGCGCGATTGGCGAGCGCGGCGCCGACGGCCGCCGGCGCACCGTAGCCGATGCCATACCCGCCGGGACCGCCGATGTGGCGATAATGCTTGTCCATCGGCCACAGTCGGCTCGGCCAGCTCGACAGCTGGCGGTCGCCGCCGACCGAGGACCAGTCGAGGTCCTTGATCTGCGCATAAACTTCCATCGCCATCCGCGCGGTCGAGATCGGGCTCGCATCCCAGGCATAGGCGGCCGCCTGGCGCGTGCGCTCACGCGCCTCGGCCCAGGCCTTCTTGAATTTCTCTCCGCGCGCCTCGATGGCCGCCTTGCGCGAAGCCGGCAGCGCCTGCTTCACCGCCTCGATCAAAGCCGGCAGCGTCGCCTCGGCATCGCCCGCCATCTCGATGTCGAGCACCTGCAGGCGCTGGAAGTCCTGGTAGTTCGACTTGGTGTTGAGCAGGACCGAACTGATGCCGATGAGCTTGGCATTCGGCTTGATTTTCGTCTCCTGCAGTCCGGCGCCGTCGTTCTCGCCGTTGTCGATGTAGCCGTTCACCGTGCCCCAGTAATCCGAAAGTTCGAGCCCGAGGATCACGTCGGCCTCGCGTAATAGCGCTTGCGCCCGCGCATTCTGAAACAGCGGGTGGGTATTGGGGAAGTTCATGCGGCCTTTTTGGTCGAAGACCGGCGCCTGCAGCGTTTCGGCGAGTTCAACGAGCAGCCGCACCCCATTGTCGGTGCGCGCACATTTATCGGCGACGATCAGCGGGCGCTCGGCATTGGCCAGCAGCCGGGCCGCTTCGCGCACGGCATTGAGGTCGCCCTGCGGGGGTGCCGTCGGCACATAACGCGGAATCGAGAGCTTGGCGCGATCGCCGATCCAAGTCTCCTGCAGGCCGCAGTCGAGCGCGATCATCACCGGCTCGTGCGGCGGTGTCATCGCCAGCTTGTAGGCGCGCACGAAAGACTGAGCGAAATGCGGCAACGATACCGGCTGGTCGTCCCATTTGGTGAAGTCGCGCACCAGGGCGGCGATGTCCTGCGCCGAATGGAAGGTCGGCACGCCTGGCGGCCGCCTGGCGGCGTCGAGATCGGTGCCGCCCATCACAATGACAGGCACGCGGTCGCACCAGGCGTTGTAGATCGCCATGGCCGCATGCTGCAGCCCGACCGTGCCGTGGCAGAGCACCAGCAGCGGTTTGCCGGCGATCTTGAAGTAGCCATGCGCCATCGCCACGGAGGCTTCTTCGTGGGTGCAGGTGACGAACTCCGGATTTTTGTTGCTGCCGTAATCGATGAGCGACTCGTGAAGGCCGCGGAAGCTCTGCGCCGGGTTGCACGGAACGAAGGCAATATCGAGCGACTTGATGACGTCGGCCATAAAATCGGAAGCGGGCACGCCCTGCCCCGCCGGCGCGGCTTGCGGCGTTCCGATTTCGGCGGCGGCGACCGCCGCCGACGGGCGCAACGCCGAGGGACGCGGCGGCACTGTCTGCACCGTCACCGCCGCCTGCGCCGCCGGCGCCACGGCGGCGCCGGCGACTGCGGCGCCTGTCAGAAATTTCCGGCGATTGAGGCTGGTCGACGATGCTGCGCGCGCCATGTTCGACTCCATCGCTCGCGAATTGACGTCTGCCGCGCGGCGAAAGCCGGCGGTCGCGCGATGTTAGTCGACGGAGGAAGTCCCGGCTAGCGCGTTGGCGCCATAGGCTTGCCGGTCAAGCCGTTGATCGTCGGCGGGGACACGTTTGCGGCGGCATGCGGCGCAGCCGTCGACGACGTGCTGATCGCCGCGGTATGCGGATCCTGGCCCGGCAAGACGACGACGCGTGTGCCGACCTGCACGCGGCTGTAAAGGTCCTCGATGTCCTGGTTGAGCAGCCGGATGCAGCCCGAGGACACGAACTGCCCGATGGTCGAAGGCTGGTTGGTGCCGTGAATGCGGTACAGCGTGTGGCCCAGATAGAGCGCGCGCGCGCCGAGCGGATTGCCGGGACCGCCCGCCATCATGCGCGGCAGATAAGGCTGGCGCTCGATCATCTCCGCCGGCGGGAACCAGTCCGGCCATTCCTTCATGCGCGAGATGCGTTCGGTGCCCGACCAGGTGAAGCCCTCGCGGCCGACGCCGATGCCGTAGCGGATCGCCTTGCCGTTGCCGAGCACGAGATAAAGGTAAGTGTGCGGGGTATCGATGATGATGGTGCCGGCTGGCTCTTTGGTCTGAAAGTTGACCAGCTGGCGCTTGAGATTCTCCGGCAACTCCTTCGGCGTGCCGGTCTCCGGCTGATCCTCCGGCGGTAGCTGCATGACGCTGGCATTCGCCGGCGGCGGTGCGCTGCCTTGTTGAGATGTGGCGGGGGGAGCCGCGGCGCCGATCGGCGCCGGCGGGCGGATGGCGTTGGCGTCATCTGGAACGGGCTGCTGCTGCGCGTCCAGTTGATGGCCGAAGCCCGGCAGATCGAAAAGGCCGGAGCCCGGCTGCCCGTCGGCATCGCCTTCTTGCGCGGCGGGCCTTTGTGCCGGGCCTTGCGCCTGGCGCTGCGGCCGCCGAATGGCGACGTCCGGATCGTTGGGGTCGAGCTGATATCCCGGCGGCGGCCCGGAGGGGGCACTGCTGTAATAGGGCGCGCGGGCGCCATATTGCGCATGGACGGGGGCCGGGACTGCGGCAGCCATGGCCAATGGCAGCACCGGCAGGAAAACAGCGTAGGCTCGGATCATCATGCACCCCGCGCGGCGCAGCGGCCGCGGGGCCTGCTTGCCCCGGGATGACGGCACATTCAAGACAATATTGCGGCTCCGCCGCCTCTTTTGACCGCGTTAATGCGCCCCGCGTGCGGTCTGTAGATCGATTCGCCGCAGAAGGAGCAACACCACCGGAACCAAAACAGCGGCAAAGATCGCGGAAATCCAGAACACGTCCATGTAAGCAAGCATCGTCGCCTGCCGCTGAATGAGCTGACCGATCCAGCCCACGGCCATGTGCTGCGCCTGAAAGGCCGACTGGCCGTGGGCCATGAAATAGTCAGCCGCGCGGCGCGCCGTCTCGCGGTAAGCGGGTGAGGTCGGCGTGACATGAGCGGCGAGGACCGCGTGATTGACCTGGGTCTGCTGCGCCAGAACGCTGTTGGCGAGCGAGATGCCGAAGCTGCCACCCAAATTGCGGGCGACATTGATGAGAGACGACGCCTGGTTGGTCTTTTCCGGCGGCAAATCGGCATAGGCCGCGGTGTTGATCGGGATGAAAAGAAACGGCAAGCCGACCATCTGGTAGATGCGTGCCCAAGCGAAATAGCCGAAGCCAACATCGGCGCTCAGCGACGTCATGTGCCACATGGCGAGCGCGATGACGGCCAGACCAAGGGCGATGAGATATTTGGGCTGCACCCAATTGGTGATTTGGCCAGCCAAAGGCATCACCACCAGCATCGATAGCCCGCCGGGCATCAGCGCCAGGCCGGACAGATAGGCTGTATAGCCGAACCCTGTCTGCAGGAGCTGCGGCAGGATTTGTGTCGAGCCGAACAGGATGGCGCCGACTGCAAGCATGACCGCAAAAGCCGTGCCGAACTGGCGGCCGGTCAACAGCCGAACGTCAACGATCGGATCATCGCGCGATAGCTCCCAGGGCACCAATAACAGGAACGAAATCGCGGAAACGGCTGTGAAAGCAATGATGAGGTTGGATGCAAACCAATCTTCCCGCTGGCCCTTGTCGAGCACGATTTCCAGGCAGCCGAGAAACAAGGCGACCAGCACGATGCCGCCCCAATCGATCTTCAGACCGCCGCGCAGGCGTTCGCGACGTTCGCGCTCGAGCGCCTCCGGTTCGACCAGCAGCCACTGTACCAAGCTGAGCGAGAGTATACCGAACGGCAGGTTGATGAAGAAAATCCAGTGCCACGAGTAATTGTCGGTGATCCAGCCGCCGAGCGTGGGCCCGACGGTCGGCGCGATGATGACGGCGATGCCATAGAGCGCGAAGGCCTGAGCGCGCTGGCGCGGCGGGAACGTGTCGGCGAGGATCGATTGCTCACTTGGCGCCATGCCGCCGCCGCTTAATCCTTGCAGCACGCGAAAGAAAATGAGCGACTGTAAATTCCAGGCGATGCCGCAGAGGAAAGAACTGGCGGTGAAGCCTGCGACGCACAGCATGTAGTAGCGCTTGCGGCCGATCACGCTGGCCAGCCAGCCGCTGATGGGAATAATGACGGCGTTGGCGACCAGATAAGTGGTGATGATCCACGTCGCCTCGTCGACGCCGGCGGCGAGATCGCCGGCGATGTTGAGCAGCGCAACGTTGGCGATCGAGGTGTCGAGCACCAGCATGAAGGTGGCGATCGACACCACCACCGCGATCAGCCACGGATTGCGATGGCCGGCGGCGGACCGGCTTTGCGAACCGCGGGCGCCTTCCGGCACCTCGCTCATCGCACCTTCACCGAGGGCACGACCGACATGCCCGGTCCCAAGTAAACGCCGGGCGGGCTGTCGAAGACGATCTTCACCGGCACGCGCTGCACCACCTTGACGAAATTGCCTGTGGCGTTTTCCGGCGGCAGCAAGCTGAAGGCGGTACCGCTGCCGGCCTGAATGCTGGCAACGTGACCGTGGAACGTCTTGCCCGGATAAGCGTCGATTTCGATATCGACCGACTGGCCCACGTGCATGTCGGTGAGCTGCGTCTCCTTGAAATTTGCCGTGATCCAGACGTTTTGCGGCACCAGATTCATCAACGCTTGTCCAGGCTGCGCATAGTTGCCGACAGCCGCGGTCAGGTTGGCGACGCGGCCTTCCTCCGGCGCGGCGACGGTAGTGCGGCCGACATCGATCCTGGCCTTGTCCAGCGCGGCTTGCGCGGCGTCGACTTGCGCATGCGCGCTTTTCAATTGCGCTTGCAGAACCGCGAGCTGCTTCTGCGCCGCCGTCACGCTTGCTTGCGCTCCGGCAAGTGCCGCGGTCTTCTGCTTCAAGTCGCTCGCTGTCTGCTGCGCTTGCTGCACGGTGCCCGATCCGGTTTTGAGCAGCGCTTGCGCGCGTGTGTTCTGCTGCTGCGAATATTGCAGCGCTGCTTGCGCCTGAGTTTCTTGCTTCTGCGCCAGCTCAATGTTGGCCTCTTGCGCGCTGACCTGCGCGTCGAGATTGGCCACGCTCGCATTCGCCTGCTCGACCTGCGCCTGCGCTTGCGCCACCGCCGCCTGATAGTCGCGCGGATCGATGCGCACCAAAGCCTGGCCCTTTTTGACCAGCTGATTGTCGGTGACTGGCACGGCGACGATCTTGCCGCTCACATCCGCGCTGATCGCCACCGTACGCGTGTCGATATACGCATCGTCCGTGGATTCATATTGCCGCGCATTGAGCCACCACGCGACGCCAGCGCCGATCGCCGCAAGAACGACAAGGGCGGCCAAGGTAGCGATGATCGGATGACGGCGAATGGCGGCAAGGCGCGGGCGCGGAGGTTCAGCGTCGGCGCCCGTTTCCTTGGCGGGAGAAACGCTCGGCGATTCGACCGTGGGGTCTTGGTTGCGCAGTCCCGTCGGCCGGTCGCGCAGACTGTGTTTGTCCGTTAGTGCCATACGCCGTCATGTTCCCAAAACCGAACGGCCCATGCGTTCAATGAGCGCATGGGCGGAAGGTTCCGGCAGGAATGGCAAGGCCGCGCGCTGTTGCGGCTATTTCTTGCCTTCTGCGGCAAGCACTTGCTTGGCGACGCGATGCGCATCCACGGCGGCCGGAAAGCCGCAATAGACGGCGATCTGGCGCAGGATCGCCGAGAGCTCTTGCGGCGTCAGCCCGTTGCGCAGCGCGCCGCGGAAGTGCGCTTCGAATTCGTGCATGCGGCCAAGACAGGCAATCATACCGAGGTTGAGAATTGAGCGGTCGCGGGGCTTGAGCGCGTCGTCACCCCAGACTGCACCCCAACAATAGGTGGTGAGCAATTCCTGAAATTGCCGGTTGAAATCGTCGGTATTGGCGACGGCGCGGTCGACATATTCGTCGCCGAGCACCTTCCGGCGCATGTGCATGCCTTTGTCGTAGAGCGCCTTGTCCATTCGTTCCTCCTGGTCACGCCGCCGGAAGTCCGGCCGGTCTGCTCATGTTGACAGAGCCGGACCAATTTCGTCCATTCTCAACGTGCAGCCAAAGAGCCGTCGCCGGCGCGCCGCAGCCATGGAATAAGCAATCCGCAGCCGCTGTTCAGGAAGAGACGGCATCAAAGGGGGAGGACTCGTCATGGAACGCGCGCTCTGCAAGCTTGCAATTGTTGCGACGATCGTCGGTTTCGGCGGTGCCGCCTTGCACGCTCTGCCGCAAGCCAAGGCGCAGGACGCTGGCTGGGTGACGCTGTTCGACGGAAAGAATCTGGACAATTGGGACCAGGTCGGCGGCTCCAACTGGCACATTGTTGACGGCGCCGTCGTCGCCGACAAGATGGCCGATCCGAAAGTGGCCGGCTATCTGGTGAGCAAGAAGGCGTACAAGGACTTCGTCGTGCGCGTGGAATTCTGGCCGAGCCACGACGCCAATAGCGGCATCTATTTCCGCTGCCTCGACCCAAAGAAAATTACCGACCGCACCTGCTACGAGGCCAATATTTTCGACGAACGCAAGGATCCGAGCTACGGCACCGGCGCGATCACGCGCTATGTCGAAGTCAATCCGATGCCGAAAGCTGGCGAGAAATGGAATACGTTCGAAATCACGGCCAAGGGCCGCGACATTACCGTCGTGCTTAACGGCAAAGAAACCGCCAAGCTGCGCAACGGCATGTTCGATGAGGGTCCGATCGCCCTGCAGCACGGACAGGGCGCGATCAAGTTTCGCAAGGTCGAGGTCAAACCGCTCTGAATGCTTGCGGGATGCAGGTAGCTATCGTCGGCGGCGGAATTTGCGGGCTTTCGCTGGCGCTTAATCTGTCCCAGCGGGGCATTGCGGCGCGTGTCTACGAGCGCGCGCCGGAAATCAAAGAGCTCGGTGTCGGCATCACGCTGTTGCCGCATGCGATGCGCGAATTTACTGCGCTCGGCCTGGCCGATGCATTGCTCAAAGCCGGCATCGAAAACCGCGAGAGCCGCTTCTACAACCGCTTCGGCCAGCTCATCTACAAGGAAGAGCGCGGCAGATTCGCCGGCTATCCGTTTCCGGAAGTCGGCATTCACCGCGGACGGCTGCATGTCATCCTTTACGAAGCGGTGAAAGAGCGGCTCGGTACCGACGCGGTGGTCACCGATTGCGAGGCATTCGCCGTCGAGCAGGACGAGCGGTACGCCACCGTGCATTTCCGGCGGGTCAGCGACGGCAGCAAACGCGAGAACGTGCGCGCCGACGTCGTCGTCGCTTGCGACGGCGTCAATTCGGCGATCCGCCGGCAGTTTTATCCACACGACAACGTCGTCTTCACCGGTATCAATACCTGGCGCGGCGTAACCCGGCGAAAGCCCATCCTCGACGGACGCACGTACATGCGCGTCGGCTCGATTCTGACCGGGAAGATCGTGATTTATCCGATCATCGACGACATCGATCGTGACGGCAACCAACTCATCAATTGGATGGCCGAGATCAAGCGAGACACCGTTGCACAAAACGATTGGAACAAGCCCGGCAAGCTCGAGGACTTCCTGCCAATCTATGCAGACTGGCGCTTCGATTGGCTCGACGTGGCGCAGATGATCCGCGATGCCGATCAAGTCCTCGAATACCCGATGGTCGACAAAGATCCGATAACCCGCTGGACTTTCGGACGCGTCACGCTCGCCGGCGATGCCGCCCACCCGATGTATCCGCGCGGCTCGAACGGCTCTGCGCAAGCGGCCATCGACGCGCGCACCTTGGCCGACTGCCTGCGCAGCAGCACCGACCCGCGTGAGGGCCTGAAGACCTACGAGGCGGCGCGGGCGGAGCCCGCCGCCAAGGTGGTCCGCACCAACCGCGAGCAGCCGCCGGACGTCATCAACATCAAGGTGGAGGAACTCGTCGGCGACCGCCCCTTCGACGACCTGGACAAATACATCAGCCAGGAGGAGCTCAGGGCGCTGTCGGAGAACTATAAGCGCATCGCCGGCTTCACCCTCGCCGATTTGGAGCCGCGGCGTCGTTAACCGCTCCACAGAAAAGCACGCCAGATCAACAGCATAGCTCCGGTTTTCGGAACTCTGCGGCCGCCTTGCGGTTGCACAGGTTTCCGTTCGGCTGTCCGTTTATTCAGCAAGTCAGCAGCTAGAATGGAGCAGCAATTCTGATGGCGACCGCCGCCCGATGGATGACAGCGACGAAGCGCTCATGGCCCGGATCGCGCGCGGCGACGAGCGCGCGTTCCGCATGCTCGCGCGCCGTCACCTTCCGGCCATGCTCGGTCTGGCGCGGCGCATCCTGGGCAATGCGGCCGAGGCCGAGGATGTGGCGCAGGAAGCCATGCTGCGCGTATGGACTCAGGCACCGCGCTGGCAGCCGCTGGCGGCGCTGCGCACCTGGCTCACGCGCGTTGTGGTCAATCTCTGCCTCGATCGCAAGCGCAAGGCGGCCTGGGTGGAGCTCGAGGCTGCCGGGGAGATCGTGGACACCGCGCCCCTGGCCGGCGAAGCGGCGGAAGCGACCGAGCGCGAACGGCGCCTCGATGCGGCAATCGCCAATCTGCCGGCGCGGCAGCGCGCGGCCATCGTGCTCAGCTATCGCGAGGGCATGACCAATGCGCAGGTGGCACATGTGCTCAACACCACCGTTTCGGCGGTGGAGACTTTGCTGGTGCGCGGCAAGCAGAATTTGCGCCGCGCACTCGCCGATGTGATCGACGGGGAGTAACGATGACTGACGACCAATTTGACACCTTCATCGCGCAGGCGCTTAAGCGGGACGCACCTCACGCGGACGACGCCGCAGTCGAGCGGGTGCTACGGCGGCTGCAAACGCTGCCGCGCCAGCATGGAAGTGTCTGGCGACTGCCGGCCGTTCTGCTCGACTGGCAGTTTACGCCGGCTTGGCCCCGCATGGCGGCACTCGCCGGCTGTCTCGCGCTCGGCTTCGCCATCGGCATCTCCGGCCTCGACCGGCCGATCGACCGTATTTCCGGCGCGTCGGCCAGCGCCGAAGGCAGCGGGCTCGGCGCCGTCGTATTCGAGCCCGAACCGCTCACGGGAGCGCGTCCATGAGCATTGCCCAGGCTTTTTCACCGCCCGTCCGCGCCAACAGCTCACGCTGGCTCCTGCTCGGCTCGCTGGCGCTTAACCTGTTCTTTATCGGCGTTGCCGTTGCCATGGCGGTGCGCGCGCCGGCACCGCCGCCGAAGTGGGACCCCGATGTCTTCGTACGCGTCGAGCGGCTCGCGGCAGCGCTGCCGCGAGCCGACGGTAACGTGCTGCGGGGCGCTTTCGCTGCCAATCATGATCGTATCGCGGCGGCACAGGAGGCCTATCGCAACGCGCGCGCCGAAATTCACGACAGTTTGCGTCATGAGCCGTTCAACGCCGACGAGATGCGCGCCGCCATGACGAAGACGCGCGCCGCCCGGCAGGCTTTCGACCAGGTGATTCAAGGTGTCTTTGCCGACGCTGCGGTCAAGCTGTCGTCCACAGGCCGCCACGCCGTAGCGGATTGGCGTCCTCCGCCCAGTTCCAAACGCGACCGACAATAGGCTAAAAGGAGAGAAGGCTCGGAGAGCTAAATAGAATTTCATCCGGGCCCGGTTTCCCCAGTCATTGAAAGTGGTCGGTATGCGTCACAGTTCAAAGGTCCTGCGCGCCGGAACGAGCGACCGCGCGCGCCGGTTGGTGACGATGGTGCAGACCGCCTCGCTGATGCTGCCCCTTGGGGGCTGTTTGCTTTCCGGCGATTTGCCGGAGCCAAACCTTGTCGTGCCGGCGGCCTATGACCAGGGACCGAAGAACCCGGCGGCGGCGCAGGCGAAACTGCCGTCGCTCGACTGGTGGCGCAACTTCCGCTCGCGCGAACTCACCGCGATTATCGAGGATGCCCGCACGAATAATCTCGACATCGCCGCTGCGGTGGCGCGCATTGTGCAGGCCGATGCGCAGGCGCGCATTGCCGGCGCGGCGCTGCTGCCGCTGATCACGGCGAACGGGAACGCCGTAAACTCACAGTCCTCCAAGACCACCAGCAAAGCCAACATCATCAGCCTGAAGCAGACCGGCAGAACCCTGACCGGGGCTCCAATTGTCACCAACAACCTGCAGGCCACGCTGAATGCGAGTTACGAGCTCGATTTTTGGGGCAAAAACCGCGCAGCTTTGCGTGCGGCCGAAGAAACGGCAATCGCCAGCCGCTACGACCGCGAGGTGGTCGGACTGTCGACGGTCGTGTCGGCGGCCAACGCTTATTTCCTTGTGCTCGCCGCGCAAGATCGGTTGCGCATCGCGCACGAAAACTTCGAAAGCGCCAATCGCATCCTCAATCTGGTCAAGCAGCGCGCCGCCGCCGGCACTGCCTCCGATCTGGAAATCGCGCAGCAGGAAAGCCTGGTCAACCAGGTGCGCGCGACCATCCCGCCGCTGCAACAAACTCTCCAGCAAAACAAAAACGCTCTCGCGGTGCTGCTTGGCCGTTCTCCCGAGCAGGTCCGCGTTCGCGGTGGATCGCTCAAGTCGATTGCCATTCCGCGCGTGACGCCGGGCCTGCCCTCGGAACTGCTGACGCAGCGTCCCGACATACGCGAAGCGGAAGCCAACCTCGCCGCCGCCAACGCCAACGTTTACAACGCGCGAGCCCAGCTCTTGCCCAGCATCACATTGACCGGGGACGGCGGATACGAAAGCGCGGTCTTGCGCGTGCTAACACGGCCCGAGTCGGTTATTTTTTCCGCTGCCGCCGGGTTGACCCAGCCGATTTTCGAAGGCGGGCGGCTGCTTGGCAATCTCGACCTGCAAAAGGGCAAGCAAGATGAGCTCGTGCAGGATTACCGCAAAGCGGTGATTTCGGCTTTCGCCGATGTCGAAAACGCTCTCTACAATGTGCGTGAGACGGCGTTGACGGTGCAGCTGCAGACAGCGGTGGTGTCGAGTTCACGGCGCGCATTCGACGTCTCCGAACAGCGGCTGCGCGAAGGGACGATCGACCTCGTCACCGTGCTGCAGACCGAGCAGACGCTGTTTACCGCCGAAGATGCGCTGGCGCAGGCGCAACTCGCGCGACTGCAGGCAATCGTCAGTCTTTATCAGGCGCTCGGGGGTGGCTGGCTACCGGAACCGGTGGAAGCTTCCAATGCACGGTGAACTGCCCAAGCGGTTGAAACAAGCTGCGAGCCGCCGCCGCTTTCTGGCGAGCGCGCTGATCATCCTCGTGATTGCCGCGGCGTTGGCGTACGTATTTGGGTGGCCGGCCCCCAAGCCGAAAACCTTTAGCCGCTTTGCCGCCGAAGGCCCGGTGCCGGTGCTGGTGGCGCAGGCCTCGCGCGCCGACGTGCCGGTCTATCTCGACGAGGTCGGCACCACCAAGGCGCTCAACACCGTCACGGTGCGCCCGCAGGTAGACGGCAAGCTGATCGAAGTCGATTTTCAGGAAGGCCAGGACGTCAAGAAAGGCGACGTGTTGGCGCGCATCGACCCGACCATCTACAAGGCGCAGCTCGATCAGGCGATTGCCAAGAAGGCCCAGGACGAGGCGACTCTCGCCAATGCCAAGCTCGACCTGACGCGTTACCAAAGGCTCGCCGCCACCAACGCCATCAACAAGCAGCAGGCGGACACACAGGCCGCCGTGGTCGCGCAGGACACCGCCATCGTGCAGGCGGACCAAGCGGCGATCGAGAACGCGCAGGCAACGCTCGGCTACACGACCATTACCTCGCCCATCGACGGCCGAACCGGCATTCGCCAAGTCGACGTCGGCAACATCGTGCACGCCACCGACGCCACCTCCGCCATCGTGACACTCACGCAGCTCAAGCCGATTAGCGTCATCTTCAATCTGCCGCAGCAGGAGCTCGACCGCGTGAACGCCGCCTTTGCCAAAGGGACATTGACAGCCGACGCTTTGCGCTCCGACAACAACCAGGTAATCGAGCGCGGCAAGCTCACCGTTATCGACAACGTGGTGGATGCCTCGACCGGCACGGTGAAGCTCAAAGCCGAATTCCCTAATGCCGATTTACAGCTCTGGCCCGGCCAGTTCGTCAATGTGCGGCTGCTGATCGATACATTGCGGAATGTCGTCGTCATCCCCACTGGCGCGGTGCAGCGCGGACCGAACGGCGCCTTCGTCTATGTGGTCAACGCCAATAACACTGTTTCGATGCGGTCTGTCGTCCTGCAAAAGCAGGACGAGATGCAGACCGTCGTCAAAAGTGGCGTTGAGCCGCCGGAACGCGTGGTCACGACCGGCTTTGCCCGCCTGACCGACGGCGCGAAAATCGCGATCAGCTCGGGCCCCGCGGCGGCGCCGAACGCCGGCGCGCCGGGCGCACATCCGGTCAACGGCAAGACATCGGCCGCAGCCGGACAAGGCGGCGATAGGCGGGGCGGGGGAAATCGGCCGAACGCGCGCCAATGAGCGTCTCTTCGCCATTCATTCATCGGCCGATAGCAACTTCGCTGCTCGGTGTCGCGGTGATGCTGGGCGGCCTGCTCGGCTATTTGTGGCTGCCGGTCTCGGCCCTGCCGCAGGTCGATTTTCCCACCATCCAGGTCACCACGCAGTTGCCGGGCGCGAGCCCCGACACTATCGCGGCGTTGGTTACGGCGCCCCTGGAACGCCAATTCGGGCAAATTCCGGCGCTGCAGGTAATGACCTCGTCGAGCTCGTTCGGCGTCAGCCAAGTCACCTTGCAATTCGATCTCGACCGCGACATCGACGCCGCTGCGCAGGACGTGCAGTCGGCGATCAACGCCGCCGCCTCGGCGCTGCCGCGCAACCTGCCCTATCCGCCTGTCTATTCGAAAGTGAATCCCGCGGATGTGCCGGTGATTACGCTGGCGCTCACCTCGAAAACCATCGACCTGCGCAATTTGAGCGATATGGCCGATACCATCATGGCGCCGCGGCTTTCCGAGGTGACCGGCGTCGGCCATGTGTCCATCGAAGGCGGCATCCGTCCGGCGATCCGTATCCAGGCGGACTTGGCGCGGCTTGCTGCGTACGGCATTGGGCTGGAAGACCTGCGCACCGCGATCGTCGGCGCCAATGTGGCGGGACCGAAAGGCGCACTCGACGGCGCGCATCAGTCCTACACCATCGCCGCCAACGACCAGCTCGCGAGCGGCGATGCCTACAAGTCGGTGGTGGTCGCCTATCGCAACGGCGCGCCGGTGCTGCTGTCAGACGTCGCCGACGTCAAAGAAGGGCTGGAGAACGACAAAGTCGGCGCCTGGTATCAAGGCAAGCCCGCGGTCGTCATCGACGTGCAACGCCAGCCTGGCGCCAACGTGATTGACACCGTGCAGCGCATTCGCGCCGAATTGCCGCGGCTCAAGCGCTCGCTGCCGGCAGGCGCCGATCTCACCGTGGTCAACGATCGCACCGACACCATCCGCGCCTCGATTCACGACGTGCAGTTCACCCTGGTGCTGAGCGTGGCTTTGGTCGTGCTGGTGGTGCTCATCTTCCTGCGCACCATTCGCGCCACCATCATCGCGGGAGTCGCGCTGCCGCTGTCGTTGATCGCGACCTTCGGGGTGATGTGGTTTGCCGGATTCTCGCTCGACAATCTGTCGCTGATGGCGCTGACCATCGGCACCGGCTTCGTAGTCGACGACGCCATCGTGATGATCGAAAACATCGTCCGCCATATGGAGAGCGGCGAGCCGCCCCTGCGGGCCGCGCTGCGCGGTGCGGGCGAGATCGGCTTCACCGTGATTTCTCTGACGCTGTCGCTGATTGCGGTGTTTATCCCGCTATTGTTCATGACCGGCCTGGTCGGCCGCATGTTCCGTGAATTTGCGCTGACGCTGACCATCGCTGTCATCGCCTCGGCGATCGTCTCGCTGACGCTCACGCCGATGATGTGCGGACGGCTGCTGCGCACCGAAGACGGCGAGAGCCGCAGCGAAGGTATTCTCAGCAATCGTTTCACCAGGGCTCTTTCCGGTCTCATCGAGCGGACGGTCGAGTTTTATCACCGCAGCCTGGTTTGGGTACTGCGTCACCAGCGCGAGACACTGGTGGTGACGCTGATCACGCTTGCCGCGACCATCGGCCTTTATGTCGTGATGCCAAAAGGCTTCCTGCCGCTGCAAGACACCGGCCTGATCAC
>Ga0070740_10002372_pt1 | contig 22337 bp, 21 predicted proteins | sample Coa_R2_FD_67286 | JGI IMG/M metagenome (GOLD analysis project Ga0070740, IMG submission 67286) | Surface soil microbial communities from Centralia Pennsylvania, which are recovering from an underground coalmine fire - Coalmine... | ecosystem: Environmental > Terrestrial > Soil > Unclassified ...
GATGTGGCGGAATTGGCAGACGCGCTAGATTCAGGTTCTAGTGGGGGCAACTCCGTGGAGGTTCAAGTCCTCTCATCCGCACCACCATTTTTTCAAGCACACGGTAAGACGAGGGCCGCTCGGATGAGCGGCCTTTTTTCTCAGGTTGCCAGTGTTGAGTGACTTCAGGAAATGCGCCGGGTGAAGTGCCGACTGAGAACACTTTCACGGACAATCCGAGCGTTCAGACGATCTTTCGGCTTCTGCCATAACTGCTCGGTGGTGTCCTCGCACCGCGGTACTGATTGACTGCCGCGTCGCCGATCAAAATAGTATCCGCGCGCTGAGTTGAAACTCCCGTCCGGGGGTGCTCGCTTCCGTGATGCTGCCGAATTGGGGCGTATTCACGAAGCGGTTGGGCGTCCCCCAATTGGAGTGATTCAGCGCGTTGAATGCCTCGGAGCGCATTTCGAGGCGCCAGTGCTCGGCTACGGCGAAGGCGCGGGTCAGGGCCAAATCCATCGTTTGCATGCCGGGTCCATAGACGGTATTGCGTCCGAGATTGCCGAAGGTGTATGCGGCCGGAGTGGCGAAGGCGGCGGGATTGAACCATTCGCTCGTGTTGTGCGTTCCCGGTCCGAACACCGGCTGTCCGGTGGCGTTGGCGCGGACGGGATTCTCGCCGACGACCGTACCGGCGTTGGCCGTATCGCCGTAGACCGAGATGGTGAAGGGAAAGCCGCTCTGGATTTGATACAGCGTGGAGAACCTCCAGTTGCGCGTCAGAGCGCGGGCCACGCGGCTCGCGCCAGCCGGCGGAATTTCGTAGACGACGCTCGCCACAAAGCGATGCCGGATGTCGCATCCGGGGCCCTTTTCGGCATCCAGATCGCTGTTGTTCTGGGGGACCGCGGCCTCGAACATCGGCGAGCGGAAATCGGGAGCGTCGGTCAGGTTCTTGGAATAGGTGTAGTTGGCCAGGAAGGTGAGGCCCTTCGAATAGCGCCGCCGCACCGTGAGATAGCCGGCGTTGTACCAGCTTCGGGCCGTATCTTCCAGCATATTGACGGTGCTGACGGGAAAAGTCAGGCTGGTCATGGCGACGCCCGCCGGAATGACCGTCCCCGGCAGGAATGTGGCCGTGGGGTACGGCCGCCGCGGCTGCAGCAGTCCGGGCCCTGGCTGATCGTTGTTGATCAAATGGGCGCGCTGCAGGTGGAGGCCGTGCTCGCCGTGGTATCCCACCTCGATCGTGGTGTCGGGCCCAACGCTCTTCTGGACGGAGCTGCTCCACTGCTGGATGTATTGCGCCGGGGCGTGCGGATCGAAGGCCGAAAAACTCACGACCGTGCTGCCCAAGACCGGCTGCGGAAAATTGAAGCCGTTGATCCCCGGGGTGAAGTTATCGCTCTGCTGGGTGATCGGAAACACCAGCGGCACATTGTGCAACTGGTTGCACCACGTGTTCAGGTCTACGGGCGTGTAAAAGATCCCGTAAGCGGCGCGCAGCACCGTGCCGCCCTTTTCGAAATGGTGCGCGACTCCCAGCCGCGGGGCGAAGCGAAGCTTATTGGGATACCATAAGCCGCGCGGCATCCCGCTCTCGCCTCCAATGAAGGCCTGAAGCCCCGTCGCCGTCTGGTAAAGGTTGCTCCAGTGGCGGCTCACGTCGACGAGCGGCGCCATGAATTCGTACCGCACGCCGGCATCGATGGTCGTGTGCGGCGTAATGCGCGAGGTGTCCTGCGCAAATGCGTCGGCCTGCCACTGCCGCAGATCCATGGTGGGCACACCGTTCTGCACCTGACGCGTTGCAGGAAGGCCGAGGAGGAAACTGGCCAGGGCGTCGCCCGTCTTATCGTTGGTCGCCGTTTGGGTGGTGAATCCGTTGGTGAAGGTGTAGAAACCGCGGCTTTGCACCAGGGCCCACATGGGCCAGATGAACCAGCGGTAGCTGCCGCCGAACTTCAGGCTGTGGGTGCCGCGCTGCCAGTTCAGAGTGTCGCGGCCCTCGATGATGGTGTCCCACATGTGCATCGGAGTCGCCAGCCAGGAATCGCCAAAGGCGGAATAGCCTTGTACATTGAAAGACGGGGCTCCCCAGGCCCCCGGCCCGCCGAAGTTGACGCCCGTAATTCCCAGGGCATCGACGATGTCGTTCTTTCCGTTGTTTTCCGTGTAATGGAACATGGCCAGCCGCGACAGAGAAACCGAAGCGGTATTGACTAATGCCGGTGAGATAACTTTGGTCCAGATGATCGCCGCGTTCTGGCCCCGGTTCTCGTGATTAAATCCATAACCCGGAAGATTTTGCGGATAGAATCCACTTTCGCTGGTGATCGAGTAGCGGGCATTGAGGAAGTCGCCCCCATCGAAATTGCGGTCCACCCGGATGGTTCCCTGGTCCGTGATCAACCGGGAATCGCGCACATCCAGCAGGTTGTTCGAATCCTGTCCGCCGCTGTTGCCCAGCACCGTGGGCGTGCCCATCATCGTCATGCCGCCCATCATGCCGTTATCCATGTTGGGAAGCGGTGTGTAATCCTGCAGCATCTTGTACGCCGCGGGATAAAGCCGGGAGGAGGGAATCACATTGCCCGGAAACGGCGAGCGGATCACTTGGGGATTGGCGGCGCTGACGGGCAGCGCGGGATTGTAATTCGGGTTGGGCGAAGCACTCGAGGGATCGAAAATATTTACGCCGCTCTGGCTGAAGTCTCCGGTATCTTCGGCCGCGGTGGGTACCGTATCGACCGAGGTGAGCGCCTGCGTCTGACGGTACCCTTCATAATTCGCGAAGAAGAACGTCTTAGTTCCGTAGACGGGCCCACCCAGAGAGCCGCCGAAATTGTTCTGCACCAGGTGCGTGGTCCCCGGCATTTCATCCCACGTACGCGCATCCAGGGCGCCGTTGCGCAGATACTCATAGGCCGTGCCGTGGAATTGGCTGGTCCCTGCTCTGGTGATAATGTTGATCTGGCCGCCGCCGGCGCCGCCCATCTCCGCGCGATAGCTGCCGGTCTGCACCTGAAACTCGCGAACGGAGTCCGGAGAGGGGCTGAAGTTCTGCGTGTTAAAGGTGGGGTCGGTGTTCGTCACGCCATCCAGCAGAAAGTAATTTGCGTTGGGCCGGTTGCCGCCGATCGTGATCGCGGAGGGCTGGCCGGGACGCCAGTACAGCGGGTTCATGGTGCCGGTTTGGGCGCCGTGACCCTGATGAGCGCCTGGGACGGTCAGGGCAAGGTCGAGCAGCAGGCGGCCATTGAGCGGCAGACCCTGAATCGATTTCGGCTCGACCACTTCGCCCAGGCTGGCATCCTGGGTCTTCAAGGTTTCGGCCGTGGAGGTGACTATGAGTCCTTCCCGGCGGGTGCTCAATTCCATGCGGAGGTCGAGCGCCATATTCTGATTGACTTCGAGTGTGACGTTGAGCGAGAGCGCGGCGAACCCCGGCGCCTCGGCATCCACCGAATACGCGCCGGGCGGAAGTTCGGCCGCCTGGAATAGCCCTTCCCGATTCGACAGGACGGTGCGTGTTGCCCCCGTGTCTTTCGCCTTGATGGAGACGCGCACCCCGGAAACCGGAGCATGCGTGGGATCCTCGATCCTGCCGCTGAGGCTCGCGAAATTGCTCTGCGCATATAGCGCAGACGCATATAAAAAGACGACAGAGACAACTCCCCCTCTGAAGAGCATCATGGTGGAGCTATTTTAGGGTTCGGACCAGGACGGTTCAATAATCTAAATCGAGTATTGGCCGCTCCGGCCGGCGCGGCTTCCGGACTCAGCGGCTCTTCGCGAAATTCCACGCGTGCTCGACGATGGTCCTCAGGTCCCCGTATTTCGGCTGCCATCCCAGCGCGATCCGCAGCCTCTCCGCGCCGGCGACGAGCGCGGGCGGGTCGCCGGGGCGGCGCGGACCCATCACGTAGGGCACTTTTTTGCCGGTCACCTCTTCGACGGCGCGCACCACTTCCATAACGCTGTGGCCGTTGCCGGTGCCGACGTTGAACTGGTCCGAAGCGCCGCCGCGGAGCAGGTGCTCCACGGCAAGAATATGCGCCTGGGCGAGGTCGCTGACGTGGATGTAGTCGCGGATGCAGGTGCCGTCCGGGGTGGGGTAATCGCTGCCGAAGAGGGTAACGGGTTCGCCGGTCCGCACAGCGCGCAGCAGCAAGGGAATGAGGTGCGTTTCGGGCTGGTGTTCCTCGCCGAGGCGGCCCGCGGGATCGGCGCCCGATGCGTTGAAATAGCGCAGGCAGACGCTGGTCAAGCCGTGGATCTCATCGAACCAGCGCAGCAGGGTCTCGACCATCACCTTCGATTCGCCATATGGGTTGACCGGCTGGATCGGGAAATCTTCCAGGATCGGGGTCGCGTGCGGCGTGCCGTAGACCGCGGCGGTCGAGGAGAACACGAGGTGCTTCACGCCGTGGGCGGTCATGGCGTTCAGCAGGGAAAGCGAACCGCAGACGTTGTTGTGGAAATAGCGGCCGGGCTCGCGCATGGACTCGCCAACCGCTATGAAGGCGGCGAAGTGGATGACGGCCTCCGGCCTGTGCTGGCGGATCAGCTCGGAAAGCGCGGCCTGATCGCAGAGGTTCAGCCGGTTGAGGCGGCCGGCGGGGACATTGTGTTTGAAGCCGTGGGACAAGTCGTCGACCACGGAGACGTCATAGCCCTGCTCGAGCAGTAACTGCACGGTGTGGGAGCCGATGTAGCCCGCGCCGCCGGTCACGAGAATTCTGCGATTGGCCATAGACTTTTATCTTAGCGGCGGGGGGTGCGTTTCAGAGCCGCGAATCGTAAGCCTGGCGTGCGGCGCCGCCCGAAAGCACGCCCTTACGGCTGTGGTGCGGTGAGGGCTCGTGTACGCCACAGCATGCGGAAGCCGCGTGGGAGCGTGAAACGGGTCCCCGGCATCGAGATCGCGCCGACTCCGGGCAGCTCACGCCCGCGCTCGACCGAAGCGGGCGCATCCACTGACTCCAGGTCCGCGAAGAAGCGCAGCAGCGCGCCGGCCGCTTCGATTTCCGTGAATTCGAGGACGAGCATCGAACGAGCGGCCGCGCCGGATGCCGGCTCGAAACGCCGGATGCGGCCGCGCACGATGGCGCCCTCGCCGAGCACGGTCCTGCCCTTCAGCAGCACGTTGCCGGCAATGCGGCCTTCGATTTCGGCGCCCACGGGATCGGTGCTGCTCACCGGAGCGGCGAGCGCAATTGCGACCGAGAGGCCGGCGGGCAGGAGTTCCGCGGGAACTTCCGAAGGCGGAAGAGCCGTTGCCGGCGCGGTGTCCTCGAAGCGGATGGCGCTTTCCGCGTGAAACTCCTGGCAATGCGTAAAGTCGATGACATTCCGCGCTTCGCGGCCGTTGGTTTCGCGCAGATTGATCTCCGCGGCCTGGGGCAGGAGCATGCTGCGCTGTCCGATGCGCATGCGGGCGTAATCGATCGTCCACGTGCTGGAGGCGAGCGGCAGGCCCGGCGGAATCTCGTCGGCCTCGACAGCGAGGCGCAGCAGATCGAGCGAGCCGGGATCCACCCAGAACGCACCTTTGCTGGCGACGACGGCGGAAGCGGATTCCAGGCTGATGGTCATTCCGCTACCGAGCAGCGGCACGCGGAAATCGTAGCGCGCCGCGGGGCGCCCGTTGAGCTGCTCTTCGCCGCGATAGCGGCAAATCCCGTTGCCATAGACCAGGAGGTTTCGCAGATACAGGGAGAACATGCCGGTCCCGGTGAGCCCGGTATCGGTGAAACTGCCGGGGTGGTCGCGCTGGAAGGCGCGCGCGCCGGGCCGGGCGTAGAGCTCTTTGCCGCCGCTGTCCAGCACCTCGAGGCGGAGCGTATCGAGCGCCCGCAGGACCTTCGCGGCGGGCGCCTTGACGTACCGCTCCGCGGTTTCGAGGCACGTGTAATCCGGCAGGCGCGCCATCTCTTCGCCGACGTGGCGCTTGATACGCGCCAGCAGGAGGGTTCCTTCCGGCAGGCCGGCGCGGGCGTCGGCTGAGGTATCGGCCATGGCGCCGGCCGGGCCCTGTACCCAGGCGGCGAGCGGCGCCGCGGCGAGCAGGACGGCCAGAAAGCGGCGGGACATGTGCGGTAAAATCATAGCATTGCCGCAAAAGCCGACGAGCGTGACCGCCCTGTATCCCGGCTCCTTCGACCCCATCACCAATGGGCATCTCGACCTGATCCAGCGCGGCTCGCGGATGTTCGACCGGCTGATCGTTTCCATCCTGCGGAACGATGCGAAGCGGCCGCTCTTCTCCGTCGAAGAGCGAATGGAAATGCTGCGCGAGGTGGTCGGCGCGTATTCGAACGTGGAGGTCGATTGCTTCGACGGGCTGCTCGTGGACCATGCCGCGGCGCACGGCGCCACCGTGCTGCTGCGCGGCATCCGCGCCATTTCCGATTATGAATACGAGCTGCAGATGGCGTTGATGAATCGCCGGCTGCGGCCGGGCATCGAAACCGTATTCATGATGGCGAACGAGACGTATTCTTTCATCAGCTCGCGGCTGGTGAAGGAGGTCTTCGGGCTAGGCGGCAGGATCACGGGCCTGGTGCCTCCCTCGGTGGAGGCCCGGCTGGAACGGCGATTGGCGAACGGAAGGCAGAAAGAAACAGGACGATGAGCAACATGCAAACGGCGGCGAATCCCATCGCGGAACGGATTTCTTCGATCAGCGTGTCCAGCACGCTGAAGGTGGCGCAGGAAGCGGATAAACTCCGCGCCGAAGGCGTCGACGTGGTCGATTTCGGCGCGGGCGAGCCCGATTTCCCCACGCCGCAGAACATCAAGCAGGCGGCGATCCGCGCGCTCGAGCAGAATTTCACCAAGTACACGCCGGCCGCCGGAATCGCCGAGTTGAAGAGAGCGATCTGCGAGCGCCACCGGCTGGATTTCGGCACCGATTACCAGCCCGCCGAATGCATCGTGAGCGTGGGCGGCAAGCACGCCATTTTCAACCTCACGCAGGCTCTCATCAATCCCGGCGATGAAGTGATCATCCCGGTGCCGTACTGGGTCACTTACAAGGACGTCGTGAACTACGCTGGCGGCAAGTGCGTGTTCGTGCCGACGGATGAAGCCAACGGCTTCCAGGTGACGGCGGCGATGATCGAGCCGTACCTCAGCGCGCGCACCCGCATGGTGATCATCAACTCGCCCTCGAACCCGAGCGGCGCGGTGATGGATCGCGGCGAATTCGAGAAGATCCTGCGGCTCACCTCCGAGCGCGGCATCTACCTGATGACCGACGAATGCTACTGCAAGTTCCTCTACGATAGCGAGCCGTATTCGATCGCGGCGGTGCCGGGAGCCAAGGAAACGGTGCTGGTGGCGGGCTCGCTTTCGAAGACTTACGCGATGACCGGCTGGCGCATCGGCTTCGCGCTGGTGCCGCGCGAGATCGTGGGCGCGATGACGAAGCTGCAGAGCCACTCGACCTCGAATCCGACGTCGATTGCCCAGAAAGCCGCGGTCGAGGCGCTGCGGGGCCCGCAGGATTCCGTGGCAGAGATGCTGGCCGAATACCGCAAGCGCCGGGACTTCGTGGTGCGCCGGCTGCGCGAGATCCCCGGCGTGAAATGCGCCGAACCGCGCGGCGCGTTCTACGCGTACCCGAATATTTCGGTGGCGCTCGGCCGGAGCGGCATCGCGGACACACTGCAGTTTTCCGAGCGCCTGCTGGCGGATGCGCGCGTGGCCGTCGTGCCGGGCGAGGCTTTCGGCACCGGGGAGCATGTGCGTATCTCCTACGCGACCTCGATGTACGAACTGGAGCGCGGCCTGGACCGCATGCATGAGTTCATCGTCCGCCACTCGTAGGGCCGGCGAAGCGGTTCGGTTGACGCCTTCGCTGCGCGGCAAGATCTGGGGCCGCAAGCATCTGGCGCCGTGGTTCCCGGATTCGCCGGTGCCGATCGGCGAGGCGTGGTATCTGGCGGACTGCGAACTTCCGCTGCTGGTCAAGCTCATCTTCACCAACGAGCGCCTCTCCGTGCAGGTGCATCCCGATGACGGGGAGGACGGGCCGCGCGGCAAGACCGAGATGTGGCACATCCTGGAAGCCGAGCCGGGCGCCACGATCGCGCTCGGCTTCCGCGAGCCGCTCACGCGCGAGCGCCTGCGCGAGGCCGCCCGCACGGGCGAAATTGAATCCCTGCTGAACTGGATGCCGGTGAAAGCCGGCGAGACGTATTTCACGCCGGCACATACGGTGCACGCCATCGGCGCCGGCATCGTGCTTTGCGAAATCCAGCAGAATTCGGATGTGACTTACCGGCTTTGGGACTACGGCCGTCCGCGCGAACTGCACCTGGAGCAGGCCGCGGCGATCGCCGAATTGGGTGTGCATCCCGGTCCGGTGGACGGACCGGTGAGCAGCCGGCACTTCGTGACCGAGCCGCTACGGCTCGCGCCGGGCGAGGAACGGAGGCCCGAGGCGCGGCAATGCCAGTTGTGGATCTGTTTGGAGGGCGCGGGGACGATCGGTGGCGAGCCGTTCCGGCAGGGGGAAGTCTGGCTGCTGCCGGATGAAGGGGAGCAGCCTGCAGTGCGGACGGAAGCCGGCGCGCGGTTTCTGCGGACGTGGGCGCCGTCAGGCAGTTCCGATCACTAGAGGAACGCCTGTGAGGCCCAAGTGGCGGTCGGTCGACCAGCAGGCGTGAATCCGCCGCTCGGCCATGATGGTGAGGCCGTGGGCATCCGCCAAAGTGAGGCTCTGGTCTCCGAATTTCCGGGTGAGTCGCGCGGCACTTTGCAACTCGACAGGGTCGAATGGGTGGATCGTAAGAGTACTGCCGAGCCGGCGGAGCAGATCGAGAAACTGGAAGGCGCGCTCCGGGCCATGCCGCCGGAGAAACCAGGTGTGGCCTTCAGCAATCACCAGGGCTGAAGTAACCAGCAGCGGCGGGTTGCTAAAGAGCTTCTCGAACAGGGCGTGATAACGATCCGAGCGTTCGCGCAGGGCGATGAAAGCCGAGGTGTCGACGTATGCCTCAGTCCCAGGCATTGTAGATCACATCGTCGATGTGCTGGCTGGCCTGGGGATCACCCGAATCGAGGTCGCCGGAGTAGCGCATCCACGGCTTCTCCTCCGCCCGGGGAAGCTTCTCGCGGACAGCCTGGCGAACGTATTCCGCGATGGAAATGCCCTGCGATGCGGCTTCGCGCTTCAAGAGCTTGTAATCGTGAGCGTCCAAGCTGATCTGCGTGCGGATCATGTTATCACCTGCTGCATCCATGATAACACTCACCCGATCCCCAGCTCATCGATCCGCTCGAGCGGCGTGCCGCAGACGCGGCAGATGAGCGCGTGGCAATCGCCGCATACCAGCGGGTCGGCCACCGGACGGGCGCAGGCGGGGCAATAGAACTCGGCGGCTGCGCTTTCCTCGGGCATCCGCTACTTCGCCGCTTCGATTTTTTCGACCTGGATGGTTTTGGTCTTCTCGTTCAGCGTCCCGGTGACCGTGACCTTCCTGGCGGCGAATTTGGCCGGAGTCTTCTGATCGCTCAGCACGTAGACGTTCGTGCCGTCGAAGAGCGCGTATTTCGCGTTCATGCCCTTGACGCACTCGGTGACGCACTTCTCATCCGTGCCCATCTTCATGCCGGAATGTTTTTCGGCGCCGCACATGTCGTCGGTGATGGTGCCGGTGAATTTCTGTGACGCGGGAGCGGCGGTAAGCGCGGCGGCGGCGAACAGGACCGTGGCGATCTGCTTGGTCATGAGCACAGTATATACGGCTGCTAAACTGGATGCAGTGTCGCCGATTTTGAACCGCGCGGAGCTGGTCGAACAACGGCGCCGGTGGGCGCGCGACGGCAAGCGCGTGGTGTTCACCAACGGCTGCTACGACCTGCTGCATCCCGGGCACATCCGGTTGCTCGAACAGGCGCGCTCGCTGGGTGACGTCCTGATTCTGGCGCTTAATTCGGATGCCAGCGTGCGCCGCTTTAAGGGCAACAGCCGGCCGGTCATCGGCGAGGCGGAACGCGCCGAACTGGCCGCGGCGCTTCAGGCCGTCGACGCCGTTACCATTTTCGACGAGGACACGCCGCGGGAATTGATCGCGGAAGTCCTGCCCGACGTGCTGGTGAAGGGGGCCGACTGGTCCCATTTCGTCGCGGGCCGGGAGGAAGTGGAGGCCGCCGGCGGCCACGTGGTCAATTTGCCGCTGGAGCCCGGGCTGTCTACTACTAACATTGTCGATATCATTCTGAAACAGCAACCTTGATCCATCCTGCCGTACGCGACATCTTCCTGGACCTGGGCAAGCATCCTGCATTTCAGGAGGCCCTGCGCCGCCTTGCGGGCGGCGGGCGCACGTCAATCTCCGGCCTTACTACCACGGCTAAGGCTGTGTACACAGTCTTGCTGCGGCAGCTTTCCGGGAGACCGATTGTCATAGTAGTAGATGGCAGCAAGCAGGCGGAAAGTCTGGCGGAGGCGGTTCAGACGTTCTTTCAGCTTCTGGCAGCCGACGGCGCGGGCCGCAACTCGCCGCTGCTGCTGCCGGCGCTCGATGTGCTGCCCCTGCAAAACCTCTCGCCGCACGCGGAGGTGCTCGAAGAGCGCGCCATCGGGCTCTGGCGGCTGGCGGCGCGCACCGTTCCGATCACGATCGTCCCCGTGACAGCCGCGATGCTGCGCATCGAGCCCGGAGAGCATTACCGGCAATTGGCGCTGCGCCTGCGAGTCGGCGATGAACTGCCGCTCGAAGAGGTGGTGGCGCACCTCGAAAGCATCGGTTACGAGCGGCGGGAGCCGGTCGAAATGGTGGGGGAATATTCCGTCCGCGGCGGCATCCTGGACGTGTTTTCGCCCGAAGCCGAAAAGCCGGTCCGCATCGATCTGTTCGGCGATCTGGTGGAATCGATCCGCCGCTTCGACGTCGAGTCCCAGCGATCGGTTCTGAAGGTTGAAGACTGCCTTCTACTACCGCTGACGGAATTTCAAAAGAGCCGTCAGCTTCTCCTGCGGCTGGCGGAGCTCGTGCGGGAGGCGGACATCCCCGGCCGCGACCTACCGCCGCCGGGCGAGCCATTTCCCGGTTGGGAGCTGGTCGTGCCCATGCTCAAGCCGCGTGATTCCTCGCTGTTCGAATTAATCGAACGGCCGATCGTCGTCTGGGATGAGCCGGAGCAGGTTCGATCGGCAGCGGACCGGTTCTGGAAACGCCTGGAGCAGATCGAGCGTTCGCCGGCATACGATCCGGGTAGGATTTATTTGTCGCTGGAGGAGCTGCAATCTCGTGCCGGTGATGCCCCTCGGCTGGATCTGAAGGAGCTGGAGATCGGTTTACCGAATGAAGCCAATCTGCACCTCTCGACGCGGCCATCGCTCTCATTCCACGGCAATATGCAGGTGGCCATCGCGGAGGCTCGGACGCTGGTCGAGTCCGGCCGGAAGGTGGCCTTCTTTGCATCTTCTACTGGTGAAGTAGAACGCGTGGCGGACATCCTGAACGAGTACAGCATCCCGTACCAGCTCGGGATCGAGCAGTTCGAATCGACACCCGCGTACCTGGCCGAGCGGGCTTACATGGCGGGGACGGTCGCCAGCATCTATCTCATCAAAGGGCTGATCCGGCACGGGACAGCGTTCCAGGATTCTAATCTTATCGTTTTCGGTTCGGAAGACCTGTTCGAAAGCTCGGAGCTGGTGGCGCGGGCTCCTGTCTCGAAATCGGCCCTGGCCGCCTTCTCGGCCGACCTGATCGACCTCAAGCCCGGCGATTTCGTGGTGCATGCCGAGCACGGCGTGGCGCAGTACCTGGGGCTGCGGGAGATCGAGCAGGGCGAAGCCAAAGGCGACTACATGCTGCTCGAGTACGCCGGCGGCTCCAAGCTGTACGTTCCGCTGACAAGGATGGACCTGGTCCAGCGCTTCCGCGGAGCCGGCGAAGCAAAGCCCTCGCTCGACCGCATGGGCGGCGCCACCTGGACGCGCACGAAAACCCGGATCAAGGCCAAAATGCGGGACATGGCCGACGAGCTGCTGAAGCTCTACGCCGCCCGAAAAATGGCAGACGGGTTCGCGTACTCCTCCGACAGCAACTGGCAACGCGAGTTCGAAGATGCCTTCGAATTCACCGAGACGCGCGACCAGCTCACCGCCATCCAGGAGATCAAGCGCGACATGGAGAGCCCGCATCCCATGGACCGCCTGCTGTGCGGGGACGTGGGATTCGGAAAGACGGAAGTGGTCATGCGCGCGGCCTTCAAGGCCCTTGGCGATGGGAAGCAGATTGCGGTCCTGGCTCCTACTACTGTATTAGCTTTTCAGCACTACGAGACGTTCAAGCGGCGCTTCCAGCCGTTCCCGGTGCGCATCGAAATGTTCAGCCGGTTCCGGGCGCCGAAGGAGATCAAGGCGGGATTGAGCGATCTGGCGGAAGGAAAGGTCGATATCGCGATCGGCACCCACCGCTTACTTTCTAAAGACGTAGTATTCAAAGATCTCGGGCTGGTCATCGTCGATGAGGAACAGCGCTTCGGCGTCAAGCACAAGGAGCAGTTGAAGCAGCTCAAGAAAACGGTCGACCACGTGGCGATGAGCGCGACCCCGATTCCTCGTACACTACACATGTCGCTATTGGGATTACGCGATATGTCGGTGATTGAGACGCCGCCTAAGGATCGGCTCGCGATCCATACCGTCGTCGCGCCGTTCCAGCCCGAGCTGATCCGCTCTGCCATCGAGCTGGAGCTGGGGCGCGGCGGGCAGGTGTACTTCCTGCACAACCGGGTGGACTCCATCTGGGCGCGGGCCGCTCAGATTCAGGAATTGGCTCCCAATGCGCGAATCGGCGTCGGGCACGGACAGATGGGCGAGGCGGAACTGGAGAAAACCATGCTTCAGTTCATGCGCCACGAGTTCGACATCCTAGTATGCACTACTATTATAGAAAACGGGCTCGATATCCCCCTTGCTAATACCATAATCGTAGAAAATGCGGAACGCTACGGTCTTTCCGAACTCTACCAGTTGCGCGGGCGGGTGGGACGCTCGAACCGCCGGGCCTATGCGTACCTGCTGGTGCCGCCGGATACCGAGCTGACGGAGATTGCGCGCAAGCGGCTGGCGGCGCTCAAGGAATTCAGCGACCTCGGCGCGGGCTTCAAAATCGCGGCGCTCGACCTGGAACTGCGTGGCGCCGGCAACCTGCTGGGCGGCGAGCAGCACGGGCACATCAACTCGGTCGGGTTCGATACGTATATCCGGCTGCTGGACGAGACTGTGCGCGAGTTGAAAGGCGAGGAGGTCGTGCCGGAGATCCATTCGGCCTTGAATCTGGGGCTCGATATCCGGATTCCGCCGGATTACATCTCGGACGAAAATCAGCGGCTGCGGGCCTATCGGCAGATCGCCAACGCGGCGGACGCCGAAGCCCGGGACCGTGCCGAAAAGGAACTGGCGGACCGATACGGCCCAGTGCCCGAGGCCGTGCGCAACCTGCTCGAGTATTCGGCGCTCAAGACGCTGGCCGAGCAGATCGGCGTCGAGGTCATCGACCGCCGCCATAACCTGTTGAATGTAAAGTTCCACAAGGAAACGCGCGTGGACCCGGCGCGGCTGATGTCGATGGTTTCCAAAACGCGCGGGGCGCAGTTTACTCCGGCAGGCGTCTTGCTAATGCCTCTGGATGGCCAGAACGGCGCGGCGGAGATCCTCGCGCTTTTGAAGGAGAAGTTGGGGGCTCTGCGGGCGTAGCAGTGGAGCCGCCCCATGGCGGGCTCGGCCGGTCGCACAGGCCATTGGGAGCCGCGCGATCGGCTGCTGGTTTAGAATAAAGGAACAAAGAATTATGGTTTGGAGCAGGCTTGCGGTACTCATGGCGGCGGGGCTTCCGCTGGCATTCGCGGCGGATGTGAAAGTGGTCGAAGAGATCGCCGCCAAGGTCAACGGTGAAATCATCACACGCGGCGAACTGGATCAGGCGCGGAAGGAGACGGAACAGATGCTCCGCTCCGAGGGCCTGACCGGGAACAAGCTGCAGGACGCGGTCAAGGAGTATTCGGCGAACACGCTCCGCGAGAAGATCGACGAAATCCTGCTGGTGCAGAAGGGCAAGGACCTCAATATCAACGTCGATGCCGAGGTCACGCGCCAGTTGGCCGATATCCAGGTGCAGGCGCGCGATAAGGACGGCAACCGCATCACCGATCCGGATAAGTTCCACCAGTACGTCCAGGAACAGACCGGCATGTCCTTCGAAGACTATAAGGACCGTCTGAAGCGGCAGATGCTGGCGCAGCGGGTGATCGGGCAGGAGGTCGGCTACCGCATCAACATCCCCGAGCCCGAACTGCGGAAGTATTACGACGATCACAAGGCCGATTTCGTCCGCAAGGAGCAGGTGTTTCTGAGCCAGATCCTCATCTCCACGGAGGGCAAGACACCGGCGCAGGTGGCGGAAGCGGAGAAAAAGGCCAAGGACCTGGTGGCGCGCGCCACCAAGGGCGAGAAGTTCAGCGACCTGGTGCGCCAGTATTCCGACGACCCCGAGACCGCCCGCAACGGCGGGTCGCTGCCGCCCTACCAGCGGGGCATCATGCCCAAGGACATGGAGGACCAGGCCTTCACGCAGAAGAAGGGCGCCATCCTCGGGCCGTTCAAACGGCCGCAGGGATTCGTGATCCTGCGCATCGACGAGCGCTTCGAGGCCGGCCAGGCCAGCTTCGAAGAGGTGAAGGAACAGATCCAGGAAATCATGGCGCGGCCCCGGATGGAGCCGAAGATCCGCGAATACCTGACCCGTCTGCGGCAGGAAGCGTTCCTGGAGATCAAGGACGGCTACGTGGATAGCGGTGCCGCGCCGGGCAAAGACACCCGCTGGCACGATGTGGCGCAGCTGAAGCCGCAGACTACCACTAAGGAAGAAGTCGCGGCGCGCGTCCACCGGCACAAGAAATTCCTCTTTGTTCCGATTCCGGGCACTACGCAGAAGGTCTCGAAGAAGGAGACTTCGCCGGACATTCCCGAGCCGCCCAAGGCCGATCAGAACGGCGCTCCGGTTACGGCCCAGCCCATCAAACAATGAAGTCTCCCTATGTAAACGAGCTGGAGCCGAACCGGGTTATCACTACCAGCTTTCTGGTCCACTCCAAGGAGATCCGGCAAAAGAAGACCGGCGAGCTGTATCTTTCGCTGATGCTCGGGGACCGCACGGGTGAGCTGGACGCGAAGATGTGGGACAACGTCCAGGACGTGCTCGACAGCTTCGACCGCGACGATTTCGTGAAGGTGAAGGGGCTGGTCCAAGTCTTCCACAATCGCCCGCAGCTCACCATCCACAAGCTGCGCCGGCTGGACGACAGCGAGGTCGATTTCGGCGACTATTTCCCGGCTTCCCGGCGCGATCCCGAGGAGATGTGGACGGAGCTGCGCGGCATCGTGGCCGGCATGCGCAATCCGCATCTCAAGGGACTGGTGGAAGCGATGCTCGACGATCCGGAGATCGCGCTGCGCTTCCGGCGGGCGCCGGCGGCCAAGCAGATCCACCATGCATTCCTGGGTGGCCTGATCGAGCACGTGTTGTCGCTGTGCGCGCTGGCTCGGATGACGGCCGCGCACTATCCCCACGTCGATTACGACCTGCTGCTCACCGGTGTGGTGCTGCACGATATCGGGAAGATTTACGAGCTGAAGTACGAGCGCGGCTTTTCCTATTCGAGCGAAGGGCAACTGCTGGGCCACATCCACATCGCGATCCGGATGATCGGCGATAAACTGCGGAACCTGCCGGAGTTCCCGGAGGGGTTGCGGTCGCTGGTGGAACACATGATTCTGAGTCACCACGGGCAGCTCGAATTCGGCTCGCCCAAGCTCCCGGAATTCCCCGAGGCCCTGCTGCTGCACTACCTCGATGACATGGATTCCAAGATGGAATGCATGCGCGCGCTGATCGAAAACGACCGCCAGGTGGATGGCTGCTTCACCAGCTACCATCCGGCGCTCGAACGTGTGGCGTTGAAGAAGGATCGATATTTGAACGGGGAGCAGGGCCGGCCGGTGCGCGGCCGTGAGGGAGCGGCGGTGGCGGAAAAGACCCCGCTCCCTGACGGTCCCGGCGCTGGTTCCGCGCCGGCGCCTCCGGTGGCGCCGCCGGCTCTGGCGGCACATCCGCTTTTCGCTTCCCGTCCGGACTCCCCATTTGCGGATAAACTAAAACAAGCGCTGGCTGAAACAAGCCCGGCGCCCGGGCCCCCACAGGAACGCTGATGACAAGAGCAGCTCGCGAGGTTCCACCGCCCCTGGAGTTGTTGTGCCTGAAGGCGCTTTGGTCGCTTCGGGAAGGAAATGTGAAGGCCGTACAGCAAATCGTGGCGCAGAAGCGGCCGCTTGCCTACACCACGATCATGACGGTGCTCGAACGGCTGCTGCGCAAGGGCAAGCTCGAGCGCCGCAAAGTCGGACGGTCGTTCGTCTACGTGCCGACCGCCTCCCGTGAGGAAATGCGCCGGGCGGCGGTCCGCGAGCTCCTCGACGGCTTTTTCGACGGCTCCGAAGAGGAGTTGCTGCGCTTTCTCGGCCGCGCCGATCACAAGGCCAACGCCGCAGCCGCAGGCGAGGGCGACGCGCGGATCGATACAGTACTGCTTTAGGGATTGGGGGTTGGGGATTAGGGATTGGGGAAGCGCCCGATCCCCCGATGCCCAACTCCAAAGCCGCCTCTCGATTTTTCCTGTTGCGACCCTCTCACCCAATCAGTCATATTGGAATTTGGTGTCGAAAACCATCGTGTAGAGCGCACCTGCAGGCCGACAATCGACAGCCGTTCCGCCGGGCGCTCTCATTCTATTTCGGGGGTGCCCAGTGGGCGTGGCATTGTCGATGGGGGAGAACCTGCTGTACTTTACAGAACTGGTTTCGATGCCGGTCTTCGACCTGAAGGGCCGGCGGATCGGGCGCGTCAAGGATGCCGCCGTGGTCCCCCTCATTCACCCGGCCCGCATCGATCGCATCCTGGTGGGCGGCGCCGATACCTGGCTCAGCATCCGCTACGACCAGGTCCGCTCCATCCGGCTCGGCGAGGGCATCGAACTCAACGACGAGCAGCTCATCCCCTACCACGACGACGAATACATGCTGCGCATCGCGCGCGACCTGCTGGACCAGCAGATCATCGACGTCAACGGGCGCAAAGTGGTTCGCGTGAACGATCTCACGCTGGAGATCCAGCGCGAGGAGGGCCGCGATACGCTGGCCGTCGCGGAAGTGGATATCGGGCTCCGCAGCATCTTCCGCCGCCTGGTCCAGGGTGTGCTGCCGCCGCGGTGGATCCGGCGGCTGCAACGGCGCATCCCGCCCAACTCGATTCCCTGGGATTTCGCGAACGTCGTCGAGCCGGATCCGCTGCGGCGTCTGCGCCTCAACATTTCCTACCAGCGCCTGGAGCAGCTGCACCCCGCCGACTTGGCCGACATCGTCGAGGATCTGAGCCCGGCCGAGCGCGAGGCCATCTTCGAGACCATCGACAGCGAGGTGGCGGCCGATGCCCTGACCGAGGTCGATCCCAAGATGCAGGCGCGCATCCTGGAATCGCTCGAGCCCGAAAAGGCCGCCGACATCGTCGAGGAGATGGCGCCGGACGAAGCGGCCGACGTCCTCTCCGAGCTGCAGGAGGAGACCAGCGAGGAGATCCTCGACGAAATGGCTTCGGCGCCCAAAACCGAGGTCCGCGAGCTGCTCGAATTCGAGGAGGACACCGCCGGCGGCCTCATGAACACCGAGTACGTCGCGCTGCACGAAAACGCCACCGTCCAGGATGCATTCGGAGCGCTGCGCGGCAACGAAGACCTGCTCGAAAGTCTGAACACCGTGTTTCTGGTCGACCCGGACGAGCGGCTGGTGGGATCGGTGCCACTGGCGCGGCTTTTCATCGCCTCCGAAGGCGACCGGCTGAAGGATCTCGTCTCCGAGCCCGTGATCCAGGTGAGCGTGGACGAGAGGCAGGATCGCATCACGGAGCTGTTCGACAAGTACAACCTTCTAACCCTGCCCGTCATCGATGAGGACGGCAAGCTCGCGGGGGTGATCACCGCGGACGATATCATTTCGGTGTTGAGGCAGAAGTGACGGATGCGAAAATTCCTGCTTCGTTTCCGTTACCAGCTCGTGCTGTTCCTGGCCGTCCTCGGGCCCGGATTCATCACCGCCAATGTGGATAATGACGCCGGCGGCATCCTGACCTATTCGCAGGCGGGCGCGCGCTTCGGTTATCTGCCCCTCTGGACCCTGATCCCGATCACCATCCTGCTGATCATCACGCAGGAGATGTGCTCGCGCATGGGCGCGGTCACCGGTAAGGGCCTCTCCGACCTGATCCGCGAAGAGTTCGGGCTGCGCATCACGTTTCTCATGATGGCGCTGCTGGTGGTCGTAAATCTGACGAACGTGATGTCCGAATTCGCGGGCGTGGCCGGCTCGCTCGAACTCTTCCACATCAGCCGGTACATCACGGTGCCGCTGGCGGCCGCGGCGGTGTGGTTCCTGGTGGTGAAGGGCACGTATAAGAGCGTGGAGAAGATCTTCCTCTTCGCCTGCCTGCTCTACGTCACCTATATCATCTCCGCCTTCCTGGTGCGGCCGGACTGGAAGGAGGCGGCCATCTACAGCGTCAAGCCCGTGCTCCTGCTGCAGCCCGCGTATATTTTCATGCTGATCGGCATGGTCGGGACGACGATTGCGCCGTGGATGCAGTTCTACCTGCAATCGGCGGTGGTGGAAAAGGGCATCACGCCGGACGAATACGCGGCTTCGCGGCTCGAAGTGATCGTCGGCTGCATCATGACGGACGTGGTGGCGTTCTTCATCGTCGTGGCCTGCGCCGGGGCGATCTGGAGCGTGCGGCCGCGCGATATCGATACCGCCCAGCAGGCGGCACTGGCGCTGAAGCCGTTCGGGGAATATGCGTTCGCGCTGTTCAGCGCCGGGCTCCTCAATGCATCGGTCTTCGCGGCCACCATCCTCCCGCTTTCGACGGCCTACACGGTTTGCGAGGGCCTCGGGTTCGAGAGCGGCATCGACAAGCGGATGCGCGAGGCGCCCATCTTTTACGGCCTCTACACGCTGCTCATCGTGGTGGGCGCCGGCCTCGTGCTCATCCCGAAATTTCCGCTGATCCGCATGATCCTGTGGTCCCAGGTGCTCAACGGCATGCTGCTGCCGTTCATCCTCATCTTCATGATCCTGCTCATCAACAAGAAAGACCTGATGGGCCGGTGGGTGAACCCGGGCTGGTTCAACGTGGCCTCCTGGATCTCGATCGTCGTGATCATCGGGCTCACCCTGGCGTACGTCGGGATTCTGGTGAAAGGCACGCCCTAACGGTCAGGCCTTCGCCAAGAATTCCGCGAACCGGTCGAGCTGCTGATTCCAGCCGATCGTGGCGCCGCTCTCGATGCCTTCGAAGGAATACCATTGGCGCACGGCGATTTCGGTCTTTCCGCCGCGATCGGCGAAGGTGACCTCCGTCCACACGCGCTGCTCGGGAACGCCATGAATGATCCCGTCGAACACCAGGCGCTCCGGTTCCACGACCTCGACGTACACGCCATCGAACGGGTACTCCTTCCCATCCGGCCCGCGCATCGAGTAACGCCAGGCGCCGCCCGGTCGGACATCCATCTCCTGAATGCGGGTCGTGAATCCGCGCGGACCCCACCACGCAGCCAGATGTTTGGGATCGGTCCAAGCCTGGAAAACCAGCTCGCGCGGTGCGTCGAAGGTGCGGGCCAGCTCCAATTGGCCCTTCACGGCGAACGGAAGGCTCGCCGCTGCGTTACTTTTTGCGGGATTTGCGGACATGCGTTTTCTCCTCTTCCTGTTGCTTCACTGCGTGCAGATATTCGTCCAGGCGGTCGAAGCTATCCTCCCAGAACCGCCGGTAATGTTCGAGCCAGCCGGCAGCGTCCTGGAGCGGCCGCGCTTCGAGCCGACACAGCCGCCACTGCGCGGTCCGGCTGCGTGCGATCAGCCCCGCCCGCTCCAGAACCTTCAAGTGCTTCGAGACCGCCGGAAGGCTCATGGCAAACGGTTCGGCCAGCTCCGTCACCGAGGCTTCTCCCGACGCCAGCCGCGCGAGGATGGCACGCCGCGTCGGATCGGCGAGGGCCGCGAACGTCAGGCTGAGAGAATCGGCCGGCATCGTATTTAACCTGTTGGTAAAATACATCGACCTCCGATACGGTGTCAACCCGCTACCGGAAGCGCTCCGCAAGCCGCTTCCGGTCGTTGTCCGACAGCGGCGAGGTCATTCGAATATCGGCGCGGGTCGCGAGCTTGCGGCGATACCGCGCGAAATACTCGGGAATGTCGCCGCCGAACTGAAAGCTGTACATGATATCGGCAAAGGCGGCGGTATGTTCCAGCCCCAGCGCGTGCCCGGTCTCGTGGACACAGGTCAGGTAGACGATCGCGTCGCGGAGCAGGCCATCGCCGCCAGCGGCCGGGGTCACCACGTACACCTCGGCGCCACGCACGCCGTCTACCACGATCGGACGTGCCTCGCCGTAGAGTCCCGCGCGTCCGGCGGCCCAATCAACGCGGATGTGCGCCTTCTCCTTCGACGGCGCCTGGGCCAGCACCAGTGCTCCGCCGGAGGCAGCCTGCCATGTCTCCATGGCCCATTGCGCCAGTTCCGGATCCCCCGCATGGCAGACGGCCTCGGGACCGTTGCAGGGTTCGACCCAGTAGCGGAGCGTGGCAGCCTGCGCCGCCGCCGCCATCCAGAGCACCAAGAGAAGACGGATGGACAAACGATCCCCCTCTGAGAAGTCTAACGGCATTCTGACGTTGGAAGCCATCCGGCAGCCCATGGAGGCGCTGCGCGAATGGTCTTCCGCAGCGCCACGCGTGCTTTAGACTAGAACCAATGCCCGGAAAAGTGTTTATCAACAACCGGTTCGTCGAGTGCGCCTGCGAGCGCTCGGTGGATGTGATCAATCCCGCCACCGGCGAGCTGCTGGCCAGCGTGCCGGATGCGGATGCCGCCGTCGTCGACCGCGCCGTCGCCGCCGCGCGCGAGAGCTTCGAGAAGAAGACCTGGCGCGGCATGGACCCCTCGAAGCGCGAGCGCATCCTGTGGACCATGGGGGAGCTGCTCCTGAAATATAAAGACGAGCTCGCCCGCACCATCTCGCTTGAAAACGGCAAGACGCTGCGCGAAGCCGCGGGCGGCGACGTGGTCCCGGCGGCCGATTGTTTTCGCTATTACGCCGGCTGGGTGCGCCGTATCTACGGCAAAACCATTCCCGTCGACGGCCCGAATTTCAATTACACGCTGCGCGAGCCGGTGGGCGTGGTGGGCGCCATCGTGCCCTGGAATTTCCCGCTGCAGATCGCGGCGTGGAAGCTGGCGCCGGCGCTGGCCTGCGGCTGCTCGGTGGTGCTGAAACCCTCGGAAATGACGCCGCTGAATGCGCTCCGCCTGGCGGAGATCGCCGTCGAAGCCGGACTGCCGGAAGGCGTGCTGAACGTGGTCACCGGCTACGGCGAGACCACCGGCGAGGCGCTGGCCCTCCACGAAGATGTCGATAAGATCAGCTTCACCGGCAGCGTGGATACGGCGCGCAAGCTGCTGCAGAATTCCGGCGTCTCGAATCTCAAGCGGCTCAGCCTGGAGCTGGGCGGCAAGTCGCCCAATATCGTTTTCCCCGACGCCGATTTCGACGCCGCCATGCGCGGCGCCTTCTGGGGCGTCTTCGGCAACAAGGGCGAGATGTGCACGGCGGCGTCGCGCCTGCTCGTGCAGCGCGATCTGTACGGCCGCTTCGTGGATGAGCTGGCGGAGCGCGCGCGCAAGCTGCGGGTGGGCGACCCGCTCGACCCCGCAAGCCAGATCGGGTCGCAGATTTCGGCGCGGCAACTGGAGCGCATCCTCGATTACATCGAGGAGGGCAAGCGGGAGGGCGCGCGCCTCGTGGCCGGCGGCGAGCGCGACACCGAAGGCGCCAAGGCCAAAGGGTTCTACATCAAGCCCACCGTGTTCGCCGATGCCAAGCCGGAAATGCGCATCGCGCGCGAAGAGATCTTCGGACCCGTCGTCTGTGCCATGCCCTTCGGCGACGCTTCCGAGGCAGCCGCGATCGCGAATCGCAGCGTTTACGGCCTGGCGGCGGGCGTGTGGACGCGCGACGTGAAGCTCGCACACCGCATGGCCGCGGAGCTGCGGGCGGGCTCGGTGTGGATCAACACTTACAACGCGCTCGATTCCGGCTCGCCCTTCGGCGGCTACAAGCAGAGCGGCTTCGGGCGGGATCTGGGCGAGGAAGCGATCGAGCAGTACACGAATGTGAAGTCGGTATGGGTGGCGATGTGAGGCTCTACGCCTTCGCCC
>Ga0070740_10002373_pt1 | contig 22334 bp, 21 predicted proteins | sample Coa_R2_FD_67286 | JGI IMG/M metagenome (GOLD analysis project Ga0070740, IMG submission 67286) | Surface soil microbial communities from Centralia Pennsylvania, which are recovering from an underground coalmine fire - Coalmine... | ecosystem: Environmental > Terrestrial > Soil > Unclassified ...
ACGACGGTCGTTTCCTGCGCGTTTCTGTTCCTGTTCGGAACCACGGCCGTGAAAGGGTTCGCCGTGACGCTGGTCATTGGCCTGGTGGCCAATGTGTTTACCGCGGTGTTTGTGTCCAAGACCATCTTCTACTGGGAGCTGAGCGGCCAGAAGCGGGCTGTGACTCTCAGCATCTGAAGACAGGGCGAGTCTTAGTTTGCCCTCGCCGCGGTGTGATATGGTAGGTCGCTTGGCCATAACAAGCCGGAGCTCCTACCGGGGAACTTTTAAAAGTGGGCTGGTGTCTGTAGAACCAAGCCGGTCGTACGGGCTAAATGGAATTATTTAAGAACACTAATTTTGACTTCCTAGGCAAGAAGTGGATCTTCATCACTCTTTCTTTGGTGGTTACGGCGGCGGGTGTGGGGAGCCTCATCGTTAAGGGCGGCCCGAGCTACGGCATCGACTTCAAGGGCGGCGCGGAAGTCCGCGTCCGCTTCGACCAGGAGCCCCCTGTGGAAAAGATCCGGGCGGCTTTAAGCCAGAGAATCCGCGGCGAAATCTCGGTGCAGCAGATTACGGGGCTGCCGGAGGTCGAGATCACCACCGAAATCACCAATGAGAAGGAGCTGAACCAGAACCGGCAGACCATCGACGACACGTTGCGGTCGATGTTCGGCGCCACCGATAACAGCAAGCTGGACTTGAACAACTCGGCCGCCGGGCAGCTCGCCGACGCGCTCCGGGACCCCCTGGCTCAGGCCGGCGCTCCGATCTCCGAACAGCAGCTTCAGGATCTCGCAAGCGCGATTGAATCCTATCGGGCCTCGAATGGCGGCATCATCCGGTCGTACGATCAGCTCTCCAAAGTTTCCGGCGTCACGCCGCAGGTGATCACGGCGCTCCAGCAGAGCACCGTTCTGGGGCATTTCACGATTCTCTCGGCCGACGTGGTGGGACCCAAGGTCGGCGCGGATCTGCGCCGGCAGGCGATTCTGGCGACGCTGTATGCGCTCGGCGGCATGCTGGTGTACATCGCGTTCCGGTTCGAGTGGATCTACGGCGCGGCGGCGGTGATCGCCGTGTTCCACGACACCATCATCACCATCGGCCTGTTCTCGCTGTTCAACAAGCAGATTTCGCTGACGGTCATCGCGGCGCTGCTGACGCTGGTCGGCTACTCGATGAATGACACCATCGTGGTGTTTGACCGCATTCGCGAAAATCTCAAGCTGATGCGGCGCGAAAAGCTCGAGAACCTGATCAACCTGAGCGTCAACCAGACCTTGAGCCGGACCGTCCTGACCAGCGGCCTGACGCTGCTCACCGCGCTGTCCTTGTGGCTGTTCGGCGGGCAGGTGCTGAACGGATTTTCGTTCGCCCTGGTGTGGGGCATCATTTTCGGCACCTATTCTTCGGTTTTCATTGCCAGTCCGATCCTGATATTCTGGCAGAACTTCCTGGAGTCCAGGAAAAAAGGCGCTCCGGCGCCCTTACCGGCCGCCGCCGCCCCAAAGGGGGGCGCACAGGCAACTTCGCGCACGCCGGCCGGGGCCGGAGGCCGGAAAGCAGTTCGAGGATGACGTGGTAGCGCGCCCCGGCGGTACGGGCGCGGAAGAGGGATTTGAGGCGCGACGGCAACGGAGCGCGTAAGCGAGGAGCAAACCATTTATGGCCGAGATGTTCGGACAGACGTTCGTAGACGGAGTCGGAAAGACCAATAAGAGCTGGACCGTGACTCTGACGTTCATCCTCCAGTTCATCGCGGTGGGAATCATGGTTTTGATACCCCTGATTTTCACCGACGTACTGCCTAAGGCGCAGTTAGTGAGTTTTCTTCAGGCGCCCGCTCCTCCGCCTCCCCCGCCTCCCCCGCCTCCCCCGGTTGAGAAAGCCATCGTGAAGAAGCTCCCTCCGCGCCAGTTCAACGCCGGGGTGCTGACGGCTCCGAAGGAAATCCCCAAACAGGTGGCGATCATTCAAGAAGACGCGCTGCCGCCGGCGGTGACGACCACGGTGAGCGGAGTTCCGGGCGGAATCCCCGGCGGGATCCCCGGCGGCGCGATCGGCGGACTGGGCGTAGCCGCGGCTCCGCCGCCGCCGCCTCCCAAGGTCGAAGTGGTCAAGCCGGCCACGCCCCAGCGCATTCGCGTCGGCGGCAATGTCCAGGGCGCGAAGCTGATCAAGAAGCCCACGCCGATTTATCCGCCCCTGGCCAAGCAGGCCCGCATTCAGGGCACGGTCAAGTTTAATGCCGTCATCGGCAAAGACGGCACCATCCAGAATCTTCAATTGGTTAGCGGCCATCCGCTTCTGGTGGCAGCCGCCCAGGAAGCGGTGAAGCAGTGGGTTTACCAACCCACGCTTTTGAATGGCGAACCGGTGGAGGTCGCCACCGAAATCGATGTGAATTTCACTTTGAGTCAGTAGAGTCCGGGCAGGCTCAGGCGTGTCCACTCATAAAATTTCAATCCGTTAGGAGAAAAAGATGCTTTTACAGTTGCAAGTATGGGCCTTTATGCTGTTGCAGGAAGGGGGCGGAATCAGCTTCGATCCCCGCGCCATGTGGGGCAACATGGGGTGGCTCGCCCGGATCGTCGTGATCGCGCTGTTCATTATGTCGGCGTGGTCGATCGGCGTGATGATCGATCGCGTGATCGCATTTAACGGCGCGCGGAATCAGTCGCGGCAGTTCGCCCCGGCGGTGGCCGGTGCGTTGCGCGAAGGCAAGCTCGACGAGGCCATCAAGATCGCCGACCGCTTCAGCAAGAGCCATCTCGCCAAGGTTGTGGTCGCCGGCCTCCAGGAATTTCGCGCCCATCAGATGAGTCCCGATATCTCCGGGGAAGAGATCGAAGCGTCCAAGCGGGCGCTCGAACGCGCGGAAGCCATCGTGCACGCCGAACTGAAGCGCGGCATTTCGACGCTGGCGACCATTGGGTCGACCGCACCGTTCGTGGGACTGTTCGGCACGGTGGTGGGCATCATCAACGCGTTCAAGGGAATTTCGCAGGAAAAGTCCACCGGCCTGGGCGCCGTCGCGGGCGGCATTTCGGAAGCGCTGGTCACCACCGCCGTAGGTCTGTTCGTGGCGATTCCGGCTGTCTGGATGTACAACTACTTCACGAACCGCGTGGAAGCGTTCGACGTGGAGATGGGCAACTCCAGCTCCGAGCTGATCGATTACTTCCTGAAGCGGTCGCAGCGCGCCGGAGCGGGCAAATAAGGCCGCAGGTAAGCGGTGCAGCCGGCCAAAGCCCGGCTGCCGCAAAGCTTAAACGGAGCTATTCATGAAACCGCCCAAGGCCCCGCCGGTAGTCTCAGACATCAACGTCACGCCCATGGTGGACGTGATGCTGGTGCTGCTGATCATCTTCATGGTCATCACGCCGCTGCTCACCAAAGGAACGAACGTGGAGGAGTACCGCTCCAAGAACGCCATTGCGATGAAGGCCGCGGACAAGGACGATGCGATCCTGGTGGCCGTTACCCGAAGCGGCCAGATCTTCCTGAGTCCGGGCAACAAGCAGGTGCTGGTGGACGATTTGCCGGGAAAAGTCCGCGACCTGCTCACCAACAAGCTCGACAAGACCGTCTACATTAAAGCCGACCGGCGTGCGAAATACGAGGCCGTCGAGGATGTGGTCGACAATCTGCGGGCCGCCGGCGTGGACCAGCTCGGGCTGTTAACCGAGCAGGCGAACCAGCAGCCCAGTGCGGCGAATTAACTGGACAGAAAGGTTTTAGGAGAAATCTCTTATGGCAATGGCAGTGGGAGGCGGGGGAGCCTCCAAATGCGATATCAACGTTACGCCGCTCATCGACGTGCTCCTGGTGCTGCTGATCATTTTCATGGTCATTACGCCGCTGACACCTCACGGGCTGGAGGCGCTAGCGCCTCAACCGCCGCCGCCCAACCAGCCGCCGCCACCGCCCGATCAGGATCGCACGGTGGTGATCGTCATCGACAAGGACCACTCGATCAAGCTCAACCAGGACCCGATCGAAGAGTCCAAGCTCCAGGACCGCCTGGTGGAGGTGTTCAAGACCCGCGCCGAGCGCGTAGTGTTCGTCAAGGGCGATAAGGACCTGGAGTTCGAGGCCGTGGCGCGGGCGATTGACATCGCCAAGGGCGCCAATATCGACAAGGTCGGCTTGATGACGCCGAAGATTGAGTCTGGCCAATAGACACCCGGGAACCCACTATGCGAACCAGATTTCATTTGTTAGCGGCCGGGCTGGCCGGTGTCCTGATGCTCGTGGGCGCGGGCTGCGACAAGCTCAAGTCGCGCGACCACATAAACCAGGGCATCGCGGCTTATAAGAACGCCAAGTACACCGAAGCCGTAGAACACTTTAAGCAGGCGGCGGCGCTCGATCCTGAGAACAGCAACGCGCAGCTCTATCTCGCGACTGCGTATATGGTCCAGTGGATCCCCGGCGCTGAATCGCCCGAAAACAACGAATACGCCGCGAAAGCCAAGGAAGAGTTCCTCAAGGTGATCAGCCGGGACCCGGACCATCCGGATAAGGTCGCGCTGGCATCGCTGGCGTCGCTGGCCTACAATCAGGCCGCTTCCCTTCCCCAGGAACAGAAGCAGGCTAAGTTCGATGAAGCTCAGGACTGGAACAAGAAGCTGATCGCCGTGGATCCGCAGAATAAAGAAGCCTATTACAGCCTGGGCGTGATCGATTACCAGCGCTTCCACCCGGCGCTCATGCTGGCCGAGGTGGACCTTCACATGAAGCCCGAAGATCCGGGCCCGCTCAAGGACAAGAAGGTCCGCGAGGATCTTCGCGCCAAGTACTCGGGCGTGATCGACGACGGCATTGCGAACCTCAATAAAGCCCTGGAGATCGACAAGGACTATGACGACGCCATGGCGTACCTGAACCTCCTGATCCGCGAGCGCGCCAAGTTGCTCGACGATAAGGACGAGTACAACAAGCAAGTCGAGATCGCCGACGGTTGGCTCCAGAAGGCCCTGGACACCAAGAAGGCCAAGGCCGCCAAGCAGAGCCAGACCGGCGGCGGCATCGTGCAAGATAAGTAATCCAAGAGAAGTTAAGAGTCCTCCGTGCGGCGCCGGCCTGGCGCCGCAGGTCCCCTCCTGCCGCCAATTCCTTGGGAGCCCGTGGTGTGGTCCTTTCCTAGCCCCGCCCCGGGATTTGGCGTGGAAAGTTGGTGGAGGCGGCGGGAGTTGAACCCGCGTCCGAGAAAGTCTGCCGCGAAAAGGCTACGTGCGTTTCCGGTTCGTCGGTTTTCGACCGCCTCGTGAGGAACCGGCAAGAGGAAGCGGCTTAGCCCGATTGATTCCGGCTTTCGGCTCCGGGCGGAAGCCTTGGGCCTGCTCCTGCTAGATGACGCCCTCGGACCGCGCGCAGGCTCATCGGCCCAGGGCGGCTACCTAAGAATTAGGCAGCGTAAGCAAACTGCTGATTGGCAGTTTTTGGTTTCCGATCGTTTTACGGGAGCTCGGAACCCGGCACGACTTCCCACGGCGGATGCAATCCCGTCGAATCCGTTGCGCCCCCTTTCCACTTCATTTTAACATTTGAGTGGAGTATGCCTCACACTCTCGACGCGCCCGGAACCGGCGCCCAAGATCAGGCCCGTGACGACTTGACCCGGTTATACAATGTCGTCCTGCTGGATGACGATGAGCACACTTACGATTACGTGGTCGAAATGCTGACCCACATCTTCTGTGTCTCCACCGATGCCGCCTTCCGCAACGCGGTCGAGGTAGATACCACCGGGCGCACTATCGTCATTACCTGCGAGCGCGAGCAGGCGGAGTTCGGCCGGGACCAGATCCACGCCTATGGCGCCGATCCCCGCATGCCCATCTCCAAAGGGTCCATGAGCGCGATCATCGAGCCCGCCGGCTAACGGCCCAAGGCCTCTGTGCGCGCTCGGTCCCGGCGATAATAGATCCGGAGGGGCACCCATCCGCATGATTGTTGAAGCGATCCCGGCCGCCAAACCCGACGTCACCGATGAATTCAACCCGCTGGCCTCCGCGCAGGCGCGGTTCGATGAAGCCGCCGGACGGCTCGGGATTGATGAGGGCATGCAGAAGGTCCTGCGCTCGCCCGCGCGCGAGGTCATCGTGCATATCCCGGTGCAGCTCGACGACGGGCGGCTGGAGCTGTTCACCGGCTATCGCGTGCAACATTCGATCGCGCGCGGTCCGGCCAAGGGCGGCATACGGTATGCGCCCGATGTGACGCTGGACGAAGTGCGGGCGCTGGCCGCGTGGATGACGTGGAAATGCGCCGTCACCAACGTGCCTTTCGGCGGCGCCAAAGGCGGCATCATCTGCGATCCCACGCTGCTTTCGCCCTCCGAGCTGGAACGCATCACGCGCCGCTACACCGCAGAGCTATATGATTTCATCGGCCCGGAAATTGATGTTCCCGCGCCGGATGTCAACACCAATGAGCAGACCATGGCCTGGATCATGGACACCTATTCCATGCATTCGCGCCACACTCAAACCGCTGTGGTGACGGGTAAGCCCATCGATCTGGGCGGCTCGCGCGGCCGCACCGAGGCCACCGGGCGCGGCTGTATGGTCGTCACGGAGCAGGCGCTGCGGCGCTTCGGGATGGACCGCAGCGCCACGCGCGTCGTGATTCAGGGGTTCGGAAACGTGGGCGGCATGGCGGCGAAGTTGATGGCTCGCTCGGGCTTCAAGATTATCTCCATCATTGAGTACGACGGCGCCGTCTACAATCCCAAGGGCCTGGATATCCTCGGGCTGATGAAGCACCGCAAGGAAACCGGCTCGATCCTCAATTTTCCCGAAGCTGAGAACCTGGATCGGGACGAAGCCATGTTCCTGGAAACGGACGTGCTGCTGCCCGCCGCCCGCGAGGACGTGATCACCTCGCAGAATGCCCACAAGCTGCGCTGCAAAATTCTGTGCGAGGGCGCCAACGGCCCCACTACACACTTCGCCGACCCCATCCTCGCCGAGAAGGGAGTCTTCGTGATTCCGGACATTCTGGCGAACGCCGGCGGCGTCACCGTTTCTTATTTCGAATGGGTGCAGGACCGCCAGGGCTACTTTTGGAACGAGCAACTGGTCAATGACCGCATGGAAGAAATCATGGTGAACAGCTTCCATGACGTCGTGGCATACGCGGAAAAGCACGGCGTACACAACCGCACGGCGGCTTATATGCTGGCGCTCGATCGCGTGGCGTTCGCCATCAAGCTGCGCGGGATCTACGCCTGAACAGCCGCTACAGCGGCCCCGCGCGGCTGCGGCCGGGCGCGCGAGGCCGCGGGGTGGTCATTTGCCCACCATGTGTACCGGGTCCTTGTTGTTCTCGTTGCAGATAAATTCCTGGATCTCATCGCCCGGAGCCATATCATAAACGCCCTTCATCGTCCAGGGTTTCGCGTATGCGCCCGGATCGTCGAAGGTCGTCTCCATCTCAATGTGACCCAGGTCCGGCCTCCGGAACCGCTCCGTGACGCGAAGCTGACCGCTGTGCGGCTTGCCCGAATTATCAATCCAGCTCTCCTCGTTAAAATTCACTCGATCCACCACCAGCGTGTCGCCTTCCCAGCGCCCGACAGCGTGCCCCATCCAGGACGGAAATGCGTCCTGGGGATGTTCGCGGCCGTCCAGGAAAATTTCGCGATGCGTGGGCGTCCAATCCTCGAAAAGCATGATCAGTTCCTTGGGCGTTTGCACAATCTTGAACGGATACAACCCGCCCGCAAGCGCGATTCCTCTTGGCAGGCAGCGCGAAAACGGCGAGTCTTTCGTGTTGTTCTCCGTTCTCTCCTGGATGAGCTTCGCGGCCCAGGGCAGCGGCTCCGGCTGTCCGGGGTCGGTCACGCGCAGCGGATGCCACAGCCCGGAGAAATCGGGTTTGCCCTGGGGAGTACGTGGAGCGGGCCCGGAGGGCGTCTCATGCGGCAGCAGCAGCCCGATGCGGACCTCGCGCCCGTCGCCCAGCGTGTTGAGCTGGTAATCGAGCAGATGAACATCGAACTTTCCCGGCGCGGCCACATCTTTCTGCACGAATTTCGAAAAGCCCGGCGCATCCACCGTCACCTCATAAGCGCCCGGCGGCAATGGGCCGAAGGAGTAAGCGCCCGTCGCGGAACTGGAGGTCTTGTAGACCGTTTTCGTGACCGCGTTCCTCGCTTCCACGGGCGCGTTCGCCACCGCGTCGCCGCCCAGGTCCAGCACCACTCCGCTTAACGACGCGCCGCTCTGCGCCAGAGCCAGCAGCACGCCCAGTAGATACAGGCTGAAGCATCCTCTACAGTGCATAATGAGAGTTCCCCATGACCGCCGAGCCATCGACGCCTCTCATGCGGCAATACCACGGTATCAAGCAGCAGGTGCCGGATGCATTGCTGCTGTTCCGGCTCGGGGACTTTTACGAACTGTTCTATGAGGACGCGGTCACGGCCGCGCGAGAGCTCGAAATTACGCTTACTTCGCGCAACAAGGAAAAAGGCCAGCCGGTTCCCATGTGCGGCGTGCCGTATCACTCGGCCGAAAATTATATCGCGCGGCTGATTCAGAAGGGCCACCGGGTGGCGATCTGCGATCAGATGGAGGATCCTCGCTTCGCCAAGAAGCTGGTCAAGCGCGAGGTCACGCGCATCGTCACGCCGGGCACGGCCATGAACGCGCACGTGCTGCGCTCGCACGAAAACAACTATCTGGCTGCCGTCATGGCCGGCGGCGCACGCGCCGGCATTGCGCACGTGGACGTCTCCACCGGAGAGTTTCGCGCGACGGAGCTCGATGCCGCGGACGTGCCCGCCGCGCTGGAAACGCTGAATGTCCGCGAGGTGCTGATCCCGGAGGATGCGTCGCCCGCTGGCCTGCCGGGCGTGATCACCAGAGTTTCGCCCTGGGTCTTCGGCGCCGATTACGCCGTGCGCAGGCTGTCCGAACACTTCCGCCTGCTGGCGCTCGACGGCTGCGGGCTGGAGGGCCGCGCGCTCGCCACCGGCGCCGCGGCCGCGATCCTGCACTACCTGCGCGAAACCCAGCGCGCTGCGCTGGAACATTTGGAGCGGCCCGCGTTTTACGATCGCGCCGACGCCCTGGTGCTCGACGGCGCCACCATTCGCAACCTGGAGCTGGTGGAGCCTTTGTTCGCGGGCGAATCCAAGGACGCGACGCTGCTGCACGTGCTGGACCGGACGCGCACTGGCATGGGGGGCCGCCTGCTGCGGCGGAGATTGCTGGCGCCCTCGCTCGATGCGGCGGAAATCAACGCACGGCTCGACGCCGTGGAAGAATTCTCCGGATCGGCCATCCTGCGCGGCGAGCTGGCGAAGGATCTGGGCTCGATCCTGGATCTGGAGAGGCTGCTGTCCAAAATCAGCCTGGCTTCCGCCGGGCCGCGCGATCTGCTCGCGCTGGCGCGCTCCCTGGCGGCGCTGCCCGCGTTAAAGCAGCGCGTTGCGCAGGCAAGAGCGGAGCGGCTGAGCCGTCTCTCGGCGGCGCTCGACGAAGTCCCCGAAGTCCGCAATTCCCTTTTGAAAGCCCTGGCCGACGAGCCGCCTGCGAACCTCGCTGACGGCGGCGCGATCCGCGCGGGCTACGATCCGCGGCTCGACGAGCTGCGCGGGCTTTCCCACAACAGCCGCACTTACCTTGCGCAAATCGAGCTGCGCGAGCGCACCCGTACCGGCATCGGATCGCTCAAGGTTCGCTTCAACAATGTTTTCGGCTATTACATCGAAATCTCCAAGGCGAATCTGCACCTGGCACCACCCGATTACCAGCGCAAGCAGACGCTGGTCAACGCCGAGCGCTTCACCACACCGGAACTGAAAGAGCTAGAAACGAAAATTCTGGAGGCCGACGAAAAAATTCTGGCGCTGGAGCGCGAAATCTTCGAGCAGCTCCGCGTCCTGGCTGTCTCGCACGCGGCCCGCATCAAGGCTACGGCAGCAGCAATCGCCGAGCTGGACGTTACGCTGGCGCTGGCCGACGTCGCCGCGGAAAACCGTTACATCCGGCCCCGATTCTCGGAAAACGGTGAACTAAAGGTCGTCGCCGGGCGTCATCCGGTGATCGAACAGCTTGCCACCATCAACGCCCAGCGCTTCGTTCCGAACGACCTCTATTTCCACCCCGAAACCGAGTTCATCTCCGTCATCACCGGACCGAACATGGGCGGCAAATCCACGTATCTGCGGCAGGCCGCGCTGCTGGTGATCCTGGCCCAAATGGGCTCCTTCGTGCCCGCCGAGTCCGCCCTGCTGCCGATTGTCGACCGGGTCTTTACCCGCATCGGCGCGGCGGACAATCTTGCGCGCGGCCGCTCCACGTTCATGGTGGAAATGACCGAAACCGCCGTAATCCTCAATACGGCGACTCCGCGCAGCCTGATCGTGCTGGACGAAATCGGCCGCGGCACGGCGACCTACGACGGGCTGGCGCTTGCCTGGGCCGTGATCGAGCACATCCACCGTCACATCCGCGCCAAGACGCTCTTCGCGACGCATTATCACGAGCTGACCGAGCTCGCCTCGCAGTTGGAAGGCGTGCGGAACTTGCGTGTGTCAGTGAAGGAAGCGGGTGACCAGATCCTGTTCTTGCGCCGCGTGGAGCCCGGGGCGGCGGATCGCAGCTACGGGATCGAGGTGGCGCGGCTGGCGGCGCTGCCGATGAGCGTGATCGAGCGCGCGCGCCAAATTCTGGCGCTGCACGAATCGGCCGGGCACACCGTCACCGAGGAATTGTCGCCGCGCCCCGCGCCCATGCAGATTCAGCTCTTCGAACCGGTGAACTACCAGATCGCGGACCGCATCCGCAAATTGAAGCTGGACGAGATCCGCCCGATCGACGCATTGCAACTGCTCGCGGAATTACAGAGGGAATTGTCATGAGAGTCTGTGGAGTGATGAGCGGCACCTCGCTCGATGGCATCGATGTCGCCATCATCGATATCCGGCGCAGCCGCAGGATCCAACCGGTCGCCTTCCGCAGCGTCCCCTATCCAAAAGCCGTGCGAGCCGCACTGCTCAGTGTGTCCAATACCATGACCCACACGGCGGCTATTTCGCGGCTGAATTTTCTGCTGGGCGAGTTATATGCGGAGGCCATTCGCGAGACTTGCCGGCGGGCTCGCATCCCGCTCTCCTCGGTCGATCTGTGCGGGCTCCACGGCCAGACGATCTTCCACGAAGGCGACCCCGTCGAATATCTCGGCCGCTGCGTCGCCAGCACGCTGCAAATCGGCGAATCCACGGTTGTGGCGGAGCGCACAGGTATCATCACAATTTCGAATTTTCGCGAGCGCGATATTGCCGCCGGCGGCAAGGGCGCGCCTCTGGTGCCCTTCGTCGATTACAAGCTGTTCCGTAGCGCGCGCTACGGCCGGCTGGCGATCAATATCGGCGGCATCGCCAACCTGACCGCGATCCCCGCTGGGGCGGCGCCCAAAGACATCTTCGCCTTCGATATCGGGCCCGGCAACATGGTGATCGACGGTTTGGTAGCGCATTACACCAACGGCCGCCAAACCTTCGACCGCAACGGCCGCATTGCCCGCAGCGGCACAGTCAACCGGAAGCTACTGGATGCCATGCTTTCCGATCCGTACTTCTTCCGCCGCCCACCCAAGACTTGCGGGCGCGAGCAGTTCGGCCAGGACTTCGTCAACGGGCTGATCGCGACCGGGCTGCCCTTGCCGGACCTGATTGCAACGGCGACGGAGCTCACTGCGGTCGAAATTGAGCACGCCGTGATCGGCTCCACCCGCACCCAACAGGGCTGGCGTGACCTGATTTTTTCCGGCGGCGGAGTGCACAACAAATGGCTGATGCGGCGCATCGGAGAGCTGCTGCCGGAGTTCGCCATCTCCACCAGCGCCGCCTTCGGCATCCATCCGGACGCCAAAGAAGCCATCGCCTTTGCCGTGCTCGCCTATTACAGCTTCACGCGCGAGTCCACGAATCTGCCGTTGGCGACCGGAGCGCGCCGGGCAGTCCCTCTCGGCAAAGTGACCCGCTAAGCCAAGGCTATTCGAGCGTCTCGCGCTCCTCAACCTTCTGGGCCTGCCAGTCAAGCTGCCGCACTCTTTGCGCCGGGTCGCTCGAAAGCTCCTGGTTGTCGAGGTCTTCGGGCACCGGCGGCGGTGGCGGAACATCGAGGTCAATGGTCGGCTTTGTGCTCGGCTCGGGAACTGGCGGAACGTAGTCCTTATTTCGCTTGCCTTGCACGTCGTCTAGTATCTCGCGGATGTATTTCTTCATGCCTCAAGGTGCCCATGCCCCCTGGCCGCGGCGGTTCCCCGCTCGATTTAAGTCATTGAAGCGATAACGAATAAAAATTCGCGAATGGCGTGTATGATACAAAGACCATGGCAACTATCCAATACGCCTCGCGGGACATCGCGCCGCCTGAGCCGGATCTCACGCCGCGGGAAATGATCCGCCGGGCCGAAGCGCTGCGGCCGGTCCTGCGCGAGCGCCAGGCTCGCTGTGAGGAACTTGGCCGGCTGCCGGAGGAGACCAACCAGGCGTTTCTCGACGCCGGATTCTATCGCATCCTTCAGCCGCGCCGCTTCGGCGGCTACGAGTTCACGGTACCGGACTTTATCCGCATCATGATCGAGGTTTCTCGGGGCTGCACCGAAAGCGGATGGGTGCTCGCGCTGACGGCGGGCCATTTGGCGGCCTTTATCGCCGGATTTCCGGAACAGGCGCAGCGCGAAGTTTACGGAGAAACCGGCGATTGCCGCGCGCCCGGCATCGCGCTGCCTGGCGGCGTCGCGACGGAGGTGGAGGGCGGCTATCGCGTGAAGGGCGCCTGGGACTACGCATCGGGATGCGATGTCGCCACGCACCTGCTCGGGGCGATGATGCTGACCGACCCGGTAACGAACAAGCCTCTCCATTACGTCTACGGCCTGTTCGACCGCCAGGACTTCCGTATCGTCGACAACTGGAACATGATGGGGATGCAAGGCACGGGCTCGCGGAGGGCCGTGGTCGAGGAGATGACGCTTCCGCCGCATCGCGTTTTGAAATTCGCCGATGCGCAGATGCAGGCACTCTATGAACAGCCCGGCCGGGCCCTGCACGCCAATCCCATGTACCACGCTCCCGTCCTGCCGCTGCTGTTTTGCGAGCTGACGTCGGTAGCTGTCGGCTGTGCGCGCGGTGCGCTGGATATCTACGAGCAGATCCTGCGCGAGCGCCAAGCTCCGCTGCCGCCCTTCGCGCCGCGGACGGAAATGGCCGAGTTTCAACATCACTTCGGCCATGCGCAGGGCTTGATCGATACGGCCGAGGCCGCGTTACTGCAACTCGGCGAGATGTACATGGAAATGGGGCGGAAGCGGTCGTCCACGCCGGAAGGCGGCCGGCGGTTCCAGCGCATCAGTCAACAGTGCGTGGAGATGGCCTGGGACGCGGTGGACCTGATGTTCCGCACGGGCGGGAGTTCGGCGGCGAAGAAACCGTCGCCGCTGGCCCGCTCTTTCCGCAATCTGGCCGTAATCCGCACGCATATCACTGTGCAGATGCATCACACCTCGACCAACGTGGGGCTGCTGCACTTCGGCCTGCCCCCGCTGAGCACGCTGTAGTTCAGGCGGCGGTGTTGACGGCGGCTGGGTGGGCGGCTTCGTACGCGGCGATGGCCGCCTCCTGTTGCAGCATGTATCCGAGTTCGTCCACGCCATCGAGCAGGCAGCGCTTGGAGAAAGCGTCAATCGGAAACTCGGCCGATTTTCCGCCAGCGAGCTTCACAGTCTGCGAGGCCAGGTCAATCTCCACGACCGCGCCAGGATTTTTCAGCAGCTCGGCATGAAAATCCGCGGGGACGATCACCGGCAGCAGACCGTTCTTGAGCGCATTGCCGCGAAAAATATCCGCGAAGGAGGTGCTGATCACCGCGCGGAAGCCGTTTTGCGTCAGCGCCCAGGGGGCGTGCTCGCGGGAACTGCCGCAGCCGAAGTTATCGCCGGCCACCAGAATCTGCGCGCCCGCGGCTTCCGGATTGTTCAGGGGGAAATCCGCCTTGGGGGTGCCGTCGGCGTTATAGCGCCAGTCGCGAAAAAGCCCTTCGCCGAGGCCATCTTTGGATATGGCCTTCAAGTAGCGCGCGGGTATGATCTGGTCCGTGTCGATGTTCTCGACCGGAATCACCACGGTTTTGCTGATCACTTTCTCGAACTTCACAGTAAGCTCCTCACATCGGTCACCACGCCCGTTACCGCCGAGGCCGCGGCCGTCAGCGGACTCGCCAGGAAGGTGCGGCCGCCCTTGCCCTGACGGCCTTCGAAGTTGCGATTGCTGGTTGAAACGCTGTATTCGCCCGGCTCCAGTTGGTCGCCGTTCATCGCCAGGCACATGGAACAGCCTGCCTCCCGGAAGTCCGCCCCGGCCTCGCGGAAGATTTTGTCCAGGCCCTCGGCGATCGCCTGCTGCCTCACCTGCTGCGAGCCGGGAACCACCAGCATCCGGACCTTGGGGTTCACCTTGCGGCCCTTGATCACCGACGCCGCCGCGCGCAGGTCGGAGATGCGCGAATTGGTGCAACTTCCCACAAAGACTACGTTGACCGGGTGGCCCTTCAGAGGCTTGCCGGGCTCCAGGTCCATGTACTTCAGGGCTTTGGTCAAATCAGAGCGCTCCAGTGGATCGGAGACCGAGGCCGGGTCCGGAATCGCAGCGGAGATCGGAATGCCCATTCCCGGATTGGTGCCGAAGGTAACCATCGGCTCCAATCGGCTCGCGTCGATTCTCAATTCGTGCGCGTACTCCGCGCCGTCGTCGCTGGGCAACTGCCGCCAGCGAGCCACGGCCGCCTCCCAGGCCGCGCCTTTCGGGGCGAATTCGCGGCCGTGCAGGTATTGATACGTCGTGTCGTCGGGCGCGACCAGGCCGGCGCGCGCACCGCCCTCGATGGACATGTTGCAGATCGTCATGCGCTCTTCCATCGAGAGCCCGCGGATGGTCGAGCCCAGGTATTCGAACACGCAGCCGGTGCCGCCGCCGATGCCGATTTTCGCGATGACCGCGAGAATAATGTCCTTGGCAGAAACGCCCGGCTTCAGCGTTCCGTCCACGCGCACGGCGTACGTCTTCGACGGCTGCTGCAAGAGGCACTGCGTGGCGAAGACGTGTCCGACCTGGCTGGTGCCGATGCCGAACGCCAGTGCGCCGAAGGCTCCGTGCGTGGCCGTGTGGCTGTCGCCGCAGACGATGGTCATGCCGGGCTGCGTCAGGCCCTGCTCCGGTCCCATGACGTGCACGATGCCCTGCTTGTCGCTTTTCAGATCGTAAAGGCGGATGCCGAAATCCGCGCAGTTCTTGGACATCTGCTCGAGCTGCGCTCGCCCGATGGGGTCCAGGATCGGCAAGTCCCGCGAGGTCGTGGGTGTGGAGTGATCCATGGTGGCGATGGTCAGGTCCGGCCGCCGGACTTTGAGCCCCCGCTCGCGCAGCATGGTGAACGCCTGCGGAGAGGTCACTTCGTGGACCAGGTGCAGGTCAACATAGAGCAGCGCGGGGGCGCCGGGCGGATGGGCCACAACATGGCTGTCCCAAATCTTTTCAACGATAGTACGGGGTTTCATAGTGCCTCAACCTGCGCAGCCGGCAAGACTGGCTGCGTTACACTGCCTCACTCACTGCCTCGCCTACTTCGGCGGTCGTGGCGGGTTTGCCTTTGGGCCGGAGATCCGCCGTGACGCGGCCGGAAGCCAGCACCTTGCCGACGGCGTCGTTCACCGCCGCGGCTTCCTTCACCAGCCCGAAACTATATTCAAGCATCGCCGCGACGCTGCCGATCGCGCCCAGCGGATTAGCCTTGTTCTGCCCGGCGATGTCCGGCGCGGAGCCATGGACCGGCTCGTACAATCCCTTGTCCGCTCCAAGCGAGGCCGAGGGCAGCATCCCGATCGAGCCCGCAAGAATCCCTCCGACGTCGCTCAAGATATCGCCGAAGGTGTTTTCGGTGAGCATCACGTCGAACTGCGTGGGCCGCAGCACCATCTGCATGGCGGCGTTATCCACCAGCATATGCTCGAGCTGAACATCCGGGTATTGGGCGCCAATTTCGGTCACAATGCGCCGCCAGAACTGCGAGACTTCGAGCACGTTCGATTTATCCACGCTGGTGACCTTCCTGCCGCGGTTGCGGGCCAGCCGGAAGGCCGTGTGCGTCACGCGCTCCACCTCTTTGCGCGTGTAGGACATGGTGTTAAAGCCACGGTCGCTATCGATGCCGCGGGGCTGGCCGTAATACAGGCCGCCGGTGAGCTCGCGCACGATGATCATGTCGGTGCCCTGGACGACGTGGTTCTTGAGCGGCGAGGATTCGATCAGTTCCGGGTACGTGCGGACCGGGCGCAGGTTCGCGTACACATCCAGAACCGCACGAATGCCGAGGAGGCCGGCCTCCGGGCGCTGGCTGGGCGGCGCAGTGTCGAATTCGGGCAGGCCGACGGCGCCCATCAGGGTCGCGTCGGCTTTCAGCGCAAGTTGTTTGGTCTCGTCCGGGAAAGGCGTGCCGCATTTGTGAATCGCGATGCCTCCCAGAAGGCCCTCCGTCAACTCCAAGCTATGCCCGTACTTCTTGGCGACAGCCTTCAAAACACCCACGGCCGCAGCGGTCACTTCGGCGCCGATTCCGTCGCCGGGTAAGAGCAGGATTTTCAGGTTCATGGATTAATTTGCGGCGACTCCCGAGGCCTTCGATTCCTGAATCACCTCGCGCGCCAGGGCGGCAATCTCCTCGTTGCGCACACCCTTCTTACGGTCGGCCAGCGCCGTGAAGCGCTGGTACACCACGTCGAGCTGTTCCTTGCTCAGCGAATGGCCCAAGTCTTCGCAGCGCTTGGCCAGCGCATGCCGCCCGCTATGCTTGCCGAGCACCAGCTTGGACTCAGGAACTCCCACGCTCTTGGGGTCGATGATTTCGTAGGTGGTGCGCTCTTTGAGGAAGCCATCCTGATGAATGCCGGCCTCGTGCGCAAAGGCGTTCTCGCCGACGATCGCTTTGTTTGGCTGCGCGCCAAAGGAAATGATCGAAGTCAGCAACTGGCTGGCCGGATAAAGATGTTCGGTCGCAATGCGGGTCTCGAACGGCAGGCGGTCACGGCGGGTCTTCATGGCGACCACGATTTCCTCCAAAGCGGCGTTCCCGGCCCGTTCGCCGATCCCGTTGATGGTGCACTCGATCTGCCGGGCTCCGGCCTGGACCGCCGCCAGCGAATTGGCCACCGCGAGGCCCAGATCGTCATGGCAGTGCACGCTGACCACAGCCGAATCCCCCAGAGCCCGGGCCATCCGCCCAATCATTTCCCCATATTCGTCCGGAACTGAGTAGCCGACGGTGTCCGGCAGGTTCACGGTCCGCGCTCCCGCGGCGACCACCGCCCGCGAGACTTCTTCGAGATAATCCCAGTCCGTGCGGGTGGCGTCCTCGGCCGAAAACTCGACGTCCTCGCAGTATTCCCGGGCCAGCCTCACAGCGGCAACCGCTTCATCCAAAACTTGTTGCCGGGTTTTTTTCAATTTATACTTCAGGTGGATGTCGCTGGTCGCGATGAAGGTGTGAATCCGGGGCCGGCGGGCATTTCTAAGGGCCTTTACGGCCGCCATAATGTCCAGCCGGTTCGCCCGCGCCAGTGCGGCGACATTCGCCCAGGGATATTCACGGGCCACCGCATCTACCGCTTCACATTCGGCCTCAGACGCGATGGGAAAACCAGCCTCCAGGATGTCCACGCCAAGGTCCACGAGCTTGGCAGCCATCCGGACCTTTTCAGCAACCGTCATGCTGCATCCGGGTGATTGCTCGCCATCCCGAAGCGTGGTGTCGAAGATGTATACGCGATCCGGCATAGCAACCATTATCCCGGTGGATGAACAATTTCGCAAATTAATAATGTTGGATGCTTCGATAGCATCACTTAATGCTCTCCGGCCATAACAAGCAACCAGCTTTTTGCCGATAACTCCTTGGGAATGATCATCACCCGGACTCCCCTGCGCATCTCCATCGGCGGCGGCGGTACCGATCTGCCTTCTTACTACCGCCGGTTTGGGGGGTTCGTGATCGCCGCCGCGATCAATAAGTACATATATATCAGTCTGAACCAGGCGTTTCGGGGCGGCTACTTCCTGAAATATTCGGCCGTCGAGCACGCACCCGCCATCGACGAAATCCGCCATCCCCTGATCCGCGAAGCCCTGCGGATTCACCAGATCGCGCCGCCGCTCGAAATCTGCTCCATGGCCGATATTCCCGCAGGCACGGGCCTGGGCTCCTCCGGGGCCTTCACGGTCGGCTTACTCCGCGCTCTGCACGCGCAGAAGCGGTCCTACGTCAACGCCGCGACCGTCGCCAAGGAGGCTTGCGAAATCGAAATCGATATCCTCCAGCAGCCCGTGGGCAAGCAGGACCAGTACATCGCCGCCTACGGCGGGCTCGCCTGTTTCGAGTTCCACGAAAACGGCGACGTCACCACCACCCCCTTCCAGGTCAGCACCAGCACCATACACGAGCTTCAGGAGCATCTCCTAATGTTCTTCACCGGGGACTCCCGCAATGCTTCCTCCGTGCTGGAGGACCAGAAGGTCCGGTCCGAAATAGGCGATGCCGCAATGCTCGAAAACCTGCATTTTATCAAGCAACTCGGGCAGTGCATTAAAGTGACACTCGAATATGGCGACACACACCGCTTCGGCGAGCTGATGCACGAGCACTGGCTGCGCAAACGGGACCGGTCGCCTTCGACCAGTAACGATGCCATCAACCGCTGGTATGAACTCGGACGGGCCAACGGCGCCGTGGGAGGAAAGCTGGTAGGTGCAGGCGGCGGAGGTTTCCTGCTGTTTTTGGCCGAAGACCGGCGGGCTCTGCGGAAAGCCATGGAGCGCGAAGGGCTGCGCGAGGTCCACTTCGCTTTCGACCTGGAGGGCTCCACGCTGGTGGCGAGAGATTGATTATGCAATGCGTCATTCTGGCGGGCGGGCTTGGGACGCGAATGCGCCCGCTCACCAGCACCCTGCCGAAAACGTTGCTCCCGGTCTGCGGGAAGCCGTTCGCCTGGCATCAGTTGCACTGGCTCGCCGCGCAGAGCGTGACGGAGGTGGTCTACTCGATTGGCCATCAAGGCGATCAGATCCGGCGCTATTGGGACCGCGAATTGCCGCCGGTGGACTCGATCCGGTACATCGACGAAGGCCCACGTCTGCGCGGCACCGGCGGCGCGCTCCGGCTGGCCTTCGAGGAGGGCGCGCTGCGGGAATCGTTTCTGGTGCTGTATGGGGATTCGTTCCTTCCGATTCCTCTGGGAGGTCTGTGGAGCGCGTTTGAGTCCGGTTCCGATCCGGTCATGATGACGGTGCATAAGAACGACGGGCGCTGGGACCGTAGCAATGTGATTTACGCCGGCGGGCGGGTGCGCCTCTACGACAAAAACCCCGACCCAATCACGGCGACCTACATGCGCTACATCGACTACGGATTGTCGGCGGTGCGCCGGCGCGTCATCGAAGCCGTCCGCAGGCCCCTGTTCGACCTGGCTTGGCTCTACCGGCGACTCAGTATCGAGGGGCAGCTGGCCGGGTATGAAGTCGCCCAGCGGTTCTACGAGATCGGCTCGCCTCAGGGCCTTCGGGAACTCGAGCAATATCTTGCCTCGCCCATTAAAGTTTACTGTTGATCACGACGAAGAAAGGATTATGGAATCGCCTGTCCTTCATGAACTTGGCGTGGCCTGTGTCGGAGCCGGCGATACCCAGCTGCTGATTCCCGAAGCGGATGTCGCAGATCCCGAAATCTCGATCGTCATTCCCGCTTTGAATGAGGAAACCACCATTTCGGAGTTTGTGGCTTGGTGCAAGCAAGGCCTCGCGAATGCGGGCGTGCGCGGCGAGATTTTGATCGTCGACAGTTCCAACGATTCCACCGCGGAAAAGGCTTTGGCGGGCGGCGCGCGCGTTCTGAAGACGCCCAAGCGGGGCCTCGGCCGAGCCTACATTGACGCCGTGCCCTTCATCCGCGCTCCCTACGTTCTGCTGGGCGACGCGGATCTTACCTACGATTTTCGAGAGATCGCTCCGTTCGTCCAGAAATTTCGTGAAGGGCGCCAGTTCATCCTGGGCTCACGCTTCCGGGGCAGCATCGAACCCGGAGCCATGCCCCCACTGCACCGTTACTTCGGCACGCCGCTGACGAACTGGATCCTCAACTGTCTCTACTCCGCCGATTTCTCCGACATTCATTGCGGCATGCGCGGCATTACCCGTGAGGCCCTGCGCCGCATGGATCTTCAATCGCAATCGTGGGAATACGCCTCCGAAATGGTTCTCAAGTCGGTGCAGATGGAACTGGACCACGCAGAGGTCCCGGTGCATTTTCTGCGCGACCGCGAAGGCCGCCTGAGCCATCACAAGCGGGCTGGGTGGCTCTCGCCCTGGATCGCCGGATGGATCAACCTCCGCAGCATGCTGGTGCACGGAGCCGAATTTTTCGCCATTAAGCCCGGCTTATTGATGCTGGCGATCGGACTGGCCCTGACGCTGCCGCTCGCGCTCGGGCCCCTCCGGCTTGGCGCCTACACGTTTTCGCTGTACTGGATGCTGCTGGGCATGACGTTGGACATCGCGGGGCTACAAAGCTTCTATCTGGGCTGTCTGTCGCAGCTCTTTCACGATTACACCGGCCGCGCCCGAGGCCGTTGGCTGCGCCTGTTCAGCTACAATCGCTCGGTGATTGCCAGCGGGGCTTTATGTGTGGCCGGCATCGCCAGCCTGCTTCCGCTCGTAAACGAATACGTGCGTTTCGGCTTTACACTCTCCGGCATGCCGAACTGGCCGGAGCACCTCGCCATCCTCGGTCTGCTACTGGTGATCGCCGGATTTTCGAATTTCGTCTTCACCCTGGTGCTGCACTCCGCCGCGGCGTCCATCAAGCGTCCGCTGGCATGAGCTCGCTGGAAACGGTTCGCACGACATCTTTCGGTGAGGCCTACGCCCCCACGGCAGTCGACCGTTTCGGCGTCTGGCTCTGGGCCCGGCAGATCCGCCGTTATGTTTCCGATTTCCGCAACAAACGCGTCGGCGACTTTGGGTGCGGTTTTCAGGCCTCGTTCACCCGGACGATTCTGGACCGAGTCCAGTGCGCCGTTCTCGCCGATGTTTCGCTCGCATCCGATCTCATCCGTCATCCTAAGGTGACCCCTCTGTTCGGCCCGCTGCCGGACGTGCTCGCGAGTCTCGATTCCGCGAGCCTGGATATTGTGCTCTGCATCTCCGTGCTCGAGCATCTTTGGGATCCGTTGGCGGCGATTCAGGCATTTCACCGTTTGCTCGCGCCTGGCGGCGTCTGCCTGCTGAATGTGCCGTCCTGGCGGGGAAAACGGTTCCTGGAATTCTCGGCTTTCCGGCTGGGATGGAGCCCGGCGGATGAAATGAACGACCACAAGAATTACTACGACGTGAAAGATCTTTGGCCGCTGCTGGTTCGGGGTGGATTCCGGCCGTCCGAGATCCGGTGCTTCCCCCCCAAGTTCGGCTTGAACACCTTCGCGGTGTGCAAGCACGCCGCGGGCCGGCCTGTGGCAGGCGCCATTTCCGCCGATTAACTTCTCGTGTGATCCTTACCAGTCCAACGCCGGCCCGCACCATCGTGAGCCAGCCGCGACTGGCGCGAAGCCAGGTACTCGACATTCTGCGCGCCGTCGCGATCCTTCTGGTCTTCAGCCGCCATACCGGCCTTCCGCCGTTTTCGATGGCCGGATGGGCGGGCGTGGATCTCTTCTTCGTGCTTAGCGGATTTTTGGTTTCCGGCCTGCTTTTCCGGGAGTATCGCGAGTCCGGGCGCGTGCGGTCGGCCCGCTTTCTCCTGCGCCGCGGCTTCAAAATCTATCCGCAGTTTTATCTGTTGATCCTTCTCACGCTGGTCTTGTCTCCGCTGACAGGACTGAGAGGCAGAGGCGCGAAATTCGCGGCGGAGGTTTTCTTTGTCCAAAACTATTTTCCCGGCTTGTGGGGCCACACCTGGTCGCTGGCAGTGGAAGAGCACTTCTATCTCTTACTGGCTGCCGTCATCGGGCTGCTGTCGCGGCGCGGCGGCGAGGATCCATTTCAACCCCTGGCGCGCTGGATCCCAGTAGTCTTTGGAGCCGTCTTGTTATTCCGGATCGCAACGTATGCTCACGATCCGCTCTGGTCGTACTACCGCAACCTTTACCCTTCCCATCTGCGGATCGATTCCCTGCTGGCGGGGGTTCTCCTCTCGTACTATCACGTTTATCGAGGCCCATCGCTGGCCGCGTTCGTAAGCCGTCATCGCGCATGGCTCGCTCGCGTTTCGCTATTGCTGCTTGCGCCGGCC
>Ga0070740_10002374_pt1 | contig 22333 bp, 15 predicted proteins | sample Coa_R2_FD_67286 | JGI IMG/M metagenome (GOLD analysis project Ga0070740, IMG submission 67286) | Surface soil microbial communities from Centralia Pennsylvania, which are recovering from an underground coalmine fire - Coalmine... | ecosystem: Environmental > Terrestrial > Soil > Unclassified ...
CATTCTTCATAGGTGCCGTAGAAAATGGCCTGCGTCGGGCAGACGGTGGCGCACATGGGGCCTTTGCCCTGCACCGTGCGGTCGTAGCACAGATTGCACTTCTGCATGTAATGCCCGGCGATATTGAACTTTGGCACGCCGAAGGGGCAGGCATAGCCGCAGTTCTTGCAATAGATGCAGCGCGCCTCGTCGGCTGACTGCACAACGCCGTCCGGGCTGACCAGAATGGCCTGTGCCGGGCAGACCTGCGCGCACGGGGCCAGCGGGTCCTGGCAGTGCATGCACAGCGTCGGCGACGAGGCAACCGTGTTCTCGCGCTCCACATAATCGATATAGATCATGGTCTCGCCCTTGTGCGTATCGCACTCGCGGCAGGCGGCCATACACGAACGGCAGCCGATGCAGCGCGACGGGTCCAGGAATATGCTGCGTACCGTTTCCAGCATTGCTCTCTTCCCTTTCGTTCAGGCTACTTAAACTTCGGTGTCGGGCTGGCCTGCGCGATGGGGAGCGTGCGAAACTCCGCGCTGGCGGCGGCGAGGGCAGCCGTATCGATCTGTTTCGCCCATTCCGGCAACTGCGTGGCCCGCGAGACGGCGGCGGCGCAGACCTTATATTCGGGAATCTTCATCAACGGCTCAAATACCGGGTTGGTAAGCTGGTTGACGGCCTGCCGACCGGGATAGTGGTAGGGGATGAAGACCGTATCGGGGCGAATCGAGCGCACGACGAGGGCCGGGGCGGTCATTTCCCCGCGCCGCGTGCGCACCGTCACCCAGTCGCCCTCGGCGATGCCCAGCCGTTGCGCCGTCTCCTGGTGAATCTCCACCCAGGGGTAGGGCGACATTTCGCGCAGGAACGGCACGCGCCTCGTCTGGTTGCCGGAGAGATACTGGTAGACCACGCGCCCGGTGGTGAGAACGAACGGGTATTCGTCGTCCGGCAGTTCTGCCGGTGGAATATATTCGACCGGGTAGAAGCGCGCCTTGCCGTCGGGGGTGCCGAAGCGTTCTTCGTAGAGGCGCGGCGTGCCGGGCGAGTCCTCGGTCGGGCAGGGCCAGAAGACGCCGTTCTGCCGCTCGATTTTCTCGTAGGTGATGCCCCAGTAATCGGCCTTCGCCCCCTTCGTGCAGAGGCGCAGTTCATCGAAAATCTCGCGCGTTGACTGGAAATTGAAGTATTGCCCGCGTCCCAGGCGTTTCGCCAGTTCGCAGACGATTCTCCAGTCCTGCCACGCCTCACCGGGCGGGTCAACGGCCTTGTTGTATTTGATGACGCGCCCTTCCAGGCTGGTCGTCGTCCCCTCATCTTCGGCCCACGTGCTGCCGGGCAGGACGATGTCGGCCAGTTCCGCCGTCTCGGAGAGGAAGAAATCGGTGACGACGAAGAGATCGAGGCCGCGCAGCGCCCGCTCGACGGTGTGCTGGTCGGGCAGCGAGACCATCGGGTTGGAGCAGATCATGAAGCAGGCGCGAATATCGCCGCGCAGCATGGCCGGGATCATCAGCGTGGCGGGCAGGCCGGAGTGCGGCAGCTCGCTCTCTTCGATACCCCAGACGGAGCAGATGTAGGCGCGGTCTTCAGGGTCTTCGATCTCACGTTCGCCGGGCAGTTGCGAGGCTTTCTGGCCCATCTCACGCCCGCCCTGGCCGTTGCCCTGGCCGGTGAGCGTCATATAGCCGGCGCCAGGCCGACCGAAATTGCCGGTTGCCAGGGCGAGGTTGACGGCGGCGATGCCATTCTCGACCCCCTTGCTCTGGTGTTCCAGCCCGCGTGCCGTGTAGAGCAGCGCGTTCTTTGCCCGTCCATACATGCGCGCCGCCTCGATGATCGTTTCGGGGCGCAGCCCGCAGACCTTCGCCACGCGCTCCGGCGGATACTGCTCGACCATTGCCTTCGTCTCCTCCCAGCCCAGCGTGCGCTCGCGAATGAACTCCTCATCGACCATGCCCTCGTGGATGATGACGTAGAGCATGGCATTGAGCAGGGCGGAGTCGGTGCCGGAACGCAGGGGCAGGAAGATGTCGGCGGTACGCGCGATGGGCGTCTGACGCGGGTCGGCCACGATCAACTTGCAGCCGAAGTCGCGCGCCTGCCAGAGATAGCTGGTAATGATGGGAAAGCACTCGCCCACGTTCGCGCCGATGACGAAGATGCAATCGGCGTGCAGCATATCGCTGACCGGATTGGCCGCGCGGTCGATGCCGAGCGAGCGTTCGTTGGCGCCGGTGGCCGAGGACATGCAGAGCCGCCCGTTGTAATCGACATTGGCCGTTCCCAGCGCCACGCGCGCGAACTTGCCCATCAGATAGCACTTCTCATTCGTCATCGAGGAGCCGCTATAGACGGCCACCGCGTTCTTGCCGTGCTGAGCCTGAATGGCGCGGAAGCGAGCGGCGATGGTGTCCAGCACCTCGTCCCAGCTGGCGCGCTCCAGCGGGCTGTCTTTACCGTTACGCCGCATCAGGGGATAAGTCAGGCGGTCAGGGTGGTTGACCGTCTGGTAGGCGGTGGCCCCTTTGGGGCAGAGCATGCCGTGATTGAGCGGGAAATCCTCGCGTGGCTCAACCCCCACCACCTTGCCATCGTGAACCTTCAGATACATGGCGCACTGCACCCCGCAATAGCAGCAGTGCGTCGGCACGTATCGCTCCACCTCTTCGGTTGATTTCCAGGGAACCGGCGGGTGCTGCCCCGAATAAAAATCGTAGGTTGCCCGCTGATCTTCTGGAAAGAATATGCCTTTATCGACACTCACAGGTCTTCTCCTCGTCGATTGTCTGATATGGTACCCGTTCGATGAATCGGCAGTGTGCGCGCTTCATCGGCACCTACAATGTTACCTCTACAAAAACTGGTTGCCGTTGCGACCGAGGGCGGCAAGGTTGCCCTGGCTGCGCATGACGCGCTTGCAGCGCGGGCAGAAATCCTGCCACCAGAGCATGCTGGTCAGGCGCGCTTCCGCCGCCGACTGCACGGGGCTGGGCGGCTGCTCCTCCTGCTTGATCGTCATATCTGAGCGCACCAGGTAGTTTTCATCCACTTCGTACAGCGTCTTCTTCAAGTCCTGGATGAAGCGGATGGGCGCGAACGGCTGGCCGCAGCGCGGGCAGTGCTGCATCTCAGTATTCTCGCCCGTCTTCCAGTACAGTTCGATACCGGCGGTGGCCGGACGCTCGATGATGTGGAAAAACTTGCCAAAGGGCAGCGAGATCAGCCAGAGGACAACGACGGCCTCGTGGGTGAGCGAGATGAACCAGTAGTAGGCGCCGCCGAGCCACGCGCTATCAGCGGTGAGAGCAAGGCCGGTGACGACGATGGCCAGCAGCAGCGCCAGCGGCAAAATATCGAAGCGGAAACGCTGCACCGCGATCAATGCCAGATCATGGAAGCGGCGGTGGAAGGCCAGCACCAGCCCGACGAGCAGCAGCAGCGCGGTGAAATCCAGCGCGTGGAAGACCAGGAAGGCAAAGAACGAGTCAACGGGATAGGTGAAGAACAACGGGAAGCCAAAGACCCAGATGCGGTACATTCCCGTCGGCGTCTGCGTGAAGCGCAGCCAGCCGAAGGTGAGCGGAAAGGTAATCAGGCAGGAGAGGACGACGCCCCAGAAAATACACTGGTGCGTAAACCAGCGATAGAAGCCGCGCCTGCGGATAAATTGCTGCGAGAACAGGTCGAGAATGGCCGTAGGGATGAGCGGCGTGTAGCGGCGGAAGTTCTCGTAGGAAAAGAACAGTTGCCAGCTGCGCCACCAGTAGCGGAAGGTAGGCGGGCGCGCCAGCCAGAACGTGTACTTGTAGGTGATGGCGGCAACGGCAAAGATGGTGCCGACCGCGTAGCCGATGAGCGAGGCATCGAACCAGTGGAAACCGCGCGAGCCAACGGCGATGAGCAGGGTCAGAACAAGCGCGGCGATTACCCCGGCGAGGATGGAGCGGGCGCGCAGATCCAACACACGCCCGCTACGCGGCTGCTCGCGCGGTCGCTCTTCACTCGCATTTCTCCTGGCGGTAAGAACGGGTTCCTCCATAGCATGTCTTCCTCTCGTTGCGTTACACAAAAAGACGCATCTCTGACTTTCAAAACCCCTTATGGTTATATTGTAATGCTGACACGGGCAAAGGTTAAAGAGCAAATCTGGCTGAAAAGACAAACAAGAGGATGATACTGTCTGGCGCACTTGCCTGGCAGTGACTTTTGTCACATTCTCCCGCTCTCCTATTGAAATTTATATCGTAATACGATAAAATAAGACTATGGAAAAAGACATTTCTACCGGGGAATATCAGGCGCTGGCCGAGTTCCGCTACCAGATTCGTCGTTTTCTGCACTTCAGCGAGCAGGCGGCGCGTGCTGCCGGGATTGAGCCGCAGCAGCACCAGTTGTTGCTGGCGCTCAAAGGCTTGCCTGAGGGTCGGCAGGCGACGATCGGCGACCTTGCCGAGCGAGTACAGCTTCAACATCACAGCACGGTTGAACTGGTGAATCGGCTCGTGGAGCGTGGTTTCGTTCAGCGTTGTCGCGATGAGGAAGACCTGCGTCGTGTTTTCGTCAGTATCACTTCAAAGGGAGAAGAGATATTGCGGGAACTCTCTTTTGAACACCGTGCCGAACTGCTGACAAGCGGGCCAGCCCTGGCGAAGGCGCTCAATGCGCTTCTTACTTCCTACAACGGGGAGGCGCATTCTGAGGTTATGGGAGGCATAACCCATGAGGCGGAGGATGAAGCGTAACCTTTCTGTAGCTTTTCGGTTAAGGAGAGCAAGTTGAATTTCTCATTAGCAGCCGTGTGGCGAAAAATAACCCGTGTCCTGGGAAACCTGGGCAATCATGAAGAATTAGGCAAACTTGGTGACTTCACCACTGATGCGCGGGTCGTACTCATTTCTTTGATGGCGATAGGCATTGGCGTGATCAGCGCCTTTGTGGCGTTAGCCTTGCTGCGCTTGATTGGTCTGTTCACGAACCTCGCGTTCTTTGGGCGCTGGTCAACAACACTGGTGTCACCTGTAGGGAATAATCTTGGAATATTTGAAATTTTTATTCCGGTTATCGGCGGACTGATTATCGGCCTGATGGCTCGTTACGGCTCGGAGCGCATTCGCGGGCATGGCATCCCGGAGGCTATCGAGGCGATTCTGATCAATGGCAGTAAGGTGGAACCAAAGGTGGCTATCCTGAAGCCTATTTCCTCAGCTATCTCGATAGGTACCGGTGGCCCGTTCGGCGCTGAAGGGCCGATCATCATGACGGGTGGCGCGGTCGGTTCGATGATCGCGCAGTTCTTTCACCTTTCCAGTGCGGAACGCAAGACGTTGCTGGTGGCGGGCGCCGCCGGCGGTATGTCGGCAACGTTTGCTTCGCCGGTGGCCGCAACCCTGTTAGCGGTCGAACTCCTGCTTTTCGAGTGGAAGCCGCGCAGCCTGATCCCCGTTGCCCTGGCCAGCGCAACGGCGGCGATTGTGAGGCGCTATATTATTGGCATGGGACCGCTCTTTCCGGTGCCACCCCACCCGGCCTTTATCGGCCCTGGCGGCATGCTGGGCTGCGTTGTTGTTGGCCTGCTGGCAGGCGCGCTTTCTGCTCTGCTGACGGTGATGGTCTATGCCTCTGAAGATGCGTTTCGCAAGCTGCCGATCCACTGGATGTGGTGGCCTGCCATCGGGGGCCTGGTGATCGGCATTGGCGGCCTGATCTTCCCGCAGGCGCTGGGCGTTGGCTATTCTACCATCGGCGCGCTGTTGCAGGGCAATGTCACCACTGGCGTGATTATCGGTATCCTGCTGGTCAAGTCAATCATCTGGTCGGTCTCGCTCGGTTCTGGCACCTCCGGCGGCGTGCTGGCCCCGCTCTTGATGATGGGTGGGGCGCTTGGCGGCATTGAGGCCATGTTTCTTCCGCATGAAGGCGCGGGGTTCTGGCCGCTAATCAGTATGGGGGCCATTCTGGGCGGCACCATGCGCTCGCCTTTCACCGGCATCATCTTTGTGCTGGAATTGACGCATGATGTCAACGTCCTTTTGCCCATGCTCATCGCGGTAGTCATCGCGCACGGCTTCACCGTCCTGGTCATGCGTCGCTCGATCCTGACGGAGAAAGTGAGTCGACGCGGCTACCACCTGAGCCGGGAGTACGCGACCGACGTGCTGGAGATCCTCTTTGTACGCGAAGTGATGCGCACAAACATCGTCGCTCTGCCGGATACCATTTCGCTCAAGGAACTGGCGCAGTCGTTGACTGCAACCCACGAAGGGAGCCAGATGCAGCGTCTCTACCCCGTCGTCAATAGCCAGGATGAGCTGATTGGCGTGGTAACTCGTAAAGACTTGCAGCGGTTTATCCAGGAGCATGCGCAGAGCAATGAGCAGCAGAATTATACGCTTTCCGACCTGGTCAATACCCACCCGGTGGTGGCCTACCCGGATGAGCCACTGCGCGCCGTTGTCTACCGTATGGCCCAGACCGGCTATACCCGCTTACCCGTCGTTGAGCGCGAGAATCCAAAGAAACTGGTAGGCATCATCTCGCTGGCGGCGGTTCTGCAGGCCAGGGCGCGCAGCCTGGAGGAGGAGCGCAAACGTGAACGTGTCCTGCGCATGCGTTTCCTCTTCCCCACCAACCGCCCCGTCGTCAAGACACGCAAAGTTGGCAAAGAGGTCAGCGATATCGAACCCACGCCGAGAGAGCCAAGCAAGCCGCTGATGGATTAAGGGTTTTGCTAGAAAGCACTGATATAGGCATGTCATGCTGAGCGAGAGCGAAGCATCTAGGCGACCACATTGACCAGTGGGTTAACAAAGATGTTTCGCTCTCGCTTAGTATGTAGCAGGATTGCCTGAAGCAGGAAAAGTTTCTGAAATTGATAAAAGAGTTGCAATGTATGTATATCTCGTATATAATTATCATAGTGGATGGGCTTCCCAAAAATAAGTATTTCTACAGAAATGGTCAGGTAAACGCAAATGACTTCTCATGCCCGGTATTTGCTTATCATGGCTTGTTCTCAACGTAAGCAGCCAACTTCTGGTCTATTGCCTGCCTTGGACCGATACGATGGCGGTAATTATAGATTGCTACGAAAAGCTCGTCGAGAGGGTTACTGGCCCGAAAGCCTGAAGGTACTTATTTTATCAGCTAGATATGGCCTCATTGAAGCTTCTACTCCTATCGAGAATTATGAATGGCGTATGAACCAAGAACGTGCCAGAGAGTTGAGGCAACAAACATTACATTCCCTCCACGCCTATGCTCAGCAAAATACATTTCGTGAGGTCTATGTAGAGCTTGGGCAGGATTATTCCCCAGTGATAGGAGACATTTCGGAGATATTCAAAAATTCGACAGTGATCTACGGTTCAGGACGTATAGGTAAGCGGCTCGCAAATTTGAAGCAATGGATCAGGCAAGTCTACCGAGTGGAGAATGCTATTGTAGTCGAGGCAATGTAGGGAAGTTTGAATATCAGCGAAGAGAGTGTCGATTGGTTTTATACGACAGTCTAGTAAGGAGTAACTGATGACTCTATACTATCCCCCAGAAACTGGACAGGCAAATAAGATAGAATGAAGGGGTATCAAGGAACGTCAGCAGGAGGAAAAGATGTCTGTTCAAAGGAAACGCTATAGCGCGGAGGAAAAGACGAAAGTCGCCATTGAAGCCATCAAAGGGCAGAAAACACTCAATGAGCTGGCAGTCGAATATGGGGTGCATCCCAGCCAGATCACCCAATGGAAGAAGCAGGCCCTGGAAGAAATCAGCACGGGGTTCTCCGGGGGACGAGGGCGGCGAGAGCGCAGTGAAGAGGCGCTGATCGCCTCATTGTACCAGGAGATTGGGCAGTTGAAAGTGGAATTGGACTGGCTAAAAAAAAGTCAATCAGCAGTGTGGAAGAAAAGAGGGCGCTGATTAAGCCGGAACACGCCAGCATCAGTCTCGCCCGTCAGTGCGAACTCGTGGGCCTGGCCCGCTCCAGCTACTATTACCAGCCAGTACCAGAAAGTGAGGAGAACCTGTTGTTGATGCGGCTGCTGGATGAACAATACACGCGCACGCCCTTTTATGGCATCAAGAAGATGACGGTCTGGCTGCGCACGCAAGGCCATGAGGTCAATCACAAGCGGGTGGCCCGGCTGCTGCGACAGATGGGCCTGATGGCGGTCTATCCAACTCCGCACTTGAGTCAGCCTGGGGAGCAAGTGGTGCGCTATCCCTATTTGTTGCGTGGCCTCTCCATTGAGCGGGTCAATCAGGTCTGGAGTACGGATATTACCTACATCCGCCTGCAACGAGGCTTCCTGTATCTGGTGGCCATTATGGACTGGTTCAGTCGCTACGTGTTGGCCTGGCGGACCTCGATCACCCTGGAAACGGCCTTTTGTCTGGAAGCCCTCGAGCAGGCCTTTGCCCAGGCACAGCCAGAGATTTTTAATAACGATCAGGGGTCGCAGTTTACCAGCACTGCCTTTACAGCACGGCTGCAAGCGGCGGGAGTTCGCATCAGTTGGGATGGTCGCGGACGGGCTTTGGACAATATTTTCGTGGAACGGTTATGGAGAAGCGTCAAATATGAGGAGGTGTATCTCAAGGAGTATCAGTCGGTCTCAGAAGCCGAAAGGGGCCTGAATGCCTACTTTCAGTTCTATAATCAGGAACGCTTGCATCAGGCTTTAGAGTATCACACACCGGTTCAGGTGTATCGTCAATCGTGATTCACCACGTTCTTTGAATGGCTCAGTTCACGCTTATTTTCGACCAAAAACTGTCTTGACAATGGGGGATACTTTAATCAAAGACACATTAGGTTCTGTAGATCAGATCAGGCAGCAATTACAAATAGGCGAAACATCATAGAGGACGGAATTCCAGACGAGAGGGGGTACAGGTGAATACCTGGCCGGAAGAAGTTCTTTTTATCCGTTACGCCACACTTGCAGAAAGCGATATTGAGCGGCTGCGTCAACTCGGCTTGATCAGTCTGCTGCTCAATAAACCCTCTAAGCTCTATAACAAAGGGGATTTAGGGCTAGAAGACCATGACTGGGAGAGACTCTGCGAGTGGGTCTATCAGGGTAACGGTTCCTACTTCTGGCATAAGCTGCCGGAGGGAATATATATCCAAAGAATGTGTGAAAAGCATATCATTATTGGTACTGCTCAGTTGCTAGTTGATTTACAGCATATCTTCTTTAAGATACCACCGACACGCCGCACTATGATAGACGATCTCTGGCATGTGATTCGTCAGTTTGTGATGACAACAGTCACATTAGAAACGGATTAAGCTATGATTGACGAAAAAACCCATCATGTACGCTCTTTCTCATTTTCTGCTGGACTTGAAGATTGGGAAAGATTGGTCAAAGTAAGTGAGAGAAGTGCTATTATTAAACTGGTAAAGCATGATAAACACTTACAGCAACATGAGTTTCGGGGCTTTCGTCCAGATCATCTTCCCTGGGGTCGTGTTCCCACTTTGATTGCTCGTCATGCTCAAGAATGTGACTTAACTCAAGCCTCTCTATTGCGATCATGGTTTACGGCCAACAAAGATCTATGTTCGCGAGTGAAAGCAGAAGTCTCCATCATTGCCATTGAGGATAATGTAGCAAAGCTACTTGCCCACATCGGTTCCACCGAGAAAAATAGAGACCGCCTGCTCTGGGCGTTGATCCTTGACGATCGGGAAGAGATCAAGAAGGCGCTTGATGAAGGTTTGCATGACGCACTTCTGGAAGAATCCTCTTATCTATGGATAAAGGTAGAGGTATACGCTCTCCGCTCCAAACTGGAGGAGTCTGAGCGAATTATCAAGGGCTTGCAAAGCGAACGAGATGGCTTAAAAGAGCAGGTAGCTCAAGTACCGAAGATAGTGTCTACCATTCAAGGCTTACAACAAAAAATAAAACAGATGGCAACTCAGCATAAGATGGATTTGGAGAAATATGACAACGCTTTGCGAGCTGCGGAAGAGGAGCAAGAGAAAATAGTTGAGGAACTAGAACAGGCGAGACAGGAAAAAGACGAAACTCAAAATTTGCTTAACGAAGTTCAAAAATTGCTGGCAGAGGAGCGTAAGAGGAGAGTTAGTGTGGAACAGAGCGAAAGCACGTTACAATCGATTCGGCGAGCGGAACGAGAACGTGATCTTGCCTATGAGAAGCGTGATGAGGAACGCGAACGCAGGCAGGAGCTAGAGACTGCAATAGAAAGACTGGAAAAGGGGAAGGAAGCAGTAATTGCGCAAGTGCGCAAGAAAGATAAGGAACTGAAACAGGTTTTGGGAGAGAAGCAACAGCTCGAAAAAGAACTGAGCAGGCTGCAAGCTGAGCTTGATGATATCCTTCGCTATCTGAATGGGCAAGATATCAAAGTTGTACTTCCTTTTGTCAAAATTGATCAGGCATGGGACGGGGCTGTAGAGCAGGTTGCCCATCGCGTATCTCTTGCCCTTTCAGAAGCTGAAGCAACTCGGCAAGCTGTTGGCGCAAATGAGCGTTGGGCTGATTGGCAGAGCTGGCAGCAAATGGAAGAGAGACTGGTTCGTCCTTTATTATCTTCACTTAGTATCTGGGCAGGGGTAGGAGAGGCGCAAGATGTGGTTCACATAGAATCAGCGCAAAAACTTCTCCTTTTACGCTGGTATGTGCTTGAGTGGTATAAATCTTTGCTTCTCGATCTGTTGCAAGCAGCTAATCGTGCTGTTCGTTAACCTGAATGGACTAAGGGAAAAGGGAGGGTAATTATGATTACGGTGTATTTCTCGCACATTGGGGAGGCTCCACTGGTAGGGGTAGACGAACCGGAAACGGTCAGGCCGGGAAAGATTCGGGATATTTTGCGCGAACTTGAGGCCCGTCATCCGGGTTTTTGCAAGGAAATACTTGATGGAAATGGTACTAAATTCAACTCAGCGACATTGATATTTAAGTGTATAGAAGCTGACAGCGAAGGACGATTACTGGAGACCGAGCATACAAAGCCTATCAAAGGGCTTAATGAAGAGGTTTATGAGCAAGATGAGAATATCCTGATTGCCTTATTTCATCCTGAGCAGCTTGTGAAGTTCTTGCTTGAGACACTGACTCCTACAGAGGACCACTTTGAACTTACAAACAGGCCATACCGCGCCTTTATCAGTGCGCCTACAGAGCAGCAAGGCAGTCAAAAGCTATTTCTTGAGACTACGCCAGAGCCGCTTTATCCCTTTACCAACGGACGTTCCATAAGTGAATTAGAGACAGATGCGTTGATCTATGTAAGGAAGAGCAAACTTATTCCAACTGCGTTGCGTGATGCGATTGCCACTCTCTGGGAAATTGAAGGTGATTTCCGTTTGCGCCTTTTCCAGGAAGAAGCGTTAGTTCATATCCTTGATGAGCTAGCAAAAGCGGACGACGCTGCAAAGCAACCATTGTTGCTGTCAATTCCGACCGGTGGTGGCAAGACAGAAGCGTTTCTTATCCCGCTAATTGCTCATTTGTATGATCAACGCACTCGCCTTTTACAATCCGGTTTTATTCCCCAGGCGGTCGTTCGGGCTATTGTAACTTACCCGACTCGCGCGCTTGCCAATGATCAAGCTCGTCGCATTGCCGAAATTCTTTATCAGATGAACGAAGGCGCGATAGAGGATCGCAAGATCAGCGTGGGTGTCCTCACTGGAGATACTCCTGACTCAGGATTCAATTTACTGACAGAAAAAAGCTTGCTGCAACTGTGCCCGCGCTGCTCATCGGTGCTGACAAACTTTCTAGAGAGAGAAGCGCAGGATAAGCAAGGAAAAATCATGGTTGCCCGCTGTATCTGCGGAGCCGAAATCGATTACTTCCGTCTGACACGCAACGATATCCTGAATTATCCGCCTGATATCCTGATTACCAGCCCCGATATGATCAATCGGATGCTCCAGTTGCCACGCTACCATAAGCGAATATTCACCACAGCGATTGATATGGTTGTCTTTGATGAAATTCATATGTATAGCAGCGTGTTTGGCTGCAATGTGGCTCACCTGTTGCGCCGCTTTGAAGAGGCCTGTAAACGCAAACCACTGTACGTAGGCGTAAGCGCGACCATTCGTAATGCGAAGGAACTGGCCTGCCTGATTTTCGATGCTGATCTGGAGTATGTAAAGTATCTACGGCCTGCCGGTGAGAATGAGGCGGTAACAGCAGAAAAGCGCCCCTATCTGGATTACCAATCTGAACCGGCGCGTTACCGCTATCATTATGCCCTGACGCCTGCCAGGCTGCCTTCTGGACGCATCCAGAAAATGACTACTTCTGTCTTAAATGTTGCCGATGTACTTGCGCATCTCCTTCGTGATCCACATTTTCGCAAAACGCTGATATTTTCTAATCTCCGGCAGGATACAGATGATATTGTTCGGTTCCTCAAAGACCAGGAAGATCGCTATTACAGTACCTATCGGCACCACCTGCTTCCTCGTGTTCTGAGTATGCGTGCTTCCCAGAACAAACAAGCTTTTCCTTTTACCGATATAGAAACAGGTGTAATTTGTGCTATAGATCGATGGTATCAAAAGGCCCGTGCATCGGGTATGCTCTATGATTCGTCTCTGGAAGTTGGCTGGCATCGTGGAGGACTGGAGCGAGATGAGCGAATCAAAGCCGTTAACCGTTTTTCCAGCACGCAGCGCCTCAACGTCCCTGACGAAGATAACTCGGAAATGCCGATAGATGTGATGGTGGCGACAAGCACATTGGAGCTGGGTATTGACATCGGAGACGTGACCACTGTCATGAATTGTGGCGCTCCTTTCACTACAAATGAGTATACGCAGCGTGTGGGGCGTGGCGGTCGTCGCAAAGACGCAATGGCACTAACAGTCATTGATCCGCGAAATCCCTTAGATTTCTATTTTCTCAAGCACTTTCACCAGTATGCCCATCCGCGTCCTGATGATTTTGAAGATGCTCCAATTATCGTTTCTAACCTGGAAGTTATGAAAAGCCATATTTATGCCAGATTGCTTGACTGGCTGGCCCGCAGTCTTGATGAAAATAGCAAGGGTGAGATGAAAGCAGGCGATCTACAAGAGGCAAAAGTCGTAGCAGATGGGCAACAGGTGATGTTTCGTGATAACTGGCAGGTTTTTGCTAGGACGCTCTTTACTGAAATATTCACTCCTGAAGTGGTAGCGCGTCTCCAAATCTGGATGAGGCGCGAAGCGCAACTCATTCCTGGTATTCGTGAAACAGAGATCACTATTGAGGAGCTACAGTCCTGGTGGGAAGCAAAATGCATGCAACTAAACGGGCGTATGAGCAGTGGACAGAAAGATATCCAGGAAACAGACGATTTGTCGGGCATGGAGACAAAAGATCGAGAACTGGTGCCAGACTTACGGAGTTCTGGCCCCAGTGTTGGCCTTTATCTTGTACGGGAAGGCAGTGAAGATGAATTGCGTGATACTGTTTCGCGCCGACAAGCTATTCAGTCTCGCCCGGTGGGTGGCTATGCATCGCAGGGAAGTATTACGTTTAAGATCGAGGCAATCAAAGACCAGGATCACGATACAGAAGAAAAAATTAAACGGCTGTTGATAGAAGACGTTGAAGGTGCTAAGGCGACCGAATATTTCAGTAAGATGTTTGGGGATGACGCTAATCATAGTCCATTTCCTGTTCGCCCTCTGGATGCGATACTGAAAGTGAACTTCGAGACGCCGAAAGATTTATCTGTGAAGTACAACCCCTATCGCTTTTACTGCCCTCGCTGTGGCGCTACATATAGCGATAAGAAAGCAGGAGATGAACGATGTGTATATTGCCATAGCATGTTGCGGCAACTCACAGAACTCTATATGTGTGGCGGATGCGGGGAATTGTATTTACCACCTGTACCCAAAGTTTGCGTGAATCCTGGTTGCATTGAGCAGGCGAAGAGCCGCAAAACTCAAACGCCCTTCCTTCCAGATGGATATAAGCGCGTTGGTAAAGGCGATCACCACAACGAATACTTCCGTTTTTCTGCCTTGCCTATGTTACACTGGCAGTGTCGCTCCTGTGGGACAGAGATCAATTACCATGCCCATTACGAGCTTCCACAGCACATCCAGAAGCAGCTTGAAGGAGCTACCTGGAGCAGAGAGACTCCCGCGGGAGCGGCTAAGGCTTTTCTCCACCAGCCTGAATCCCCCTGGCGAAATTCCTATGCCAGAGACGGCTTTCACGAAGCACGTTTTACCTGTCACAAGTGCAGGGCAAAGAATCAGTACAAGAAAATCTCTGTCAAGAATATTCCCTCTTTCCGTTCAGTAGTACACGAATATCTCTTCCAGAAGGAAGAGATAGCGCCAGAATTGAGTACCAGTATAGGGAAGTTGCATTTCAAGCGAGTCAGTATTATCACGCTCGCACGGGAGCATTTTCGCCGGTTTTACTCGGCAAAAACCCATGAAATGAGCGTTGATCTCAAACCCATTTTTTCTGATACTAACAGCTACCTGGCAAACACCTACGATACACACGCGGCCTACTTCCGCTTTAGCGATATACTCGATCGCTTCCTCAATACAGATACCTCTTCATTCACCTGCTCTCTCGATCCTCAATGCCCTTGCCGGAGAGAGCAGACCGGGCAGGTTCTGGTTGATATTGATGACCAGGAAGAAGTTGATGTTACAAAGCCCGTGCTGGCTAAACTATCGTGGGAGCGAGGTCGAAAACCAGACCCCCGGAGAAAATGGTGTGCTGTTGTACAAGGAAATGTAGCAGGTAAGGTTTGCCCCGGTGAAGAAGCTCTCTGTGATGTTTGCCCGCACTTTGATCGCCGACGCCACCTGCGCTACCTGGTCTTGCATACCTTAGAACATGCCATTATCACTGCTATGCCCAAGTATACCGGCATCAACAAGAATCAGGTTCGCGGCACCCTCTATCCTAACGATGAGCAAGACTACGATCTGGTGCTGGTAGACACGATAGAGGGCGGCTCAGGAAGCATGTACCTGCTGCGCAAGAACTGGGATCAGGTCTGGCAAATCGTCGGTGAATTGCTCGAAGCGGCCCAGGACGAACGAGGCCAGTTAGCACTTCCATATACCTGCTCGCGCTATAACCGCGATCTTTGCCCCCATCTCGCCTTTGCTTTCTACCAGTTCGTCTCAGTTGAAAAGAGGTAGCAATGGCATTTACTGCACCCTCTGTTTTAGAGGCCGTCTATTGTGATATACAAACCAGAAAAGAGCAGCTGGGGCGCCTCTCGCTGGTCGAGTTCGACGATGCCGAATACCAGGTGCTGCTTGAGTGGACACGAGAAATCATTCAGAATTATGAGAGATGGATGGCCTGGAAGCAAGAGAAGGCAAGGCCGGTTTTTCTCGCTTTTGTTTTCGAATACCTACGACATACACACTATGTTGATGATAACCGGTTCTGGGATGAATTCGAAGATACAGTTGGCATAGGCAGGAATGAACACAGAAACCTGATGTATGAGATATTTGAACTGGCTTTTGATCAAGAGAATATCAAACTAGAACAGAAGCAGAGACGCCTATTTGTCAGGACTCTGTTCAAGGAAGTAAAAGATGCAAAAAGCACGCGACAAGATTGTATTGATTTCTTTTGCTGGTACTACCAGCAATATTGGCCAACAAAAAAACCATCGGAAGCTGTAGTGACTGTGCAACTTCTGCAAAGATATGCAGATCAGGAAAGAAAGGCTTTATCTATTGAGCCGAAGGCTATTCCTACTCTCAGTGAAGATTGTCAGACTTTAGCAAATATCATCGATTATGCTACCGAACATGATCTCTTTATGGCTCAGATGGGTCCGGGTTCCTATCAGCAAACGATTCTTTCTGTGAGCAAGGCCTATGATCTGAGGCGAATACGCTTAATTGGCAAGAGAGAAACCATCGCCAACCTTATTATCAGACTGGAAAATCATCGTACCCCTTCTCAGTTTTTGCGCGATTTGCATGATAATCAAAGATTGTGGGTAAAGGCTCCTGGCAAGCAAGAACTTCGTGGAACTGCTGCGTACCAGCAATGGAAGGCAGACACTTTAGAATACGGCATCTATAGATTAGGAGAGAAAGAGTATCGCGTCGTGCCGTTTTCCTGGCTCAGGCTTGCTATGATCGAGCGATGGCATGATGAGGATTTTGTAAAGCTACCTAGAGAGGATTACGTAGCATACAGGAAAAGCAAACGTTTTATGGTTCAGATTGGAGGTAGACGTGTAGAAGCCCGAAAGTGTTTTCTTGAGAAAGGGAGGGTATGTTATATCTGGGCTGACAAAGTTCCTCGTGGGCAGCCACTTGTCATCGATGGACGCGTTTATCCAGATTCTGCGGGTGTGAATTGGGAAATTTCTCTGGTCTTGGGCTTTACTCAGGATGGGGAGCCTGATATTGTCGTTGTTTTTGACTGGCTGAAAGCCTTTTATCCAGATCAACGCGGGCAGAGGCTTATTATTCGCACCTCACAAGGTCATGAAGAGATAACATATGTTCTTGACCAGAATGGAGTGCTTCAACGCAATCGAGACGTTAGCTTCCACTTAGAAAGATTGGATGAGCCTGTTACGATCTCCATATATCTGGGAACACAGCAACTGGCTAGTAAAACTGTGCAAGTGGAAAAGGCGTATCTCTTTTCCCGCTTGACTCAACAACGTATTCCAGCGGGGACGAAGCGTGAATGGGGCGATCAACGTTACTATCTTTTTGTTCATACCGATGAGGTGGTACAGGCTGGCGAAGGGATGGAGCTTGACAGACAGGAGAGATTGTATGGTAGTTATGCCGTCTATGAGGTAGCATGGTATAAAGAGCAACATCCTTTTCATTTGCAGGCTGGAAATGTTTCCTGGTCTTTCGAAAAACAGCAGTATTTCTCTGTGCAGGTGAGCCATCTGCATACACAAGGGCCGGTTCGGCTGGCAAGCCGACAGCTAAACCGCTTCTCTAAAGAGAATATTCAAATATGGACAAATCGTAATTTGACTGAGGTCAGATCACTGACATGCTTCATACTCCATCAAGGCGTGGAGGAAGTTTTCCCTGTTGGTTATCAGAAACGCAGTGAAAATCTCTATAGCTTTGATGATATGACCATCAAACATCTCAACTCTCTGACTGTTGAACAGCAACGCTATGGTCAGTTTGATCTTCTTTTCTATGAGGATAAAAGGGGAGAGGAAACCGGACAATTACTCGGTCAAACCTCTCTAAGCGTAATACCAGAGATTCAGGTTGATGCTCCTCCTCTGTTTATTGAGGGGCAGTCAACGCCAGTGAAAATAACTTCTCCATATCTAAAAATATGGGATCACAGGGCAAGCAAAGACGCTTATTCGGCAGATTTTCTATTGGTTCCTAGATTAATAGGGCAGTCATGGAAGAATGACAAGCAAATTCCTAAAGGGATTCGTTCCTGGGGTTCTGACCCTGTGCGTATCCCTGTTACGTTTCCTGTTATTGGTGAGACGGTTGAGGTAGAAATCATCCCTGTAGTGTTTGGTTTTCGCCTGTATCAGCGGCAAGGGCAAGCGGATTATCAGCAGGTAAATCAGCTTGATTATTATGCCTTAGAGACCTCTGTACTCTACATACATACAGAGGCCCTTAGAGTAGCAACGATATGTGTGAACGGTGTTAGATGCAGGACAGAGCAAGCGGATGAAGATGGCCATGTACTAATCAAGGACTTGAGTTTTCTGAAAAGGTATTGTGAAAGGGAGAGAACGAGCATAAACATCCTGAGTAAAGGGTTAGAAAGTACGTTTTTTGTTTGCTGGAAGCCGCTTATCCATGACTTAACCGTTAGAGAAAATAGAATAGATATAACTGTCAGTGGGCCGCAGAAAACAGGCGTTATTCTGGAGCTTGTTGAGGCGAGCAATACCATTCGCTGGCAAAAGCGTATCACTTGCGAGGCAAAGCGTCTCCAAACCAGCATAGATTTGCCGGAGATAAAAGTGAGTTGGAGACAATGTTATCTGATTCCATCTTATTTCCTCGCTGGCGATATATGGTTGCCTGCGGCATGGCAGCAACGCCTGGAAGACCCAACAGCGTATCGTATTCCTGTTGACTGGCTACGAACAGGGTTGGGAATCTCCGATGAAATGCTGCTTCAATATTGTACGATGGAGTAGAACATGAGCATAGTACCGTTTTTTGTAGCTGATCGACCGATGAGCCTGCGTCTGCTCAAAGGTCTTCCTTTGCAGAGCTACCCCAATGCTCACATTGGGATTATGGCGCATGCCAACACATCGCTGAACTTTCAGCACGCTTTCCATGAATATCCCTGCGATAATTCTGACTATTGTGATGCCGTTAGAGGCCCTTGCGAGTACCAGGATGATATCTCACATTGTCCAGTGCGGAGGTACATTCTCGATCATACCATTAAGATGTGCGATTCTGGTATTTTTACTCGTGAGGGGGCAACACTCAATTACCGGGAATTATTTGAAGCCTACGTCAGGATGGGTGTGGAGTATGGTATTATCATAGATGTATTTCTCGATTCAGCCGCTACACTTGAAAGCGCGAAAGAGGCGTTGCGCGTTTACGAGTCTTTTAAAGGCAAATTCAAGCTCGTTGGTGTTGCACAGGGCAAGAGTGAGGAGGAATACATTAAGAGCTATGAAGATCTGAAAGCGCTGGGATACACGTATATCGCTATTGGTGGCTTGCTACGTAAGGTTGAGAAAACCGTTCGTTATGTCCAGGTACGAGATCAGGACTTCATGTACAGCATTCTCGGCAGGCTACGTGAGAAGTATCCTGATGACTGGTTATTTGCGCTTGGTTGCTTTCATCCTAACAGGCTCGTCCGATTCCAAGAGTTGAATACCTGGGGTGATTATAAGGGGTGGATTTTCCAGTACGAGAAACGAAATGAGACATTGAGCGAGCAGCTTGAGGTGTTTGCAACAAATCATTTGCAACATATAGAAAGTCCAGAACGGGAGAAAATTGTCGGGTTGATTGATCGCCTGCAAAAGATGGTAGTGCGGCGAGACCGATTGATAGAGCAACAGAGCGAGCTGTCAAAGCAGCTTTTCGATGGACGCCGTAGCCTTAGAGCATCTCTTGTTAGTCTTTATGAGAAAGTACAGGTAGAAGCTCCTGAGTTTGCCAGTCGTCTCAACCAGTGGATCACTCATGGGTTGCTTAACGAAGGGGAAGAACGGGCTGTGTTTGAGATTTTCAAGAAACTTGGTATGTATGAATCTGTTGAAGCACAGCACATGGGAGAGAATATTCACCGGAATCGCAAAGCGAAGAAATGGGTGGAACGTCTCGAAGAAGAACTCAATGATCTCAATCTTGCACTGGCAAAAGAGATCGCGCAGTTAAGAGCTTCGGAAATTCATCTCTCGGAAGATACAGAGATGTTTTGCGTGAGAATATCTGAACTGATTGGACGCTCTGAGAGAGCGCATCGTTTCGAGCAGGTACAGGAGAAAATTGCCAGCAAGATTCTCGCCTGTTTATAGCATCAGGCATATAAGCAGGAAGCACAGGCAGAGGAGGTTACAAATGCCCTCCCCTGCTTCGCTCATCTGCTACTCGTCCGGCAACCGAATCAGGATTGACTCGCCTTCCACTTTCACGGGGTAGGTGAGGATGTCCTGGCGGGCGGGGCCGCGCAGGACTTTGCCGGTACGCACGTCGAATTGCGCGCCGTGCCAGGGGCAGGTGAGGACGTAATCGTCGAGTTCGCCCTCATTGAGGGGACCGCCGATGTGCGTGCAGTTGTCGGTAAAGGCGTAGATGGTACCGTCTACCCGTGCCAGGCAGACCGGCTCGCCATCTACCTCTACCGCCATGAGGTCGCCGTCTTCTAAATCACGTAACTCGGCTACTTTGATAAAATCTGTCATACGTTTTTCCTCTCCCTGCCATGTACAGGGAGTTTTCAGTTCTGGTCTCTGCTGCGCGCAGAGAATGTTCAGGGATGCTGGATACCGATGCCGACGACGGGCAGGATCGCCCCGGTTACGCCGTTGCTGTCGGGCGTGACGAGGAAGAGCGCGGCCTTGATGACCTGATCTTTGCTCACCCACTCTGCTGCCAGCTCTTCAGGGGTCGGCTTCATCGCCTCAAGATTGGACTCCGTATCGACGAGGCCAGGGGCGAGGGCGTTGACGAAAATACCCGCCTGCTTGCCCTCTTTCGCGAAGGTGAGGGTCAGCGCGTCGATGCCCGCTTTGGCGCAGTTGTAGGCCACCATGTTGGCGCCGGAGCTTTGCACACCGCCGGCGCGCGTGAAGTTGAGAATTTTGCCGTACCCCTGCCGACGCATGACGGGCCAGACGGCGCGCGTGCAGAGGAAGGCGGAGAGCAGGTTGTTGTTCAGTTCTGCGTTCCAGGCGGCCAGGGGCAGTTCGGCGGATGGCTGCACCTGCGTCAGCCCACCGGCGAGATTGACCAGGATATCGACGCGCCCATAGGTCTCCAGCGTTCTGGCGATCAGGCTGTGAGCGCCCTCTTCGCTGGTCAGGTCGGCTGGCACGGCCAGCACTTTCGCGCCTTTTGCCTGCATTTCCTGCGCTCGCGCCTGCACGCGCTCGGCGCTGCGGGCGCTGATGGTCAGCCGCGCGCCCTCGCGGGCGAAAGCGTCGGCCAGGGCAAATCCGATCTGGCCAGGATGGCTGACTCCGGTCACTATAGCGACTTGATTATTTAAACGCATATGACTTCCTTTCCTCTCCTTTTTTCCACCTCTACCCTGTCCACACGCTCGCTATGCGTCTGCGTCGTCTTCCTCACTGGCGGGTTTTTCCAGACCGGCGAGCGCCAGGCCGCGATGCAGGACGCGCAGGCAGAGGAAGGCACATTTCGTGCGCGCCGGGCTGATGGGAATGCCCAGCGCCTCCAGAATGTCCTCTTTGCCCAGCTTCACAACGTCCGCGACCGGCTGGCCCTCGATCATCTCCGAAAGCATCGAGGCTGAAGCCTGACTGATGGCGCAGCCGCGCCCGCGAAAACGGACAGCCGTGACGCGATCTCCCTCGATCTGCAGGTCAATCGCCAGCTGGTCGCCGCAGAGGGGATTCGAGTCCTCGGCGTGCGCGTCCGGCTGCTCCAGGGTGCCATAGTTGCGCGGGTTACGGTAGTGGTCCAGAATGTATTCACGGTAATCCATTGACATAAGCGATCTTCCTTCGCCGACAAAACCCGTCGGGCAAGCAAAGCCTAGAAGCTGAATATGGCTAAGGCTTTGTGCAGGCCCTGTACGAGTACGTCGATTTCTTCCGGCATGGTATACACGTAAAAACTGGCGCGCGCGGTTGCACTCAGGCCGAAGCGTTCCATGAGGGGCTGGGCGCAGTGATGGCCGGCGCGAATGGCGACGCCCACTTCCTGATCGAGGATGGAGGCGAGGTCGTGCGGGTGAATATCGGCCAGCGTAAAGGAAACGACGCCGCCGCGCTGCTCCGCCTCCGGCCCATAGATGGTCAGTTGCGGCACCTGGCGCAGTTGCTCCATGGCGTAGCGCGTGATGGCCTGCTCGTGGCGGTGAACGTTGTCCATGCCGAGCTGATTCAGGTAATCAACGGCGGCGCCGAGGCCGATGGCTTCGGCAATAGAGGGTGTGCCGGCCTCGAATTTCCAGGGCAGGTCGTTCCAGGTGGATGAACGCAGGCCGACGGTGCGGATCATGTCGCCGCCGCCCATAAACGGCGGCATGGCTTCCAGCAGGTCACGTTTGCCATAGAGGACGCCGATGCCGGTGGGGCCGAGCATTTTATGCGAACTAAAACAGAGGAAATCAATATCGAGGTTCTGCACATCGACCGGCAGGTGGGGGACGCTCTGCGCGCCGTCCAGCAGAACGATGGCCCCCGCTTTGTGCGCGGCGGCAATCATCTCTCTCGCCGGGTTGATTGTCCCCAGCACGTTGGACATGTGGGCGAAGGCAACGAGTTTTGGCTGCTGCTGCAACAGGTCTTCATAGACATCCAGGCGCAGGGTGCCTTCGTCGGTAATGGGAACGAATTCCAGGCGCGCGCCCGTGCGCTGGGCCAGCAACTGCCAGGGAACGAGGTTGCTGTGATGTTCCAGTTCCGTCAGCACGATCAAGTCGCCCGCGTGAATGTTGGCCCCACCCCAGCTATAGGCAACGAGGTTAATGCTCTCTGTCGTGTTGCGCGTGAAAATGACCTGCTTGCCCTGCCGCGCGTTGATGAAGCGCGCCACTTTCACCCGCGCCTTCTCCATCGCCGCCGTCGCCTCCTCGCTGATCTCGTAGACGCCGCGGTGGACGTTGGCGTGCGTGGTTTCATAGTACGCGCTCATGGCCTCGATGACGGCGCGCGGCTTCTGCGAACTGGCCGCGCT
>Ga0070740_10002376_pt1 | contig 22325 bp, 19 predicted proteins | sample Coa_R2_FD_67286 | JGI IMG/M metagenome (GOLD analysis project Ga0070740, IMG submission 67286) | Surface soil microbial communities from Centralia Pennsylvania, which are recovering from an underground coalmine fire - Coalmine... | ecosystem: Environmental > Terrestrial > Soil > Unclassified ...
CCCGGTCCCGGCAGATTCCCGTTCTCGCACAGGTTATAATTGCCGGTCGCGCAGGCATTGCACGGCGGCTGCACACCGGCGCTCAGGCAATTCGGTCCGCTTTGCAGGACCACGCGATCGCCCACGCGCAAATTTTGCACCTGGTCGCCGATCTCGATCACCTCGCCGACCACTTCGTGGCCGGGATAGCTATACGCGTGTGATGGCAGCGCCGCAGGCGCAATGCGCAGGTCGCCGTTGAGAAAAATCAGGTGCAGGTCGCTGCCACAGATACCGGCCAGGCGATTATGCACGCGCACCCAGTTGCCGCTTCCGCTCGCCAGTTGCCGGCGTGGCACATTTCTGACCTGAAGAGGGGCCAGCGCGGAAAAATAGGCTCCCCGCCAGAACAGGCCCAGAAGTCGTGTCGGAACGACTTTTTTGATACTGATCTCCAGAGTCGATGTCCACATAGCTGGCAGTCCTCCTCAGAATGCTTTCTCCAGGTGTGCTCGATGGGTACGTGCCCAGGCACAGGCCGCTTCCTGTCCGCTCGTTACATGCACTATAACACGCGTATTAACGACGGTCAATTTTTATAACCCGGATGGTCTGCTTTTTTGCGCATGGGGCAGTGCAGACCCTGCCTGTTTGCAAAGCTCAGTACGCGAACTCTGGAAAATAGGACAAATGACAGGGCCTTTTGCGGACCTTTTGCTTTATATCACCTCTGTCAAAAGCTCGGCGGACTAACCACTACACCGCGACGTTTGTCGAGCGGCTATAGGGCTTATCGGGATCGATTAACACGTTGACGCAGGCGGGCAGGCCGGAGGCGAAGGCGCGTTCGAGCGCGGGCCGGATCTCCTCCGGGCGTTCGACCAGCTCGCCGTAGCCGCCAAGAGCCTCGACCATTTTATCGTAGCGAATGCCTGGTGCGAGTTCGGCGGCGGTGGTGTGGCCGACCATAGCCTTCTGGGGATGCTTGATCTGGCCCCAGGCGCCGTCGTTGCCGATGATAGCGACGATCGGCAGCTTCTGGCGCACCATGCTCTCGAATTCCATGCCGTTCAGACCAAACGAGCCGTCGCCGTAGATCATCAGCACGCGTTTGCCGGGACGGGCCAGTTGCGCGGCCATTGCGAAGCCGGTCCCGGTTCCCAGGCAACCCATTGGACCCGAATCGAGCCAGTAGCCGGGCTTGTGGACGTTGATGACGCGCCCGGCGTAACTGACGATATCGCCGCCATCGCCCACAACGGTAGTATCTTCGTCGATGAAGTCGCGAATCTCGCGGCAGAAGCGCATGGGATGAATGGGGACCGCGTCGGAATTGAGCGCGGCGCTGTCGCGCTCCTCGCCCTTGCGCTCCTGCGTGCGCACATATTCCAGCCATTCGCCGGCGGGCAGTTGTTGCGCGCTTTCTGCGAGCTGGCTCATGCTCAATCCCACATCGCCGACCAGCGCGGCCTGTGCGCCCCGGTTGACGCCAACATCCTCGGCGGCGAGGTCCAGCCAGATCACGTTGGCCTCGGCGGGAATCAGCGGCGGCTGGCCGTGATTGAGGCGAAAGTCCATACGCGTGCCGACCGCCAGGATGGTATCGGCTCCCTCCAGGGCCTTGCGGCGCGAGTTGCTGAAGAAAAGGGGATGGGTCGGAGGCAGGCAGCCGCGCCCCGCGCCGTTGAGATAGACCGGCGCGTTCAGCCGCTCGGCAAGCTGGCGCAGCGACTCGGAGGCGTCGCACCACCAGACCGACGTGCCGGCCATGATGACCGGGCGCTGCGCCTTCGCCAGCAGCGCCGCCGCCTGCTCAACCATCACGGGATCGGGCGCGACGCGGCCCTGGTAGCGATAGTGCGCCGGCTGGCCGGGATCGAACAGGGTTTCGGTGTCAACGAGGCCCGCTAAAATATCCATCGGCATCTCTAGAAAGACCGGTCCGGGCTTGCCGCTCAACATCTGGCGAAAGGCCATCGCGGTATATTCGCCCAGGCGCGCGCTTTCGTGAACCGAACGCGCCCACTTCGTGATCGGGCGCAAAAGTTCAAGCTGCCCCATTTCTTGCAGCGCCCCCCGGTCCCACAGTCCCTGCGGAGCCGCGCCGCCAATCACCAGCACGGGACTTCCGGCCAGGTACGCGTTGGCCACGCCCGTAATGCCGTCGGTCACGCCGGGTCCCGCCGTCAGCAGAGCCACGCCGGGTTTGCGCGTCACCTTAGCCCAGCCCTCAGCGGCATGGACCGCCGCCTGTTCGTGGCGCGTATCGACAACGCGAATGCCTTCGCGCAGACAGCCATCGTAGATTCCGGCGATGTGTCCGCCGCTCAGTGTAAAAACAACCTCAACGCCTTCGCGTTTCAAAATTTTTGCAACCAGCCAGCCTCCGTGAATTAACCCCATCGTCAATGGTTCCTTTCTGTCTCGAATACTGGACGGTAACAACCCGCTCTATTACTCATTGTATCTTACACGATTCTCGACTATATTCCCCTGTAGCTAGCTATCAACCTCGCTGGAAATCACATCCCTCTTTTTGTTCCACTCACCGGGACATTTTTTAGATTCGCGCCACATTTTCGCCTCCTTATATGAGAGAGCAAAAAGATCCCCTCAAGAGTCACAATCTCGCAGAGAAGGGGAAAAAACGGGGTGTAATGCGCATGACTTGTGAAAGGACCGCAGAATGTACCGAATACTCATGGACGTTTGCTGTTTGAATAGCTACTTGGAGCCGCTTCCCGGCAAAGGGGAGGGCATGGAACTGGTGATTGAAAACCTGGTGGCCCTGGTGCTGCTGGATCTCTTCGAGCTTGCGGAGATCGAAGGCATCAGGGTCTTCTGCCAGCCGGCAGCAGCGACCAGGCCGGCGCTTTGCTCTTTCCAGGTGCAGGCAAGCTGTCCGTTGGAGGCTGTGAGCCAGCCGGTGGCCTCCCTGGAGGCCCGGCTGGAAGATGCTATCTCTTGCGCCCTGTTGCAACATTTCAGCCTTGTGATAATCAATGGAATCAGCGTGCATCACGAACGCGCTGCCGCGCTGGATCTCGCCGCGCTGCCACGCAGCGCATAAAGCTGCGCGTGGCGCGGGCAAGGCCGCGCCACGCGCGTTTGCTCGCGCCCCTTCATTCAATCCCAATATCCCACGCCTGCTGCAAATCCTCGCGCGAGAAGCATTGAAAGGCCATCAGCGTATTCGTTTTGGTAATTGCCGGCAGGTGAACGATGCGCTTCGTCACCACGTCCGCCAGGTCCTCATACCGGCGCAGGCGCAGCACGGCCACCAGGTCGTATTCGCCCGTTACCGAATACACCTCGGCTACCCCCTCAATCTCCAGCAGGCTCTCGGCAGTCTCGTTGACTTTGCCTTTCTCTACATTGATAAGCACAAGCGCCGCAATCATACCTTCCGCTCTCCTTCCTGCAAGGACTATTCGATAACAACGTTCTCTAGCAAGGATATACCCCCAGTCAAACCTGAAAAAGCTTTTCCTGATGAATTTTGCATGTCAGCCTGAAAAATTCATCAGTTTTTCGCATTGGGGTGGGGTGGGGGCGGAACCTCTGGCAGAGGCATGCTCAGGCCCACCACTTTCAGCTTCTTGCGCAGCGAATCCTGGGCGAAGCGCGGGGTGATCCAGGGGTCCTCGCCCATTGCCAGAATCCGCTGAATCCCCTCCTCGTCCGGCGTAATGGCGGTCAGGGCTGTGGGGGCGTATTTCTCGACCGTAGCCTGCACCACTTTCGCATAGGCATGGTCGCGCTGAACCATCTCGCGCAAGAACTTGACGCCGAAGACGACGTGGCGCGATTCGTCACGCGCTACGGCGGTGAAGCCGCCCCGGAAGCCTGGAAAGATGCCGTTCAGGCGATAGTTCTCCAGAATGCTCCGCTGGCCCGCCAGGGCCATCGTCCCCTCGATAATCACGTGGTAGAGCGTCACCCCTTCGACCAGCGTGGCCAGGTTCGCGGGATCCTGGCGCAGGCGCTCGCCGACATCCTTCAGCGACTCGATCAGGATATACTTCAAATGGGGATTCATATACTGGCGCACCTCACCCAGCGTGTCCTCCAGCTTGCCCTGGTCCAGGCCGATCACCTCGTTGAAGAAGCGCGCGAAGAAGACGGTATGTCGCGCCTCGTCCACCTGCTGCGTGGTAAGGAACAGGCGCATCTCCTCCTCCGGCATGGCGATGATGTAGGGACTCAGCGTCTCGGTGACGCTGGCCTCGCCCTGGAAGAAGGCGGAGAGGCCGTAGAGACGCATCATATGCTCGTCGTGCGACATCGCCAGCCACTGCTGGCGGTCGGCCGTGAAGTCTATCTCCGAGGCTTTCCACTGCTGCTTTTCCCAGCGATAGTAGAGTTCGCGATAGCTGGGCAGGTGGACCAGTCCCTCGTCGATGATTTGCAGAACGTTATCGATAGGCGTCTGTTGTAGTTGGACCAGGGATGCTTGCTCCAGGGGTAGATCAATTGACATGCTGTCTCCTCAGCTCCTTCTTGTCGATCTTGCCGACCTGGTTGCGCGGCAAGAACGGCACAAACTCAATCTCGCTCGGCGTCTTGTAGTTCGCCAGCGACTCTCGACAGTACGCTTTAAGTGTCTCAGCATCAATCGGCTCGCGGGTGACGACAAAGGCTTTGACCTCTTCGCCCATGCGTTCGGAGGGCACCCCCACCACGGCGGATTCAATCACGGCGGGATGGCGGTTGAGTACCTCCTCGACATCGCGCGGGTAGATGTTAAAGCCGCCGCGAATAATCAGGTCCTTCTTCCTCTCCACAACGTACACATATCCATCTTCATCAATATAACCCATATCGCCGGTATGCAGCCAGCCGCCGCGCAGGGCGTTCTCCGTCTCCTCGGGCATGTGATAGTATTCGCGCATGATATTGGGGCCGCGCGCGACGATCTCGCCGATCTGGCCGGTGGGCAATGGCTGATCATTCTCATCAACGATGCGCAGTTCCACGCCCGCGATCGGCTTGCCCACCGAGCCAACCTTGCGCTCCATCTCGGCGGTATGCGCGGTCAGCACGGCGCTGGCTTCGGAGAGGCCATAGCCCTCCAGGATGCGGCAGTTAAACTTTTTCTCGAAGCCCTCCAGCACGGCCAGGGGCAGCGGGGCCGAGCCGCTGACGCACAGGGTCAGGCTGCTGGTGTCGTATTTGTCGGCGTCGGGCGAGTAGAGCAGGGCGACGAACATGGCCGGCACGCCGGCAAAGCCAGTAATGCGATGGCGCTCAATCGCTGAGAGCACAGCGCTGGTATCGAAGCGGGGATGCATCACGCAGATCGCGCCGTTGAGGTACGAAACGTTGAGCACGACCAGCCCATACGAGTGGGCCAGGGGCAGAATTGCAAGTTGACGCTGCTCCGCCGGCTCCAGTTCGTCCTCTAGATTGGTCGTCCCGCGATTGGTTGTCGCGTTGGAGACGACGTTGCGATGGGTGAGAACCACGCCCTTTGGTCTGCCAGTGGTGCCGGAGGTGTAGATAATCACCGCCGGATCATCTGGACTGAGCGAGACGCCGGGCAGGTCCTCCAGGTAGCGCTCCGCGTACTCCGCTCCGCTCGCAACCACGTCGCTGTATGTGTGGACCTGGAATGTGCCCTCGAGCGCCGGCAGGCTCTCCAGGCCGAAGTCGGTGCCGATGACGTGCTGGACCGAAGGCACATCCTTGAGCGCCTCTTGCAGCAAGGGAAAGAGCACAGGACTGGCGATGACCACCTTCGCCTGCGAATTAGCGGCGATATAGTGAATCTCCGGGGCTTTGAGCAGCGGCATGGCGGGAATGATGATTCCCCCGGCTCGCGAGATGGCCTGGTAGGCAACCACGACTTCGGGGCAGTTGAGCGTAGTGACGATCACGCGGTCGCCCTTCTGAATGCCCAGCTTTTGCAGGCCGGCCGCCAGTTGCGTGGCCTCGCGCGCGATCTGGAGATTGGTGCAGGTGCGCATGGTAATTCCGTCCTCGTAAATCAGCGCGGTATACTCTTCGCGGGTCAGACAGTTGTAGATCGCGAGATCATGTAATACCTGTAAATTTGCAACATCTGTTTTTGCTGCCTGGTCCATAGGCGTCGCCTCTTTCTGAACATAGCCGGTGAGCGGTAGAGTTTTGGGAGTAGCGGGCCGCTACTAGCGGCGTGGTATGTATACCAGGGCCTCGCCGACCGTCACCTGTTCGCCGCGCTGGTTCTGCGCCCAGCATTCGAGAGTGATGGCGGTCTCTTGCTCGCCCTCCGTGCGCGCTGTGATCTTGCCCAGGCAGGTGAGGGTATCGCCCAGGCGAACCATGCCGACGTAGCGCACTTTGAGCCGGCCCACGCGCGCCCCTGGCTCGTCGGCGATCTGCTGGTTGACGAACTGACCGAGAAAGGCCATGCTCAGCATACCATGCGCAATCACGCCGTCCAGCCCTACGCGCCGGGCCGCTTCGGGATCAAGGTGGATTGGATTGTAATCGCCCGAAGCCGCGGCGTAGCGGCGCAGTTGCTCCTGCTCGATCGGGGGCTTGACCAGCGGAGAAAGGCTCTGGCCAATCGTTGAGCCTGAAATACTCATCGTTTACCTCCTGTTGAGAGCGGAGAAGCGCTCTCCGCCCTCTTCCTTGTTCTAAGTGGTAAAGGAAGCTCTATGTTGCTCAAGTAGACAGCACTGCCATCATATGGTTGGGCTGCTGCTTCAAGCGTAACATGCAGGCCGGCCTGATGGCAAGGTCTCCCATTTTAAAAAACCGGGCGCAGGCTGCGCCACGGGCTGGGCGAGGTCTCCAGCACTGCCGGCTCCCAGCCTGGTTCGCCAAATAAGATGGTGCCGTCCCATTTCTGATTCTTCCGGCAAAAGCGATAGCGAATCTGCCAGCCGCGCCCCTCTTTCTTCTGCTCGCGGTACGCTGTTTCGACGCCCAAGTGAAAGCTCAGGAGCTGCGCATAGTAGGGCTGAAGCTGATACTCCATGTTGTCGGTATCCAGTTCATGGTCGCTGAAGGAGAGCTGCAAGTCGAAGGCATAGGGATACTGTTTAACTTCCGGGTCGCGCTCCTCCTCGTCGATCCTGTGAATCAATATGAGCATACCGAAAGTCTCAAACTGGCAATAGGGTTCGCCCGAAAAGGCGGTCTCCTGGAAAGGGGGGAGAGAGAGGAGTTTGCGTATCTCTGTGGCCAGTTGATGCAGGGACTTGTCTGTTTTGATACAGATTTGAAAAGACATAGCGGTCTCCTTCTGTCATGGAGTTCGCGACCTCGGCTTCTATCTGATTTCATCTTACGCCCCTTAAAAAGAGGTGTCAAGCAGGTTGCTTCTTAATTTTCAGGGCTGCTCCGGGACTTTCTCTTGTTTCCCAGGTTGCAACGGCTGACCTCATCTGCTATATTTAGTAAGTGAAAAACTTGTACAGACAAGTACCATTGAAGCAATATTAGGGAGGAGTAAAGAAGCGGAATGGTGGCCGCACGCAAACCGACGAGACCTGTTCCCGCGCCCCCGCCCCGGCAGGGAGGCGCGATTATTCATGGCAGCGAAAGCGTGGCGTACTGGCTAGATTTTTACTGGCGCAAGCTGCGCCTGCCCGAACGAGAGCTCGGCCACCTGGCGGTTACGCAGGAGCGCCGCGAGTTTATGCGCTGGACCGGCAAGCGCCTGAACGTGCTGGCGCTTGGCTGCTATTGCTATTTGCCCGCGCCTGCGCGCCGTTCTTTGCTCGCCCATGTGCCCGGCATTGATGCGAAGTTAGGGGCGTCGGGTCATCGCCATCTGATCTTTATCGAGCCGGATATGCAGCCGCGCTCGATCGAGGTGACGGTCGCGCACGAACTCATTCACCTGGCCGATCGCGTGAACGGCACGCCGCGCCGCCATCGTCATCACGGCTACGATTCGATAGCCGCCGACGAGGCTGCCGTCACCGGTTACAGCCTGGAGGAGTTGCGGCGTCTGCTCAACGATGAGAGCCAGCGCCGCGATGCTCAGCGCCGCATGCGCCGTCCCATTCGCTATCTCTATGAATGTCCCGGTTGCGGCAAGGAGTACCCGCGCACGCGGCGCTATTCGCAGGCCGTCTCATGCAGCAATTGCGATAAACGCTACAATCCGCTTTTCCGCCTGCGCCTGAAGACAGAGTAGACGCGCTTATTGCGGCGTGGCGTAGCTGTGCAGGCTGGGTACGAAGAAGCTCACGCCGTAATAGGTGAAGAGCGTGGCAATAAATCCCAGGGTCAGCAACCAGGCCACGCGCTTGCCGCGCCAGCCGCGAATGCCGCGCGCGTGCAGGTAAACCGCGTAGATCAGCCAGGTGACGAGCGCGGATGTCTCTTTGGGGTCCCAGCTCCAATAGTGACCCCAGGCGTAATTGGCCCAGTAAGCCCCCAGGATCAGGGTCAGCGCCAGCAGGGGAAAGCCCGCGATGACCGCCTTATAGCCCAGCGCGTCGGCCGCCTCCGCCGAAGGGAGCCAGCGGTAGCGCTGGCCCTCGCCGCCCTGAATCAGCATGATCAGGCCCGCGCCAAAGGCCACGCAGAAGAGCGAGTACGCGAAGATAGCAACGCCCACGTGGACGGCCAGAATGGGCTTGTCCTGCAAGGCGGGAATCAGCGCCTGGGAATCGTTGATCATGTTGTAGGTGATGCCCAGGTAGATAGCAATGCCCAGCGTGATCACCGCCAGCGCGCAGATATAGAGTCCCCAGGCGCGCACCCGTTCGTGGAAACGCGCCTCGAAGATCAGGTAGCAGAGGAGCAGAGCGGTGGTGAAGCTCAGGCTGAACTCGTAGAGGTTGCTCCACGGCGCATGTTGCTCGACGACTGTGCGCAGGACAAGGCCCAGGAAAAGCGCGAGGACTGCCAGCCAGCCCAGCAGAGATCCCACGCGCCCGATGAGAAGCAGAGAGCGATTCAGCGCGATCGGCTGTTCGCCGTCAGGCTGTTCGTGCAAAATAACCTCGCTGCGCGTCAAGGTGGCCACGCCGCCATGCGCGCTGGCCGCCTCGCCGGTCTGCTTGCCAGCCTTCGCACTTTTGCGGCTGGCCACGCGCTCGGCTGCCACTCTTCGCGCCAGGCGAGCCGAGCCGACGGTATACGAGAGGTACGCCAGGGTCATTACGACGATCAGGCTCATGCCCGCAATCAGTAAATTCTGCGAGAACGCCGCCAGTCCACCGGGAGCGGCTGGCGCGGCTAGAGATGAGAGAGACATATTTCAACCTCGGCTGTATAAGAACACGTCAACCAGCAATATTCAAGAGATGTGAAAAATCGCGCGCATCGTTAGAGCTGGAAACCTGAATGTGCAGGAATCTCGCTTGATAGATAGTAGCATAGCTAGTGAGTTTGCGCAAATTCCATTTGTAACTCTCGCAACCAGTTGAGCAGTGCGCGCGTCTGATAAATCCTGCTGGTCAGGACAACCTGGTCGAAGGCCGCCTGTTCGCGAATGCTGACCGGTCCGCGCCGCTGCGCTTCCAGAGAAGCCAGGAAGCGCGTGCATGCTTCAATCTCCTGGGCGATTACCCTGGCCAGTTGGCCCGGCATCTGGCGCTGGACAAAATAGAGCTTGCTGAGGAAAAAGATGCGAACGTCGCGTGGTCGCTCAACCGGCGTGGTGAGCCAATCTTCCAGAATCGCGCGCCCCTGCTGAGTCAAGTGATAGACCTTACGCGGCGGGCGTATCCCCTGGTATTCCAGGTCGGCCTCGATCAGCGCCAGGCGCTCCAGCTTTTTGAGAAAGGCGTAGAGCTGGCTCATCTCGATATGCACGATCTGCCCCAGCACTTCGTTCTGGAAGCGCTGAAAGAGCTCATAGCCATGCATGGGCTGTTCCGCCAGCAGCCCCAGAATGGCGTATTCTGCCGGTTCGCTAATCTGCATTGTTTGTTCACCCTGGTTTCTTTCTATCATATCAGGTATGTCACGCCTCCGCCTCTGCCTGTATCCTGTGTCTCAGGCGCTTGGATAGAGAAAAGGAGTGTGCCCTGTATGTTACGTGCCAGAAAGCATCTTGCAAGTGACATTCCTGATATGATAGAAAGAAACTGATCTTTCCCGCAGGAAGAGAGGGGATGCCAACAATGTCAATCCTCGATAAGCCACTGGTCTCTCAGCCGCCGCAGCGCAGGCGGCGCTGGCCCTTTTTTATCCTGATTTCGTTGCTTGCCCTTCTCCTTCTTCTGATTTTTTTCACAGGTCCCGCGACCGATGTGGCTTTTCTTCAGCATTTTTTTACTGCACCTCAGCACTTCACATATAGCGGGCATAGCGATTATGTCAGTTCTGTCGCCTGGTCGCCCGACGGCAAGCGCATCGCCTCCGGCAGCGGCGATCACACGGTGCAGGTCTGGGACGCCGACGATGGCTCGCATGTTCTGACTTATCGCGGGCACACGCTGGATGTGGCGGCCCTGACCTGGTCGCCCGATGGGCGGGAGATTGCCTCGGCCAGCATCGATATGACGGTGCAGATCTGGAATGCCACGACCGGGCAGCGTCTCTTCACCTATCGCAGGCACACGGATGGGGTCTTTTGCCTGGCGTGGTCTCCGGATGGGCGCTACATTGCCTCCGGCAGCAACGATGGCTCGCTCCAGGTCTGGCAGGTGACGACCGGTGCGGTGCTCTTCTCGGTGCAGAATCCGATTGCGCCGCGCAGCGGGAAAACCACCCCCTGGAACGCGGTGGCCTGGTCGCCCGATGGACGCTATCTCGCGGCTGGCAGCTATGGCAATGCCCAGGTGTTTGACGCGCACACCGGCAGGTTGCTCTCCAACGCGTATGGCTATAACGGCGGTATTATCCACGCGCTGGCCTGGTCGCCGGACAGCCGGTATCTCGCGGTGGGTGAATCGAGTGGCAGCGTGCTGATCTGGAACGTCGCGACCGGCCAGAATGTGTTCACCTACAACGGCCACGCGTCCGATGTCTACGCCGTCGCCTGGTCGCCCAATGGCAAACGCATCGCCTCGGCCAGCAACGACGCCACCGTTCAGGTCTGGGACGCGCTGACCGGCCAGCACGTCTATGTCTATCGCGGGCACGCCGATATCTATCCCGGCCATTTCACCTCCGGCGCTGCCGTCAATGCTGTGGCCTGGTCGCCGGATAACGTCCATCTCGCCTCCGCCAGCAGCGACAGTACCGTGCAGGTCTGGAGCGATAAGCCGTCTTAGTTGGTCGATTGGCTTCAATCCTCACCATCTTCTGGGAGACGAGCTAAGGCCCGGCTAGCGGTCCGCGAACTCACACAGCTCGCGCAGGCCCTGCTCAATCTCCTCGTCGGGACCGGCCAGGGAGACGCGCACGTAATTCGCCGCGATCGCGCCGAAGCCACTACCTGGCGCGACCGTGACGTTGCGCTCGCGCAGCAGGGCCTGGGCCAGTTCGCGCCCGGCGCGGGGCTGGCCGTCGCGCGTGCGGGCATCGACGAGCAGGTAGAAGGCACCGTGTGGCGTGTAGAGGTAGCGCCCATGCTCGCGCAGAACGTTCACCGCCAGGTCGCGCCGGCGTTGATACATTGCGCGCATCTCAGCCACGCAATCCTGGGGTCCCGTCAGCGCGGCGGCGGCGGCCCGCTGGGCCAGCAGACTGACGTTGGTATAGCTAGCGTCGATCACATACGAGATGGTCTTGAGCAGCTCCGTGCCCGCGACCACGTAGCCAATGCGCCAGCCGGTCATGGCGTAGGTTTTGGAAAAGGTGTAGACGCAGATCACGCGCCCGCCCTCGAATTCCTGGCGCGTCATCAGCGAGGCCGGGCTGACGTGCTCGCCCTCGAAGATCATCTCATCGTAGCATTCGTCGGAGAGCAGGTAGAGATTATGCCAGTGCGCGAAATTGAGCAGCTCGTTCATCAACTGGACCGGGAAGACCGCGCCGGTGGGATTGGAGGGACTGTTGATGATCAGCATGCGTGTGCGCGACGTGACCAGCCGGTCCAGCTGCGCGATATCGGGCAGCCACTCGTTAGCCGGGTCCAGCGGATACGTCACGCCCTTCGCGCCACAGGCGGCCAGTTGCATCTTATATTGCGGCCAGTGCGGATCAGGAATCAGCACCTCGTCGCCCGGTCCCACCGTTGCCAGCAGGGCCGTCAGAATAGCGCCGGTCCCGCCCACCGTCACCGCCGTATTCTCCGGCCTGACCTTATAGCCGTTGACGCGCCTGATCTTCGCCGCCAGCAGCTCGCGCAGCCAGGGCCAGCCGGCGGGAGGACCATACGTCTGCGCCTCGCCCTGCAACGATTCGATCGCCGCCCGGTTGATATGCTCAGGCGTGCGAAAGCTCGGCTCGCCGATATGCAGGCGCAGCGGCGGCGGCAGGCTCTCGCCCCGCGCCTCCGCCTCGCGCTGCACCTGCTGAGCAATGCTGCCCAGATTGGTAATATCGTTGACGGGCAAATTGTAGATGCGTTCTTTGCCGGTTTTCATAGTCTGTTAGCTTGCTTTCAGGCTCGCTTCCAATGCTCGCCTCGCCTCTTGCTCCGTTTGCGCAATCGCAACTTTGAGCAATAAATCCGAGAGAGTGTCGGGACTCGTTATCTCGCTTACACACGTGTGCGCTAGCGCTTCCAAATCTGGAAAGCGCGTTTGGATAAGTTGCATTAGATTGCGGCTGTTTTTTTGCCGCATGGAAGAAAAGGCTTGCAGTTTGCCTGTTTCTATACCTCTTGCTTCACCTTTCGCCTCTCCTTCAGCCATCGTTTCCTGATATAGTGGAGAATCCGCCAGAAAATCACTTAACATCGCTTTCCTCCTTCTGAGCCATTCCAGGTCGTCGTCTGTGGTGAGCACTTTCGCTGCCAGGGTTAGTCCAATCCAGAGAAGATCTGGATTGCCCACCCTGATCAGTTCTTCTGTCATTATATCAATACTCTCGCGGGTATTGCCACCATCAGTCAGTGGTATCAGTGGCAGCAGGCCGGGCAGGCCCTTTGCCAGCAGGTCTGCGACCGAGATCTCTCCCAGGTCGATGCAAATGTAGTTGAAGTGGGTGATGACTGTGCCATTGGGGAGCCGCCTGATGAAAGGCGGGCGCGGCATGTTCGCGTGCTTCTTCAGACAGATGACGCAGGAGATCACCGGCAGGTAGCCGTTCAGGCGCGAGGCCAGGACGTTGTATTCCAGCAAGCGTTCTCCCATGCGGGGATCATACTCGCGCTGATACTCAAAGTGCGCTAGTTGCTCCTGCTCCGTTTCATCGACACACCTGGCCAGTCCGTCTGCGAAAATGTGCTCGGCATCCAGTTCCGCTGGCAGAAATTCCACGATGCGCAGCCTGTCCTGCACAAGCGTAACAAAATCCTGCGCGTTGGCCCTGAAGAGCTTCTTCAAGGCGTCGTCATAAGGCTTGGGCATTCCCTCTCTACACCCTTTCATAAAATTGTTGGTAATCAGAGTGTAGCATGAGGACGGCACACAAGCCCTAAAGATGCCAATGTATTTCCGGTGAATTTTTCCTTACCAGGGCTATTTTTGAATACCACAACAGCCCTCGCTTGCTCTGACGAGGGAGGCGATGAGATGCTACTGACCCAAACGTTTGACCAGCCGCATGACGAGCGCGATGCGTTTAGGCAGGTAGGCCAGTTCGACGTATTCGCCGGGATTGTGCGCGAGGCCGCCGCCGGTTCCCAGGCCATCGAGAGTGGGCGTGCCGGCCCAAGAGGCTGTATTGGCGTCGGATGCGCCCCCGCTGCTCACGTCCTCGATCTCCAGGCCGAGGTCCGCGCCAGCGGCCTTGACGTGGGCGATCAGCGGCTGGTTCTGGGCGTTGCGCTCGAAAGGCTGACTGCCCATGCTGCCGCTCAGTTCGATGCGTGTGCCGTCCAGGATACGCTGTGTGGTGATTTCGCGCATGGCCTGCTCGACGGCGCGAATCCCGGCCACGTCGGCGGCGCGGATGTCGAGCTCGCAGTACGCGTAGTCGGGCACGACATTGGTGCGCTCGCCGCCGCGAATGATGCCGACGCTGACGGTGACGCCGGGGATGGTGCCGTTGAGCGCGTGGAGCTTCTGCACCTGCCCGGCCAGTTCGAGGATGGCGTTGCGTCCCAGGTGCGGCTCAACTCCGGCGTGCGCGGAGCGGCCCCAGACCTCGATTTTATAGCGTCCACAGCCTTTGCGCGCGGAGACGACGGTGTGCTCTTTGCGCCCCGGCTCGAAGACCAGCACGGCGTCATGCTGCCCGGCGAGATCTTTGATCAATGCTTTGCTGGTGGGCGAACCTACCTCCTCGTCGCTATTGCAAAGGAAGGTCACGCTCTGATAGCACTCCTCGCCCGCTTCGCTGAGCAGGCGCAGGGCGTACATGCCTAGCAGCACGCCGGACTTCATGTCCAGCACGCCGGGTCCGGTGGCAACGCGCTGCCCCTCGCGTTCGACAATCGCGAAGGGTCTGCGCGCCGCCTCGCCATCGGCAAAGACGGTATCGATATGCCCGATAAAAAGCAGGCGCGGCCCGCCGGGCCTGCCGCCCCGGCGCGTGGCGACCAGGTGATCGCCAAAATCGCTCTGCCGCACGAAACGCGTCTCGAAGCCCCAGTCCTGGAAGCGTTCCGCCAGGTAGGCCCCCACCCGATTGACGCCCTCACGCGTGTAGGTGCCGGAGTCGATATTGACGATCGCCCCCAGGTCGGCCAGGTAGGCGTCCATGGCTTGCTCGGCCTGCTCAAGTTCAGGCGGCCTGCTCATATCGCGCCTCCCGCCTGCAAGTCCGCAATCTCTGTCTCGCTATAGCCAAGCTCCAGTAGAAGTTCGGTCGTGTGCTGACCGAGCTGCGGGGGAGCGTAGCGTTGCTCCTGCTCGACGCCGGAGATACGCGGGAAACTGGGCAGCGTGCGAAAGCTCTCGCCATCGGCCTCAAGCGGTCGGCTGAGCACGCTAGCGCCGCGCGCCTGGGCGTGGGGATCGTTCAGGGCCTCGCTGAGTGTGTAGACCGGTCCCACGCAGGCGTCGAGATCGGCCAGTTCCTCCAGCCATTCGTCGCGGCTCTTCGTCTTGAAGATCGCGCGCAGTATCTCAATGGCCTCTGCTCGCTCTTCGGGTCCCGCCGGCAGATGAAAGGGCAGCAGTTCTAGATGCCCGATCTGGGTGCAGAAGGTGTGCCAGAATTTGTACTCCAGCGCGGCCAGCGTGATATACTTGCCGTCGCCGGTTTCGTAGATGTTATAGCAGGGCAGACCTCCATCCAGGGCGGACGTGCCGGGCTTTGGCGCGGTCCCGGTATTGAAATAGGTCGCGGCAACCAGCGGCAGCAGCGCCATCACGCCTTCGGTCATCGCAACGTCCACCATGCGTCCCTCCCCGCTCTGTCCGCGCCCGACCAGCGCCGTCAGAATGCCGATCACCGCCATAAAGCTGCCGCCGGCCAGGTCGCCCAGTTGCGTCGGCGGCATGGCCGGTTCGCCGTTGGAGCCGCGATTGTAGTCCAGCAGGCCCGCGTAGCCGGCGTAATTCAGATCATGCCCGGCGCGCAGACGATAGGGACCTTCCTGGCCATAGCCGCTGATCGCGCAGTAGACGAGGCGCGGGTTGACCTCCTTCAACTGCTCGTAGCCCAGACCCAGACGATCCAGTACGCCCGGTCGGAAGCTTTCCAGCACAACATCGGCTCCCCTGACCAGGCGCAGAAATATCTCGCGGCCCGCCTCGCTCTTCAGGTTCAGGGTCATGCTGCGCTTGTTGCGGTTGATTGCGAGGAAGTTCAGGCCCATGCCGCCAGCGCCATGCGGCGGCATCAGGCGGCCATAATCGCCGCTACCCGGCTCTTCGACCTTGATGACGTCCGCGCCAAAATCGGCCAGCATCTGCGAGGCGTAGGCTCCGGGCAGCAAACGGGAGAGGTCGAGAATACGAAATCCACTGAGAGGCTGAGTCATCTCGTCGGCCTTTCTGTTCAATTCAGCACGCTCAAAATATCCTGGGAATCTTTGCCACACTGAGGGTAACAGATGCCGGGAGGCGCTGTCAATCTCCCTTTAGCACGTCGAGTTTGCAGCACAGGGTGACTGAGGCATTCTGCTTTGAGTTTCGCAAGCGCTGCTCTGGCTGAGCGATCAAACAAGCAGGACACAGGCAAGCGGGCGTCCATAGGAGGGATGCCCGCTTGCCTGCGTTTCAGGCTCACACGACGCTACACACCATTCCGTTAAGCGTGAAAGTGGTCGGCGCGGCGTTGGTGCCGCTCCAGGTGGCCTCGAAGCTCGGCTCCAGGATCAGTGAACTCCCGGCTGGGATAGTAGCGTTCGAGGACAGATTCGTGACCGTGACCACGCTGCCGGATTGCGAGAAGTTTCCGTTCCAGCCCAACGTGATCGTCTGCCCGTTCGCGAACGAGAACCGCAGGGTCCAGCCGTTAATCGCCACGCTCCCCGTGTTGGTAATCGTGAAAATTGTCTCGAAGCCGCCCGCCCACTGGCTAACCACACCGTAATGGATCTGACAGTTTGTGCTGCTCGGCGTCGGCGTGGGCGTTGGGGTCGAGGTGGGCGTGGTTCCGGGGGTCGGCGTGGGCGTCTGGGTTCCTGGATGCATGGGATGGTTTATAAAGAAGGTGTACATGGCGTTGGTCGCGCTCGGACCGTTTGGATCTGTGTATGAGCCGCTGCTGCTGCCGCCGGACCAGGCGTGGCCCATGCCGTTGACCTTCCAGTACTCCTCGATCTCGGTCCCGTTGTTGTCGTTCCAGGTCTGAACGGTGTAGGAGTGCCCGCCCGAACCGGGCACCTGGCCGTTGGTCGTGGTGGTGGGACTGCTAAAGCTGGCGTTGTAGGTGCCGTTGGAGGCGAGATGGTCGGTCTCCATCCACTGCTGAACAATTTGATCTCCATTGATGGGGTAGACGGTGTAGTCGCTCTGTCCCTGGAAGACGATCGTGGGCACAACGCGCGCCGCGCTGCCCATCGCGTTGTACGCCGCCTGGCCCTGCTGCGTGGGATCGGGACCGCCCTGCATCTGCGCGGTGGTCGCGGCGGTCTGCGAGGTGGCCGCTTTGTATTCCAGGCCCGACTCAGAGCCCATCGCCGCGAAGATGTCGGGATAGGTCGCGGCCATGATCACGGACATCGCTGCGCCGGCGGACATACCGGCAACGTATACGCGGTTGGTGTCGATGGTCCATTGCGAGGTCGTTTGCTCGACCGTCTGCACAATGCCCGCGATGATGGCGGGTTCGCCGCTGCCGCGCGCCTGGTCGGCTGGCTGGAACCAGTTCCAGCAGGAGAGCGAGTTATAGGCGCTGGTTTGCTGGGGATAGACAACAATAAATTGATCCTGGTCCGCCAGGGCGTTCATTTGCGTGCCGGCTGCGAAATCCGTCGGCGTCTGCGTGCAGCCATGCAGCATGACGATCAGGGGGACAGCCGTGCCAACCTGGTAATTGGCAGGGGTGTAGACGTAGTAGGGACGACTGCCGGCTGATCCATTGTAGGTGTACTGGGTGAAAGTGCCGCTGCTGGCGTGCGCACGTTGCAGAAGCGGAACCAGAGAAAAGAGCACCAGCGCCAGCACCAGTGCGGCTAGAGGGCGAAGAAACTTTGGCATAGAAGTTCCCCCTTGCAGGATGTCTGGAGGCGTCCAGCCGTTTCGTTCGCGCGTGGACGCAAACTCCACTCCACGATGAGCAATAGCAGTGACCGGCTACAGGGCGTTTCAAATGTCCAGGGTTCTCTCGACTCATGTATGCCAGAACCCTCAGATCCATACATGATACATGAGTCACGAATCATATAACAGATTGAGGGGGCGATTGTCAAGGGAGGGAGGGGAAAAGCCTCAGGATGCAGCGGATATGTTCTTGGTCAGGAAAGTTGAGAAAAAGCTTGCTGCACTATCTGCCGACGTTCCTCGCCGGAGAGAATCTGATCTGGTACAGAAAAGAAACCCGATGCGATTTTGACCTGGCTGGCCTCTCCTGGCATACCGGTGGTTATTGTGTTGACCAGGTTGGTCAGGGTGGGCATACCTGGGCCTTCTGTCGAGAGCGCTTTTAGCAGCGCTGCGCGGGCCTCGTCCTGCGGAACCATAATAGGGGATGGATCGCGCCCGGAGAGGATCACCTGACGCACTATGCCTTCACAATGTCCAGCGACATGCCAGCCTGTCCATAGCGCCGCGAGGGCCGCGAGATAGCGGGGATCGAGCGTTGATCGTCCCCAAACCCACAGGTCTCGCGTCGTCCAATCCAGGAATGCGCCTCCATCAAAATCCTCATCGCGCTCATGAGGCAGCGTGCCGGGTTTTTTCTTCGTCAGGGCATCGAGCAGGTGCGGCCCCATCGAGAGAACCGCGCCTGGCAGGCATTGCACGCAATAATCAAAGACCATGCCATCTTGCTCTCTCACCGTCAGCAGGGTCGTCTCATACTCGCTGTCCAGGAGCGCATCATCGGGGAGAGGATTGTCGGGATCGAATCCCTCCTCGACCCAGCCGGTTAAGACCATCGCGCGATCGATGTGAAGGGCGTCGGCCAGGTCAGCGACGCCGTACAAGGCCCATTCGACGGTCCACTCAGGCCACAGCAGGCGCAGAGCGGGAAGAAAGACCCGTCTCAGGCAAGGAGTATATTTGATCTCCTCGCCGCCCCAGAAAAGCAGCCGGCGCTGATCGCGATCCAGGAGCAAGCCTCCCTCAGCCCAGACGTTATTCAGCAGTTCGTTGCCGGGTGCCAGGCGCTGGATAGAGTTCCAGCACCTGTCAGGTCCGGCAACCAGCATATCCGGGATTGTCTTTGCGCCCCAATGAGAATAATAGATTGTTGCTTTGCCCTGCTCTACGAGAATAAAATTAGCCCGATGTCCCATCGTTTGATTTCACTCCTACAGATTCAGAGCCTTGATCGCGTTCTCGCGCAGGATGAACTTCTGGACCTTGCCGCTGGCGGTGACGGGGAAGCTCTCCACAAATTGAATATAGCGCGGGATCTTCTGATGGCTGATCTGGCCCTTGCAGTAGGCGCGCACCTCGTCCTCGCTCAGTTCCTCGCCGGCTTTGGGGATAATTACCGCCAGCAGCTCCTCGCCAAAGAACTGGTCAGGCACGCCCACAATCTGCACATCGGCGATTTTGGGGTGACGAATCAAAAACTCCTCGATCTCGCGCGGATAGATATTCTCCCCGCCGCGAATCACCATATCCTTCAAGCGCCCGACGATCTTGACATAGCCGTGCTCATCGATGGTCGCGAGGTCCCCCGAATGCAGCCAGCCGTCCTGGTCGATGGCCTCGGCAGTCTTCTCCGGCATATTGTAATAACCCTGCATGACCAGGAAGCCCCGGCAGCAGAGTTCGCCCGGCTGGTTGCAAGGCACAATCTGGCCGGTGGCTGGATCGATAATCTTCACTTCAACGTGGTCGATGGGCACGCCGACGGTGGCCGATTTTAGCTCGAAGGAGTCGTTGGGCAGGGTGAGCGTGATGGTTGCGGCGGATTCGGTCATGCCAAACGTGATGGCCACGTCGGCCCCGATGCGCTCCTTGACCTGTTCCATCAGATAGACCGGCACGACGGTCGCACCGCTGACCACGCTGCGCAGGCTTGAGAGGTCATATCTGGCAAAATCGGGATGTTGCAGAATGGCCAGCAGCATAGTGGGCACAGCCCCGAAGGTGGTGCAGCGTTCGGAACTGATGATCTGCATGGTTTTGAGGGCGTCGAAGGCCAGCAGGGGATGCAGCGTCGCGCCAGCGTAGATCGCGCCCACGACCGCCAGGACGCAGCCGCCGACGTGGAAGAAAGGCATGGCGGTGCAGGCCCGATCGTTCTGATTGCCTCCCCAACGCGCCATGAACGAGGCGGCGTCATTGACAATGCTATAGTGGCTCAGCATCACGCCTTTGGGGAAGCCGGTCGTGCCGGAGGTGTACTGGATCATCGCGGTATCCTGCGGCGTAACCGATGCCTGGCGTTCCCGCAGTTCGTCCTCGGAGATGCTACTGCCGCCGGCGACCATCTCCGAGAAGAGCGTGGGACGCCATCCCTCCTGCTCCAGCAGTCCCGCGGGGGCAGCGCCCAGCAGGCAGGCGTAGCGCAGATACGGCAGGCGATCCCTGCCGGAGAGTTCGCCGTTGCGCTCGCCCGGAGTGATCAGCGAGCGCACAGTCGCCAGGCAATCGTGGTCGCGCACGCGGGCCATGAAGAACAGCGCCTGGATATCGCCCTGCTTCAAAATATACTCCACCTCAGTTGCGCGCAGGGCGGGATTGACCGTCACCAGCACCAGGCCGGCTTTGGCGGCGGCCATCTGCAAGAGCAGCCATTCGGGCAGATTGGCGGCCCAGACTGCGATATGGTCGCCCTTGCGCAATCCCAGGGCCATCAGTCCCTGGGCCACCGCATCGGCGTGCGCGCGATAGCTGGCGTAGGTCCAGCGAATATCGAGCAAGCCGCCAAACTCGGGATAGCAACTGTAGACGACCGCCTCCTTGCCGGGCAGTTCCGCCGCGCGCAGATCCAGCAGGTCCCCGACGGTCGTATTGAGAAGAGAGAAGCCAGTGCGTTCGGCCTGCCAGTAGGACAGACCATCGTTGGTCATACCCATACGTAAAACCCTCCTGGTGAGCGAGCAAAAGCGCGGGTACCTCCTGCGCCGTCTCAATAAAGAGAGGTCTGTATTCAGTACTTCAGATTACAACGCTCGACGGAGGAAAGGCAAGACGTTTTCTCTGCTCCTTCACAAGCCGCTGCTGACGCTCTCTTCTTGAGAGGAAACCGCAAGCTCCGGCGATGAAGCATGCTTGCCCTCAACCAGTATTCCGGCGGCAACGGCGCTGGCCAGGGCGAGGCCGGCGCAGGTGAGCATGATCGCGCGAAAGCCGGTGACAAAGGACCGATCGATTGTTCCTTTGAGCAGCGCCCGCGTCTGCTCGTTGAGCGTTTGTGGCAGCTCTATGCCGGCCAGTTTGCTGCTCTGCGCCTGAAGCGCCTGGTGGATGCCGGCGGGCAGGTGTTGCAGCGCCAACTGCTGGTCCAGGCTGTGACTGAAGACGGCCACCATGACGATGCCCATGACCGCGATGGCGATCAGGCCCGCTGTACGCGAGACGGCGTTGTTGATGCCCGAGGCGGTGCCCGAGGCCCGCTGGTCAACGGCGTTCATCACGGTTGTGGTCAGAGGAGCTACGGTGACGGTCATGCCCAGGCTCATGACGATCACGGCGGGAAAGAAGGTGGTCCAGTAGCTTCCCCCAATGCCGGGGAGAGCAAAGAGAACGAAGCCGAGCGCGGTGATGCTGGGACCGAGCATAAGCGGGAGGCGAGCGCCAAAACGCCTCACCAGGCCGCCGGTCCAGCGCGAGAAGAGAAACATGGTCAGCGCGAAGGGCGTTAAGGCAGCTCCCGCCGCCGCTGCGGGATAGCCCTGGATCTGGATGAGATTAAACGGGATAAAGTAGGTCGCCGCGCTCAGTGCGCCGTATAAGAGAAAGGTCAGGAGGTTGGCTCCGCTGAAGGTGCGCGAGCGGAAGAGGGTTAGGGGCACAATTGGCTGCGCTGTGTGCGCTTCGACAAAGAGAAACGCTGCCAGGGCGAGAACGCCGACGAGCAGGGCCAGCACAACGATCGGATGTCCCAGGCCGAGCGCGCTCGATTCGATCAGGCCATAGACCAATCCGGCCAGTCCGAGCGTTGCCAGCAGCGCGCCGGACCAGTCGAGCTTTCCTTGCGCCTGCTCGTCGCGGCTCTCCGGGACCTGCCAGAGCGAGACGGAGATGACAATCAGGGCCAGCGGCACGTTGATGAAGAATACCCAGCGCCAGGATAGATACTGCACCAGCCAGCCGCCCAGCACGGGTCCCAGCACGGAGGTGACGGAGGTGAAGCCCGACCAGGTGCCGATCGCCTGGCCGCGCCGCTCGCTCGCGAATGAGTTGCTGATCAGCGCGAGACTGCCCGGAACCAGCAGCGCGCCGCCGATGCCCTGGACCGCGCGCGCGACGATCAACATGCTATTGCTCGGCGCGAGTCCGCACCAGACCGAGGCCAGCGCGAAGAGGGCGGTTCCGGCGACGAAGACCTTGCGTCGTCCCAATCGATCGCCCAGCGAGCCGCCGACGAGAATGAGCGCGGAGAGGAAAAGCGCGTATGCCTCCACTACCCACTGGACCTCAGCCGCCGATGCCTGGAACTCTCTCTGCAACGCCGGCAGGGCGATGTTTACAACGGAGCCGTCGATAAAGGCCATGCTGGAGCCGAGAATTGTCGCCACCAGCACCCATACGCCCCTGGGCCGTGCTGGCCGGCAAGGGGGGGCCGAGCGCATAATCTCCTCGTCACATGGGGCTTTGATAGAATTGAGCATGCTCGCTGCCTTTCTCCAGGAAAAGATTGATTTCTCCAATTGAGAACACCAGGAA
>Ga0070740_10002378_pt1 | contig 22315 bp, 23 predicted proteins | sample Coa_R2_FD_67286 | JGI IMG/M metagenome (GOLD analysis project Ga0070740, IMG submission 67286) | Surface soil microbial communities from Centralia Pennsylvania, which are recovering from an underground coalmine fire - Coalmine... | ecosystem: Environmental > Terrestrial > Soil > Unclassified ...
TCCCTCCGGCTCATTGAGCAGCAGCGGTGGCAGGGTGGCGATTTTGCCGCTGCCGCCTTTGATCGCACGCATCAGCAGGCGCACGGGCGGCATGTCGGCGCGTGGCAGCACCGGCAGGATGGCCAAAGCCCCGAAGTGTCGGCGCAGCGCATCCGCCGCTGCTTCGGCTTCATCCCCGCGCCATATCAGGGTGAGCACGCCGCCTGGCCTGAGCAGAACGGCGGCTGAGGCAGCCCAGCGCTGCAACAGGCCGATGTCGCCGGCATGAGCAAGCCGGCGGCCCTTGTCGGGCGAGACCTGGTGCTTGGCTGCGTCGTGGAAAGGCGGGTTCATGAGCACGCGGTCGGCACTTGCGGCGGAAAGCCCAATTGCGGCCAGCGCCGCTACATCCTCGACATCGGCTGTGACCGCACGCACGCGGTCCCCGAGCCGATTGGCTTCCACATTCTCGCCGGCGAGCTGTGCCAATGCCGGATCGATCTCCACCAGCACGACTTTCAAGCCAGTCGCTCGCACCGCCAGGGCGAGGCCTGCCGCGCCTACGCCGGCACCGAGGTCAACCGCCAGTTCGCCCGCATGTCCGCCGGTCGCCGCGGCGAGCAGAATGGCGTCGTGCCCAACGCGGTGGCCTGCAAGCGGCTGGCGCAAGCGCAGCCGGCCGCCCAAGACTGCGTCCTCACTCGTCGGCGGGAAGCTGTCAGTGCCCATCGGGCCGCAGCTCGTGGCCGAGCCCGGCGTCGGTAAGCAGGCGCCGCGCAGCGGCGGCGAAATCCTCGGCAACCAGCACGCGCCGCGGCAGAATGCCCAGCGAGCCTTCGAGCACGCTCATGTTCTGGTCGAGCACCAAATGCGGAATCCTGGCGCCGTCGAGCAGCGCGCCGACCGCCGAGACCAGAACCGCGTCATTGGTGCGCACCAACTCCTTCATGGACTGCGTCCCGGCCGCGCGCGATAGGGGTTGACGACGATCCTGCTCCCAATGCGCAAGCCGGCGCGCCGGGTATCGAGCTTGCCGGCGGGCACCGGTATCTTGCAGCGGTCGAGTTCGGCGGCTGCGCGCACAGCAGATGTTACCGTCTCGGTCGACATCGATGCCCCGCCGCTCTTGCCTCAACTCGCAGTGATGTAGGCAACTAAATGCACTTGCCGCCTTATTCCTGCGTTCCTATGCTCACGCCTCATTTCAATCCGGGAGCAGTATTTTGGCAGTCGTCGTTCCGTTTGAAAGTCCGCATTCCGCCTCTCTCGACCGCCTTTCCGAATTGGTGGCATCTGACATGGAGCGAGTCAACGCGGCCATCGTGGCGCGCACCGGCTCCGAAGTCGCCATGATCCCGGAAGTGGCGAACCATCTTATTTCCTCAGGCGGCAAGCGGCTGCGGCCAATGCTGACCTTGGCGATGGCCAAACTCTCCGGCTACCGTGGCGCCGGTCACATCAAGCTCGCCGCCGCCGTCGAGTTCATGCATACGGCGACCCTGCTCCACGACGACGTCGTGGACGAAAGCGATATGCGCCGCGGCAAGCTCGCTGCGCGTATGCTGTGGGGCAACGAGGCGAGCGTTTTGGTTGGCGATTTCCTGCTCGGCCAGGCCTTCAAGATGATGGTCGAGGTCGGCAATCTGCACGCGCTGGAAATTCTTTCATCGGCGGCAGCCGTCATTGCCGAAGGCGAAGTGATGCAGCTCGGCGCCGCCAAAAACACCGCAACCAATGAGGACGAATATCTGGCTGTCATCCGCGCCAAGACCGCCGAGCTGTTCGCGGCGGCGTGCGAGGTCGGCCCCGCGCTCGCCGCGCGAGAAAAGGCCGAGCAGGCCGCTTGCCGTTCCTTCGGCATGAATCTCGGCATTGCCTTCCAACTTATCGACGATGCGCTCGACTACGGCGGCAAATCGGCCAAGCTCGGCAAGAACGTCGGCGACGATTTCCGTGAAGGCAAGATCACGCTGCCGGTGGTGCTGTCGTTCCGGCGCGGTAACGCCGAAGAGCGCGAGTTCTGGAATCGGACCCTCGGCCGCGGCGAGGTCCGTGAAGACGACCTCGATACCGCCATCGCCTTGATGGCCAAGCACCACGCCATCGAGGACACCGTCGGGCGCGCGCGCCACTATGGCGCCATTGCCAACGACGCCTTGGCGCTCATCCCATCATCGGAGATCAAGACGGCGCTGGAAGAGGCGGTCGCTTTCTGCATCGGCCGTGCCCACTAAGCGCGGGTTAGCGAATGGAGCTGTTCGCACAATAACCGCGGTTCATCGGGTATAGTGCATTGCATGTCACGTCGCCGCCGTATCGTTGCTGGCTTCAACGCCTTCTTGGGCCGCACCAAACTGGCATCCGATCAAGCGGCGCTGTTGGCCTTGATGCGTGCCGACAATGCCAAAGCGTCAGCGCATTATCGGCCTGGGCCAGGACGCGGCTGGACCGCGCTCGCGCGCGAGTTCGACGCACTATTCCGCACCGAAGGCATCTGCGACGTCGAACGCCAGGGCTACAACGCGCGCTTTTCCTCATTCCCTCCAGGAAGCCGCGCCTATTATCTCTACGCCGCGCATCAACTCTACAACAGCCTACGCGATGCCGACCGATACTGCATGTTTGATCGATTGCGGCGCACGCAGGGTAGCACGTCTGGCGACCACGTAGTGACTTTCGACGGCATCGCTTTGACATGGGACGTTCTGCTCTCGGTACAGAACCTCATCGCGGTCGCTGAAGTCATGCCGCAAGTCCTGTCTGAGCCGGCGATCCTGCTCGATCTTGGCGCCGGTTGGGGGCGCATCGGGCATGTGCTGTTACGAGTTAATCCGCGAGCGACCTACATTGCGGCGGACCTGCCGGAGACATTGTTGATCGCGGAATCCTATCTGCCGCGCACTATCCCGAGTGTATTGAGTTACGGATATCAGGATCACCGCGGGGGGGGGCGATTCTCCGCGCCGCACTGGTTGCTCAACCCGGCGTCCATTTCATCGGCGCTCACATGCTGCGGCAGATCGAGCCGAACGCCATTGATGTATTCGTGAACGTCGCGAGCTTCCAGGAAATGCCGGATGTCGCAGTGGATGCTTATTTTTCGGATATCGACCGCGTGACGAGCGGTGCGTTCTATATCCTGCAAAGCGCGCTGCCGAATACCAAGGATGGAATGACCGGCGCTTATCCGGTGCGGGCGACATGGAAGGAAGCATTCCGCCGGCCGTGCCGGCACCTTCCAGATTATTTCGAGGCGATGTATCTCACGCGCTAGTTAAGCGCGTCAGTTGTTGTTGAGCGCCGAGTAGCCCGTGCCCGGATCGCGCCGCAACTGGAAGCGGATATTGGGGTCGGGATCCTGTCCGACATATTGGCCGTATTGATAGACCGGCGGCGCGCATCCGTTCGGCTGCGGAGCGGGCTGCCCGGGCAGCAAAGACCTCCAGGAAAATTCGTAAGGCCGGTCGACGCAGCGCGCCGCCGGGCCGCGGTGCTTGGAGCGCGCCAGCGCCGGGTTGACGGCCGCCAGCGCCAACGCGACCGCTCCCGCCACGATTACTGCCGTTTTCATGCTCCACTCCGTTCGCGCGTAAGAATTCCCGGGCATCGCGGCATTTTCAAGGGCCCGCACCGAGAATCGTGGCGCGAACCCACCAGCTCTTGTTCTCCGACTGCAGCCGGCGCGCCGCAGCCTGCGCCTCGCCGGGCGAGCGGAAGAGAGCAAAACATGTCGGTCCCGAACCGGACATGCGCGTGAGCTGCACGGCTGGAAGCGCGCGCAAAGCGATCAGCACTTCCGAAACGGCCGGCGCGCATGCGATCGCCGCCTGGGTTAGATCGTTGCCGTTGTCGCGAAGAAAATCGATCATGCCGTCGAAGGTCTGCGGCACGTTGGACAGGTATTTCTTGTTGTTGCTGGGCTCTCCGGAATAGCGCGCAAACACCTCGCGGGTGGCAAGCGGCACACCCGGATTGACGAGCACGGCCGGCAACGGCGGAAGCACATAGGCATGCGACAGCAGATCGCCGATACCGCGCATGATGCGCGGCTTCGATTCTAGACAAACCGGCACGTCGGCGCCGGCTTCAACGGCCGCGCTTGCCAGGCGCGGATCGTCCACGCCCATGCCATTGACACGCGCGAGCAAGCGCAAGGCGGCGGCGGCATCCGCGGAGCCGCCGCCGATACCGGCAGCAACCGGCAAGTTCTTCTGCAGATGAAAGCGCCCGGCCCTCAGCCGGCCTTTGCGATGGCGCAGCGCCGCCACGGATTTGAGCACGAGATTGTCGCGCGTCGGCCCGCACGCCTCCGCGAACGGTCCATCGATCTCGAGTGAGGCTTCCTCCCCCGGCTCCAGATCGAGCTTGTCGAAAATATCGGCAAAGACCACAAGGCTTTCGACGTCGTGGTAGCCGTCCTCACGGCGTCCAAGCACGCGCAGCGTCAGGTTGATCTTAGCCGCGGCCTTTTCGAAAAGCGGCTCGACCACACCTAGCCGCCGTTACCGGCTTTTTTTTCAGGCTTGTCGATGGCCTTGGCCTGCGAGGAGGTCTCCTCCTTCAGCCCGTTTTTCAGCTTTTCCTCGATCTTCGGCAGATCTTCCGGATCCGGTTTCAGATCGCGCGCGTGCGCCCACTGGAATCGCGCTTCCAAGGTACGGCCGACGCGCCAGTACGCGTCACCGAGATGATCGTTGATCGTGGGGTCTTCGGGCTTTAGCTCGATGGCGCGTTCGAGTTGCTTGACGGCTTCGTCGTAATTGCCGAGCCGGAAATAGGCCCAGCCGAGAGAGTCGACGATATAGCCGTCGTCGGGCCGCTGCTGCACGGCTTTCTTGATCATCGCCATGCCTTCGTCGAGGTTTATGCCCTGGTCGATCCACGAATAGCCCAGATAATTGAGCACGTGCGGCTGGTCGGGAAAGAGCTCGAGCGCCTTCTTGAGATCGGCCTCGGCTTTGGGCCACTGATGCGAGCGCTCGTAGCAAATGCCGCGGAAATAGTAGATCACCCAGTTGTTCTTCTCAGGGTGCGCCAACGTGGCGACGCCTTTGCCGTACGTGTCGGCACATTCCGCGAATTTCTTGTGCCCGCGCTGTACATTGCCGAGCGCCATGATGGCCTCGAGATCCTTCGGCCGCTCCTTGATCAGGTCGGACAATTTCTTTTCGGCTTCGTCCACCCGATTGAGCGTGTCGAGATTGGCGGCCATCTGGATCGCGGCATTGCGATGCAACGCGGAGTTGGCCGGCACGCGCTCGTAAACCTTGATAGCCAGCTCAGGCTTTTTCAAAGACTCATAGAGGTCTGCGAGCGACAGCAGCGCCAGCGGATGGCTGGGCGTGAGATAGAGCGAGAGCTGCAGGTAGACGAGACCTAGATCCTCGCCGCCGCGGCGGCCAAGCGAGGCACCGAGGCCGTAGAGGGCTTCGGCGGCGCCGGCCGGCGCCGAATTGACGAGCGGCGGCAGTTTCTCGCCGGCTTTAAGCTTGCCCATCGCCTCGGTAATGAGCGGATGGTCCGGCAGCACCTTGTCGAAAGCCTCGAAAACGGTTTGCGCCTCCTGCGCCGTGCGATTGCGCGACAGCCAGCTGCCGTAGGCCTGAACGACGCGCAAGGCGGACGAATCGAGTTTGTAAGCATGCTCGAGCCGTTTGCCCGCCTCGACTTTGTCGCCGGCGAGGTCTTCGATCATGCCGGCATGCAGGTCCTTGAAGATTTCGTACCAATCGGGGCCGGTGAGTTTGTCGATCGTCGCAATCGCCCCTTTGGCGTCGCCGGCGCCGTATTGGCTCCACGCCATCAGCAACGTGGCGGCGAGATCGGTGATCGGCCCCCGCACAGATTGCGCCAGCTCACGGCGGGCTGCCGAATAGTGCTTCTGCTTGACGGCGTGCACGCCGAGCACCAGCCGGGCGACCCGGTCGCCCTTGTCGTTGCGCGCGATGCGTTCGGCAAAACGCACCGATTCCTCGACATCGCCGCCCACCAGCAGCGAGAGAAAGGCGCGGTCGCGCAGTTCGACATTGTTCGGATCAAGCCGCAGCGCGGCGCGGTAATAAGCGGCGGCGGCCTGTGCGTCGCGCATCTGCCCGGCATGCCTCGCTGCCAGATAACTGCCTGCGGCAGTGAGGCCGTTGAGGTCCTCCGGTGCGGGCGACTGGGCGGCAAGCGTGACCGGCGCGGCCATAATGGCGGCGGCCAGCGCGCTGCCGGCAAAAAACCGGGCGAAGCTCGAAATTGTCACGGACAATTGCTCCAATGAGGCGGCCGGCCGCTGCACGCGCGCTACGCCGCCAAGGTTGAGCCAGAATGGCCTTTTTACGCCGCCCCCGCAAGAACGCCGGCGAGGCTCTGCCGCGACACGCTTGAAAGCCGCGATCTAGGCAGCATCGTGGCCGAGCGCCCGCCCACCACTTACATATTCGGGTAATTTGGCCCGCCGCCGCCTTCCGGAGGCACCCACGTGATGTTCTGATTCGGGTCCTTGATGTCACAAGTTTTACAGTGGACGCAGTTCTGCGCATTGATGACGAACTTGGGCGCGCCCGCTTCGTCCACCCACTCATAGACCCCGGCGGGGCAATAGCGCGCAGAAGGTCCGGCAAAGACATCGTGCTCGGACGATTTCTGTAGGGCTGGGTCCTTGACCTTCAGATGCGGCGGCTGATCCTCTTCGTGATTGGTATTCGACAGGAACACCGAGGAAAGCCGGTCGAAGGTGATCGTGCCGTCGGGCTTGGGATAAGCGATCGGCGTGCACTCGGACGCCGGCTTCAGGCTCGCATAATCGGCGGCGCCGTGAGCAAGCGTGCCGAACAGCGAAAAACCAAGCGTATTGGTCCACAGATCGAGCCCGCCCAGCGCGATGCCAGCGACAGTCCCGAATTTCGACCACAGCGGCTTGGCATTGCGCACGCGCCAGAGGTCTTTGCCGATCGGCGAGGAACGCCAGCCCTCTTCGTATTCGGCGAGCACGTCGTGGGCGCGGCCGGCGGCAAGCGCAGCAGCAGCCGCTTCGGCGGCCATGATGCCCGACAACATGGCGTTGTGACTCCCCTTGATGCGCGGGACGTTCATGAAACCGGCATCGCAGCCGATCAGTGCGCCCCCGGGGAAGACGAGCTTGGGCACCGACTGATAGCCGCCCTCCGTCAAGGCACGAGCGCCATAAGCAAGCCGTTTGCCGCCAGCGAACGTCTCGCGCACCAGCGGATGCGTCTTGAAGCGCTGGAACTCCTCAAAAGGCGACAAATACGGGTTCGCGTAATTGAGATGCACAACAAAGCCGACCGACACCAGATTGTCGTCGAGATGATAGAGAAACGAGCCGCCGCCGGTTGAATTGCCGAGCGGCCAGCCGAAGGAATGCTGCACCAGTCCGCGGCGGTGCTTGCCAGGCGAGACCTGCCAAAGCTCTTTGAGGCCAAGCCCGAATTTCTGCGGTTCGCGCCCGCGGTCGAGCGCGAATTTGGCGAGAAGCTGCTTTCCGAGGTTGCCGCGCGCACCTTCGGCGAACAGCGTGTATTTGGCGCGCAATTCCATGCCGCGCGTAAAATTTTCCTTGGGTTTGCCGCTTTTGCCGAGCCCCATGTCGCCGGTGGCAACGCCAACAACAACATCGCCATCGTAGAGGACTTCGGTCGCGGCAAAGCCCGGATAAATCTCGACCCCGAGCGCCTCTGCCTTGCCTGCGAGCCAGCGGCAGAGATTGCCGAGCGAGACGATGAAGTTGCCGTGATTGCTCATCAGCGGCGGCATGATGAAATTGGGCAGCCGCAACGTGCCGGTTTCCGACAAGTAATAGAAACGGTCGTCGGTCACGGCGGTCTTGACCGGCGTGTCCTCGCCGCGCCACTCCGGCAGCAATCGGTCGAGCCCGATCGGATCGATCACGGCGCCCGAAAGGATATGGGCGCCGACCTCGGAACCCTTTTCGACCACCACGACGGCTATGTCGCGGCTGAGCTGCTTGAGGCGGATGGCAGCGGCAAGCCCGGCCGGACCGGCGCCGACGATCACTACATCGAATTCCGTCGCCTCGCGGGCGGGTAGCTCGGCCATGAGAATCTCCTCGCCTCAGTTTTGCACAGCTTGCGCGGCCGCGTTAGCTCTCGTGCTAGGCTATGGCGATGATCACCGACAAACGGCTGAGCGACCTTCTCGATTTCTATCGTGAAGCGGGGGTCGATGCCCTGTTGACCGAGGAACCGTCCGATCGCTTTGCCGGCGACGTCGCGCCTGCGCAACGGCAGCCGGCCTCCCGCTCCGATCAAGCCGCCAAAAACCTCCTCGCGCCGCAGCCGGCACCGGGAATGGCCCCGCCGCCGCCCGAGCAGGCCGCCATGGACGCGCGCGAGACCGCCAAGCGGGCCCAAAGCCTCGATGAACTCCGGGCGATTCTCGAGAGCTTCACCGGCTGCGCCCTCAAGGCCACAGCGACCAAATTGGTCTTCGCCGACGGCAACCCGCAAGCGCAGCTAATGCTGGTCGGTGAAGCGCCGGGCCGGGACGAAGACATTGAAGGCCTGCCTTTCGTCGGCCGCTCCGGCAAGCTGCTCGACCGGATGCTGGCAGCCATCGGTCTCGACCGCACCAGCGTCTATATCGCGAATATCGTGCCCTGGCGCCCGCCGGGAAACCGCACCCCGACCCCGCAGGAGCAGCAAATCTGCCTTCCGTTCATCCGCCGCCAGATCGAACTCGCCGATCCCGATATTCTGGTGTGCCTCGGCGGACCCTCGGCGCAGGCGTTGCTCGGCCTCAAGGAGGGCATCACCAAAACGCGCGGGCGCTGGTACAAATTCGATACGGGCACGCGCGAAATTCGCGCCATGCCCACCTTTCACCCCGCCTTTCTCCTGCGCAGCCCGCTGCAGAAGCGTTTTGCCTGGCGTGATTTCCTTGCCATAAAAAAGGCGCTCGCGGCCTGAATATCGCGCGCGCCGCGCCGAAAGTCTGCTACGATTCGCAAATGCTTCTGTTCGCACGGAGCCTCCTCTTTGTCGCCTGTTGTGTCGGGACGCTGACGGCGAGCGGCATTGCGTTCGCGGCTGAGGACGCCCTGCCTCCTTCTCCGAATGGGATTCCGCGGAGCAAGCCCGTCCATAGGGCCGCTCCGCCCACCAAGAGCGAGCTTTCACCGTCCGCCCTGGGCATGGAGCCCGACAAGTCGGATCGGGATTCGTCAAGCGATCAAAAAGATGGTCTGAAAAATCCGGGGGAGTTCAAATTCGGCGACAACACGCTTCACATCGACGCCGATCGCAAAAAGACCACCCTGCCCGGCGTCGGGGACAATGAAGAGACCGTCATCAACAAAGCGCCGACCGACAACGGCGTGAAGCCTAACTATTTCGGCCTGCGCTTCACCACGCCAATTCGCTAGCCGGTGATCGCGAATTTAATCGCGAACAGCACCGCGAGCACCATGATCGCGGGCGAGGCTTCCTTGCCCTTGCCGGCAAGGATTTTCGCGACGGTGTAGGTGATAAAGCCGAGGCCGATGCCGGTCGCGATCGAATAGGTGAGGGGCATGGTGATGGCCGCCACAACGGCCGGCGCAGATTCGGTGATGTCGTCCCAGTCGATCTCGGCAAGACCGCGCGTCATCACGCAGGCGACGTAAAGCAACGCCGCCGAGGTTGCATAGGCCGGCACCATGCCTGCAAGCGGCGCGAACAGCAGCGCCAGCAAAAAGAACAGTGACACGAAGGCCGCGGTCAAACCGGTGCGGCCGCCGGCGGCGACCCCCGCGGCGCTTTCAATATAGCTTGTCGTCGTCGATGTGCCGATCACGGAGCCGAACATGGCGGCGAAAGAGTCGGAAATAAGCGCCTCCCTCATGCGCGCGAGCTTGCCGTTCTTCATCAGCCCGGTGCGGTGCGTTACTCCGATCAGGGTGCCGGCATTGTCGAATACGTCGATGAACAAAATCGAGAATACGACAATGAGGAAAGTCCATTCCCATACCCGTGAAAAGTCGAGCTGGAACAGCGTCGGCCGCAGCGAGGGCGGCAACGAGACGATGCCGCTGAAATGCGCGAGCCCGAACGGCAGGCCGATCACCGTCACCGCCAGAATGCCGATCAGCGTGCCGCCGACAATGCGCCGGTAATTGAGCGCCGCGATGAGCACAAAACCCAGCAGCATCAGATAAGCGGCAGGGTTTTTCAGATCGCCGAGCGTGACCAGCGTGGCGGGGCTGGCGACGACGACCTTCGACTCCTCAAGAGCTATGATGCCGAGAAACAGACCGACGCCGGCGGAGGTCGCGAGCTTCAGGTTTTGCGGGATGGCGTCGATGACGTATTGGCGGATGCGAAAGACAGAAATCAAAAAGAACAGCACCCCCGAGCAGAACACCGCGGCGAGCGCCTGCTGCCAGGTGTATTTGTACGTGAGCACCACGGTGAACGCGAAAAACGCGTTGATGCCCATGCCTGGCGCCAGCGCGATCGGATAGTTGGCGTAGAGCGCCATCACCATGGTGCTGACCGCCGCGGCGACGCATGTGGCGACGAACACCGCGCCCTGATCCATGCCGGTCTTGCCGAGAATCTGCGGATTGACGAAGACGATGTAGACCATCGTCAGAAAAGTGGTTAGCCCGGCAATGAACTCGGTGCGAATATCGGTCCCTTGCTCCCTGAGGCCGAAATAGCCATCAAGCCAAGATGCCAGCGGCCCGTGTCGCCGCGTGCCTTTCCCCGATGCTTTCGCGCGCTTTGCCATCGCTCATCCCCACCTGTCGTCCGGCTTGACCCTATCGCGGCCAATCTGCGACCGGCAGTCATCATGTGAACGCTGTGGATAGGCGGGTTATCGCTGCTTTTTGGCGTGGGACGCGGCTGCTTCGGCGACCTGCCCGCGCTCGGTTCGCAAAGAGGGAGAGGCGCGAGACTTCACCGGGCCTTGGGCAGAGGTCCCTCGGGTCGCACCACCGCCCAGCCAATGCGGATAAGCGGCAAGAAGCCTTGCACGGCGCGCGCGAACGACCGCGGCACCTCCGCCACCAGGTCGGGAAATTGCGCTTTGAGCGTTGCCGGGACCGCGGTGCTCGTCTCCGGCGTCGGCCAAACCAAAATGCCGCCATGGTCGCGCATATCGCTGACGCTCGCCCAAGGGCTGCGCTGCGGCGCCCAATCGAAATAGACATGCGGGCGGCTCGGTGCGCCGAGTGCGACCAAAGGTGCAATACGTGGGTCGCCGGTTACGTATTGCAGCGGCTCCCCGGTGCGCCGCTCATAGCTCTCCGCAAAAAAACGGCCTTCGGCCTTGGCCGGTTGCGCCGTCGTCAGATCCTTGCCGGCAATCCAAGGCACCAATCCAACCCCGACCAGCACAATCGCGGGCGGCGCCAGCAACAGACCGAGCCAGGCGGAGGAGACCAGGCGCTCCCGATAGAGCAGCACCCGATCTCCGGCAAGCATGACGATGGCGAGGCCGGACAACACCACCAGCGGCGCGACGCGGTCGAAAGGCCCAAGACCGCCCGCCGCGATCACAAAAGCAAGCGCGATGGCTGCCGGCGCCAACGCGAAAACATAGACAAAGCGGCGGGCCAAACGCTCGACGGGTCCGCGATCGATTTCCGGCGCCCGTTCCCGCGGTTTGCGGGGCCAGCCGGTACCGAGCGCAACCAGCAGCATCAGACCGACATGCGTAAACAAGAGCGCCAGACAAAGGCGCAGCCACGCGGGAACGCGCCCTGCTGCGGCGGCGTCCTCGAACGCGCCGATGACCAGTGCGCGCCCGTCCCACAACCATGCAAGGTGCGGAAAAACGACGATGATCAACGGCAGCGCGGCGATCCATGGCTCGGGGTGCTTAAGCCCCGCGCGCCCGCGCGCCGTTCCCAACGTGAACGCGATCATGACCAGCAGCAGGATCAAGCCCGCATAGCTCGCGATAAGCAGCAGGCCGAGATCGAGCGCGAGCAAGAACCAGTAGCCGCGCCGGTCTTCGCCGAGCGCCCGCCAGTAGTGCAAAAGCGCGAGCGACCAGAGCGGCGCGGCCATAATTGCAGGGCCGAAGTTCGGACTGGGCACCGTGAAGGCCGTAATGCCGACCATGAGCAGCACGGCGAGCACGGCGTGACGCGTGCCGACGATGAGCCGCCCCAGTGAGAACACGCCCCAGTAGGTGACCACGATGCAGGCTTGCGCCAGCAAATACAAACCGAACGAACCGGCGACGCGATACGCGGCCTCGCCGAGCCAGAAGGCGAGCGGCGGGCCGAGATAGCTGCCGAGCACGAACTCATGGCCGATAGCGAGCAGCATCGGCGTTTGACCGGGCGGCGCGCTGTAGGCCAGCGCCGGAACGACGGTCCATAAAAACGCCTGGCTCAACGCGGCGGTCCAGAACACCACTACCGGGCGTCCGCGCAGGAATTCGACGATCAACGAGACGTAATGCATTGGCCCGGGCGCGTTGACACAGACCGGGCAGCAATAGAGAAGCCGCGCTAAAGAGGCAACAACTCGGCGATCACCTCGTCGGACACGGCGCCGCCCAATTTTGCCAGCTTTTCCGCGACCGGGGCGAAGGACTTGCGATGGTGGATGCAGGGCCCGAGCCGAGCCAGCGCGCGGAAATGTTCGGGCACGCTGTAGCCCATGTGGCGTTCGAAACCGTACCCAGGATGCGCCAGGCCGAGCCGGGTCATCAGCCGGTCGCGCGTCACTTTGGCAACAATCGAAGCCGCGGCGATCGAGGAGACCAGCGCATCGCCGGAAACGACCGCAGTGCAATCGCAGCCGCAGTCGATCTTGATGTTGCCGTCCACGAAAACGAGACGCGGCCGCACGGGCAAAGCCTTGACCGCGCGCGCCAAGGCCCAAAGCGAAGCACGCAGGATGTTGTCGCGGTCGATGCGCGTAATAGACCCGAAGGCAACGGCGACCTGCGCGCTCGCCATGATCTTCTCGTACAGCTTCTCGCGCGCCTCGGCGTCGAGCTTCTTGGAATCGTTCAGGCCGCGCGGAATCCGCTCCGGGTCGAGCACGACCGCAGCGGCAACCACTGGACCGGCGAGAGGTCCCCTGCCCGCTTCGTCGCAGCCGGCCACCGGCCAAATGCCTTGCTTGAATGCGCGGCGCTCGCGCCGGAAGCTCGGGCGCAGGTCGGGCTCGTTGAGCGGCAAGCGCAGCACGGCGGCGCGCCTGATTACCGCGGACTTCGCCGGCGTCTTATCTTTCACCGCATTCTTTTTGTTCTTCGCGACCATGGCTGACGATGCGTGCGCGACACCGGCCAAGTCAACCGCAACAAGTCCAGTTTGTGAAATTCGGGGAAGGCGGAACCCCGGTTGCCGGGCGGAGTTGGAGCGTGCGGGCGATGAGGGTTGGGATGATTCCTGTTTGGCTGCACGCGCTATCGGTCGGCGCGCTGATCCTGGGCGGCGTTTGCGCTCTGATCATTGTGGCCGACATTTTCAATCGCCCGCAGCACATGGCCATCATGAACGCCGTCTGGCCTCTGGTGGCGCTGTTTGCCGGGCCCATCGCGTTATGGGCCTACTTCGCCTACGGGCGGTTGGCGGCCCGAGCAATGGCGGCCGTGCCAAACGGCGGCGAGCCGCCGAGCACCCGGCTAACGCCATTTCCGGTTGCGGTTGGTGAAGGCACTGCCCATTGCGGCGCCGGCTGCACGCTCGGCGACATTCTAGCGGAATGGTTGTGCTTCGCCGCCCCCGCGATTGCGCTCGCTTTCGGCTGGCGATCTGTTTTTTCCGAAGAAATGTTCGCGGTCTGGGTGGTCGATTACATTTTCGCTTTCAGCTTCGGCATCGCCTTTCAATATTTCAGCATTGCGCCGATGCGCGGGCTTTCCTTCTGGCCCGGCCTGTTGGCGGCGCTTAAGGCCGACACGCTCTCGCTTACTGCCTGGCAATTTGGCATGTACGGCCTCATGGCGATCGCACGCTACGGATATTTCCATCCTTTGCTCGGCAAAATGCCGGCAGTGAACACGCCGGAATTCTGGTTCACGATGCAGATCGGCATGCTCACAGGCTTTCTCACCAGCTATCCCGTAAATTGGTGGCTGATCAAGATTGGGATCAAAGAGAACATGTAGGGCTGTAAGTTCGGCGCATCCGCATAACGCCGGCGGCGCGTTTCCGCCGATCACAGCGCCGACGGCGCGCTCACGTGAATAAACTCAATTGCTGACTGTTTTGCCTGGGCTGGCGGAAATGCGCAGTCGAAAGCTGAGTCCGCTCGGCATTAAGACCAAGCTTCTCGCAAGCCAATTCAAAGCGCCGCCCGATCATCCAGGCATAGGGTCCGGTGCCCTTCTGCCGCGCGAACCATTTGGAATCGTAGTCTTTGCCACCGCGCATTTCACGGATGAGCTTGAAGACGTGCTGCTCGCGATCTGGATAGTTCTCCTTCAGCCACTCGTGGAACAGATCGCGCAATTCGAGCGGCAGCCGTAGCAGTACGTAGCCCGCTTCGCGCACGCCGGCCGTATGCGCGGCTTCGAGGATGCGCTCGATCTCGCTGTCGTTGAGTGCCGGGATGATCGGCGCCACCATAACTGTTGTAGGCACGCCGGCGGCGCTGAGCCGGCGCAAGGTTTCGAGCCGCCGCATCGGCGTTGCCGCGCGCGGCTCCATTTTGCGCGCGAGAGCTGCATCAAGCGTCGTTACCGACAGCGCCACCTTGGCGAGCTTGCGTTCGGCCATGCGCGCCAGAATGTCGAGATCGCGCAGCACCAGCGCCGATTTGGTGACAATGCCGACCGGGTGGCCGGCGCGGTCGAGCACCTCAAGGATACGGCGCATTACTTTGTAGCGGCGCTCGATCGGTTGATAGGGATCGGTGTTGGTGCCGATGGCGATCACGCGCGGCTGATAATTCGGCGCCGCCAGCTCCTTCTCCAGAAGATCGGCGGCTTCCGGCTTGACGAACAGCTTGGACTCGAAATCGAGGCCGGGCGACAGGCCCAGATAGGCGTGGGTCGGGCGGGCGAAGCAGTAGATGCAGCCGTGCTCGCAGCCGCGATAGGGGTTGATGGAGCGATCGAAGCCGATATCGGGAGAATCGTTACGCGTGATGATTTTGCGCGTTGCGTCGACCGTCACCTCCGTCTTGAACGGCGGCAGTTCGTCGAGCGAGCGCCAGCCGTCGTCGAACGCAATCCGCGCCAAAGGTTCGTAGCGGCCGGAGGCGTTGCTCTGCGCGCCGCGACCGCGCCGCCGCTCGTGGTCGACGACGACACCGAGCAACTCGCTGACGTCGTCGTACGGATTGGCAGAGCCACCCGCCGGCGTGGAGGGCAGTTCCTTCGCCGGCGGGTGGTTGTGGGCTGTGTTCGAACGAGCCATGGCGCCTATCCTATGCGTTGTTTCGAACAAAACAAGAACAACCGCTCGCGGACCGGGTATGGTGCCACCTCGCCCAAAGCACCACAGGATGTTGGGGGTAACTTGTACGCCTGCGGCTGGGTTCCCATCGCGGCCGCGGGCTCAATGGCGAATCGGTGAGACGCAGCACGCGCGGACGGACGATGTGCGCCAAGCATTAGTTGACTTTATCAACTAACTGACCAACGCTCCTGTAGGATGACAGCGGCACCAAACCAACGCATCGCCGCCGTGCGCCGCTTCAACCGCTTCTACACGCGGCAGATCGGCGTGTTGCGGCGGAATTACCTCGGCAGCCCCTACTCGCTCGGCGAAATGCGCGTGCTCTACGAGCTCGCCCACACTGCCAAACAGGGTGGCGTGTGCACGGCAAGCGATGTCGCTCGCGTACTCGATCTTGACGCCGGCTATCTGTCGCGCGTGCTGCGCAATTTCGAGCGACGCGGCCTAATTTCACGTCGAACGTCGGTGCAGGATGCGCGGCAAAGCGAGATTTCCCTGACCGCACGCGGCGCCAAGGTCTTCGCGCCCTTCGAGAAGCGTTCGCAGGCGCAAGTCGGCGGCATGCTGCGCAAGCTGTCGCCCGACGAGCAAGCGCGCCTGGTGACGGCGATGATCACGATTGAAAGTCTGCTGGACGGCGGCAGAGCGCAGCAGCCCAGCTATGTGCTGCGCCCGCCGCGGCCCGGCGACCTCGGCTGGATCGTCAGCCGTCATGCGCAGCTCTATAAAGAGGAATACGGCTGGGGCGCACCGTTCGAAGGTCTGTGCGCGCAAATCGTTGCGGATTTCGACAACAATTTCGACTCGAGCATGGAGCGCTGCTGGATTGCCGAAATGGACGGCGACAATGTTGGCTGCGTGATGCTGGTGAAGGACAAGCCCGGGGTCGCGCGCCTGCGGCTATTGCTGGTCGAGCCGAAGGCGCGCGGGCTTGGCCTCGGCCGCCGGCTGGTCGACGAATGCGTCAAATTCGCCCGCCAAGCCGGCTACAAGAAATCACATTGTGGACGCATAGCGTGCTTAGCGCCGCCCGACACGTCTACGAAAAAGCCGGCTTCACGCTAACTGCGAGCGAACAGCGCAAGAGCTGGGGCAAGGACGTGGTGGCAGAATATTGGGACCTTGAACTTTAGGCCGTCGCGCCCTTCGCCTTCGGCCGCCGCAGATGCTCGTCGAGGCGCGGCAGAATCTCAACGAAATTACAGGGCCGGAAACGATAGTCGAGCTGATGCACCAGGATCTCGTCCCAGGCGTCCTTGCAGGCGCCCGGCGAGCCCGGCAGGCAGAAAATGTACGTGGCATTGGCGACGCCGGCGGTGGCACGTGTCTGAATAGCCGAAGTGCCTATTTTTTTCTCGCTCACCAGCAGAAACATGGTCGCGAAGGCATCCATCTTTTTCTCGAACAACGGCTCAACCGCCTCCGGCGTCACGTCGCGGCCGGTGAAACCAGTGCCGCCGGTGGTGATGACTACGTCGATGAACCGATCGGCGATCCAGGCTTTGAGGCGCTGGCGTATGGCTTTCACATCGTCTTTTACGATCGCGCGCTCGGCGAGAATGTGACCGGCGGCGCGGATGCGCTCGATCAATGTCACTCCCGACTTGTCATCGGCCGCCTCGCGCGTGTCGGAGACGGTGAGCACTGCGATCTTCAGCGGCACGAATTGTCTGGATGTGTCGATACCGGGCATTGCCGCTGATCCTACAGCGAGGTGGCCGCGAAAGTATCGCAGGACTCTATCGTGCCCTGTTTCAGCCCGGTGGTGAACCAGTGCTGCCGCTGCGCCGAAGTGCCATGAGTGAAGGCGTCAGGCACGACGTAGCCCTGCGATTGCTTTTGCAGCCTATCGTCGCCGATGGCCGAAGCCGTCTGCAACGCCGCCTCAACGTCGCCGGGCTCGATCGTCTTCCAGCGCTGATCGGAACGGTTGGCCCACACACCGGCGAGACAATCGGCCTGCAGCTCGACGCGGACCTGAATGCGGTTGGCGCCGGCGCGGCTACCCGCTGCGCGCTGCTCCTGCTGTGCCTTGGGCAAGATGCCGAGCAGGTCCTGCACGTGATGACCGACCTCGTGTGCGATCACGTAAGCTTCGGCAAACTCGCAGGCCTTACCGCTGCAGCCGTGAAAGCGCACGCGCATCTCCTGGAAAAAAGAGGTGTCGAGATAGATGCGCTTGTCGAGTGGACAATAGAACGGCCCCATAGCCGCTTGCGCAAATCCGCAGCCGCCCTCTTCGCCGCCGCGATAGAGGCGCAGCGGCGCCGGACGATACTGCCGCCCCTTGGCGGCAAAAATCCCGCTCCACACATCTTCGGTGTTGCCGAGCACAGCGGCGACGAACTGACCGGTCGCATCCTGCGGCGTGCCGGTCCGCCGCGCCGGCTCTCGATAGGGCTGCTGGTATTGCGGCGTGCCGCCGTTGATCAGCTCCGCGCCGCCGATAAGGATGCGAGGATCGATGCCGAGCGCCCAGCCAATGAGGCCGAGTACCACGACGGTACCAATGCCGAGGCCCCCCCTGCCGACGGGAATACCGAAGCCGCCACCGCCGACGCTATCGCTGTCGCGATCGTCTTCGACGTTGTCACTGCGACGAAAGTCATCCCAGCGCATTCACATGCTCTCCGCCACCATGTGTCCCAAATCATGCCAAGTCGCGAGGCGAAGTCCACTCAAGAGATAGCGACGCACTGACACGCCGCCGCTTAGGCACTTTTTGCCTAGTCTGGCAAGCTTTGCGCTAACGCGTTTTTTACCTTGGAAAGCCATGATCCTCATCTGTCGGCTGTAGGTCCCGCGTCGCCGACCGCGTCGTCCCTGAGTCAGAGTTCTGAGTCATGGTTGTGTCGCGTCGCGGGGCGCCCCATCGGGCGCCCCGTGGAGTTTCCGAGTCCGCGCCTCGTATCCTGGTAGGCGATTGCGCCGCCGAGATGGCGAAGTTGCCGGAAGCGTCCGTCGACCTCGTTTTTGCCGACCCACCGTACAATCTGCAGCTCGCGAGCGACCTCAAGCGGCCCGACGATTCCAAAGTCGACGCGGTGGACGACGATTGGGACAAGTTCGCCAGCTTTGCCGCCTACGACGACTTCACGCGCACCTGGCTGAGGGCCTGCAAACGGGTGATGAAGCCCGCTGCCACTATCTGGGTGATCGGCTCCTATCACAATATTTTTCGCGTCGGCTCGATCATGCAGGACCTCGGATTTTGGATTCTCAATGACGTGATCTGGCGCAAGTCGAACCCGATGCCGAATTTTCGCGGCCGCCGCTTCACCAATGCGCATGAGACGTTGATCTGGGCCTCGCGCGATGCACAGGCGAAAGGCTATACGTTCAATTACGAGACGCTGAAGGCCGGCAACGAGGACATCCAGGTGCGCTCGGACTGGACGTTGCCGTTGTGCACCGGGGACGAGCGCCTCAAAGGCCGCGACGGCAAGAAGCTGCACCCGACGCAGAAGCCGGAGGCACTGCTGACTCGCGTGATCTTATCCTCGTCGCGTGTCGACGATCTGGTGCTCGACCCATTCTGCGGCACCGGCACCACCGGCGCCGTGGCCAAGCATCTCGGCCGCCGCTTCATCGGCATCGAGCGCGAGGCAAAATATGCGCGCGCCGCGGAGAAGCGCATCGCCGCGGTCAACCCGCTGGAAGCTCCGGCGCTCGCGCCGTTCGTCAGCGCGCGTGAAGCGCCACGCGTGCCGTTTTCCGCGCTGATCGAGCGCGGACTGCTGACACCGGGGGCCAGGTTGGTCGATGCGAGGAAGCGCCACCAGGTGCTGGTGCGCGCCGACGGCGCAGTGTCGCTCAAGGGCGAGATCGGATCGATTCATAAGATCGGCGCGCTTGCTCAAGGGCTTGAGGCGTGCAACGGCTGGACCTTCTGGCACGTCGAGACCCCGAAGGGCCTGCGTGTCATCGACGAATTCCGGGCGCAATTGCGCGCCGAGATGGCGGAAGCGCAGAATAACTAAAGGTCGTCCCGTCCGATCTGGCAGAGCACGCGGAAGACGCCGACGTCGCCTTGCGGGAAATCGCGCCCAAGTTCGGCGCCGATTGTCTCGGCATCGCCCTGCCGCAGCGTGTCCACCATCAGGCACGCAGCTATTTTTTTGTCGCCGCCGCGGAGCCTTTCCTCTTCTGATACCGGCATGCCCTTTCCGTCGAGCGCGATCCAGATTTCGCCGCCAGCTACGGCAGGGTCGATAACCAGCGCCTCAAGCGCCGCCTTCAGCGCGGCTTCGTCCGGAGCTTCGTTGAAACGGACTGTCACCGCGTAGGCGCCGCGAAACGCTCCGCGCCGTACCATACGGCGGCAGACGGTGCGGTTCATGTTGAGGAAGATTTCCGTCATGACCTTTTTGGTCAGGGGCGTCGGATTGTTGAGCCGTTGAAGATAAGGCTTTGACGTGAGCACCGCCGGGGATTCAACGAGATAGAAGTTGAAGTAGCCGCAGCCTGCGAAAATCGCCTGATGCCGGCGACCGAACAGGAAGCCGGGCACGGCCAGCCGCTCCTGCAGATGCTCGCCCTGAAACCATGCCTCGAACTCGGCTTCTCGGCCGGATCGGCAGTCGTTGAAGATCGCCAGTATGCCTGGCTCGCTCATTTTCGTCCTCTACGGCGATCGCCCTCGGAACTCGCGCCCTCGCTGGCGGCTTATTGCATGCACCGGCAAGCGAAGGAGACCACAATGGGCTGGTTCACATCCGACATTAAGACGGTCGAAGACCTTTTCATGCACTCGCTGCACGACATCTACTATGCGGAGCAGCAGATCGAGAAGGCCTTGCCCGACATGGTCGAGAAAGCCTCTGACAGCGAGCTCAAGAAAGGCTTTCGCGCTCATCTCAAGCAGACCAAGGGCCAGATCAAGCGGCTCGAGCGGGCCTTTAAAAAGCTCAAGAGCCGGCCGCAAGGCACTAAATGCCCGGCCATCGACGGCATCATCGAGGAAGCCAACGAGATCGCCGGCGAGGTGGACTACAAGATGGTGCTCAACGCCGCCCTGATCGCCGCCGCTCAAGCGGTCGAGCATTATGAGATCACTCGCTACGGCACCCTGGTGGCGTGGTCGCGGCTGCTCGGACGCGGCGACGTGGCGAGATTGCTCGATGCCAACCTCAGAGAAGAGAAGGCGACTGACAAGAAACTCAACGGCATCGCCAAGCGCAAGATCAACAAGAAGGCGCTGGCGCGAGGGCGCAAGCGCCGGCCCGATGAAGTCGCCCGCGCGGAAAATGCCTTCCTGGCCGCGGCAGCAGGAGTTCCCGCACTCGGCTAGCCGCCAGCCGCACCTTGCGTGTTGACATAGAGCGCATAGAGCGAGTGGCTCGCCGCCATGAACAGCCGATTACGGTGGCGGCCGCCGAAACAGAGATTGGCACAGCGCTCCGGCAATGAGATGTGGCCGATCGGCTCGCCGGTTGGCGTGAACACGCGTACCCCGTCGAGCTCTTTTGTCATGCCCCAGCCACACCAGAGGTTGCCCGCGACATCGCAGCGGAAGCCGTCTGGCGTGCCCTGCGGCCCCGCGTCGATGAGGATGCGGCCATTGGCGATCTTGCTGCCGTCGCCGACGACGGCGTAGGCGAGAATGCGCCGCGGTTGGCTGCGCGACTCGACGATGTAGAGCTTGGTCTCGTCCGGCGCGAAGGCCAGCCCGTTCGGCGCATTGATGCCGTCGGCGACGACTGTGACCGTGCCGGTCTTTCCGTCGACGCGGTAGACGTTCATCGGCAACTCCGCCTCGCCGGTGGCGCCCTCGTAATAGCCGCGAATGCCGAACGGCGGATCGGTGAACCAGATCGAGTCGTCGGATTTCACCACCACGTCGTTTGGCGAATTGAGCCGCTTGCCCTCGAAGCGATCGCAAATGATGGTGATTGAGCCGTCGTATTCGGTGCGCACCACACGGCGCGTGCGGTGCTCGCACGTGACAAGCCGGCCCTGCCGGTCCCGGGTATTGCCGTTGCTGTTGTTGGACGGCTTGCGAAATACGCTGACCGCGCCGGTCTCTTCGTCCCAACGCCGGATGACGTCGCCGGGCACGTCGCTCCACAACAGATAGCGCCCATCGCCGAACCAGACCGGCCCCTCGCCCCAGCGCGCACCGGTCCACAGACGCTCAACGCCCGCAAGCGGTAATCGCAGCGTGTCGAAGCGCGGATCGAGCGACGTGACCAACGGATCGGGATAGCACTGGCTCAAGGGTCCAAGAGCCCAGGTATCTTGTCCGCCGCCCATCGTCCGTCGCCCCGCACCCTAGGTTGTGCGCCGACAATGACCTTGGGCGCGCCGCCGGGCAAGGCGGCGGCTATTCGGCCAAAGCGTGAGCAAGTACTTTGCGCATCACGTTGGGAAGCGCTTCGTCCGCCAGAGCGGGAAGCGCGACCCAACGCGCGCCCTTGGGTGCCTTGCAGCTACGCGGGATGCTCGCGCGATAGACGACGAGCTCCAGCGGGAAGTGCGTGAAGATATGGCGGACAACGCCCGGTAGGCGCCGCCATCCCGCGCCGTCGAGCTTGGGCGCCGCGCGGGGCGCCAACGCGGTGTTGAAATCAGGCGACCATTCGCTGCCCGGCACCTCCATCATGGACGCCAGGAGACCTTTGTCCGGCCGCTTGCGCAACAAAATGCGCCCATCGGCGCGTAAGGCCACAAAGGCGGCGCCGCGGCGGAGTTTGCCTTCGCGCTTTGGCGCCTTGCGCGGGAACGTATCCTGGTCTCCACGGGCCCGCGCGGCGCAAGGCTCCCGCCATGGACAAGGTGCGCAGGCGGGGCGCTTCGGTGAGCACAGGCTCGCACCGAGGTCCATGAGTGCTTGCGCGAAATCGCCGGATCGGCGCTGCGGCAACAGCGCAGCCGCAAGCCGTCTGATCTCAGCCTTGGCGTCGGGCAGCGCCTGCTCCACGGCAAACAGCCGCGTCACCACGCGTTCGATGTTCCCGTCCA
>Ga0070740_10002380_pt1 | contig 22284 bp, 16 predicted proteins | sample Coa_R2_FD_67286 | JGI IMG/M metagenome (GOLD analysis project Ga0070740, IMG submission 67286) | Surface soil microbial communities from Centralia Pennsylvania, which are recovering from an underground coalmine fire - Coalmine... | ecosystem: Environmental > Terrestrial > Soil > Unclassified ...
GCGATGTAGGATCGAATATCGAGCACCAGTTGCAGGACGCTTTCAACAGGGGAGTGGAGCAGGGCGCGAACCAGGTACGCAAAGAGTTTGTGACCGCGCTGGAGGACCTGGAAGGCTTCACGCTGCAAGGCGCGATCACGGCTGCCAGGCTGACGCGCGTCGCCTACGATGTCTTTGTCTCGCCCCTTGTACAGGCCGGGGCCACGATTACCGGCAACTTCCTCGGCGCTCTGCTTTCCGCACTCAAGACCGGGCGCGCCTGGCTGGCGCGCATCTATCAGGATAACGCGACGCTGGCCGCGCTCCAGACCGTGATTCAGAACTGGGTAAACGATGTCTCAAATATGCCCAAGCAGCTCAATGCCATTACCCAGGCCGATCTCGATGGCGCCCAGGCGTATCTGCGTGCGCTGCAACGCAAGCTCGATCAGGAGAAAGCGTTGTTGAACGGCCAGCAGCCGGCGTCAACTCCTACCGTAAATCCGAGTCCGAAGGCGCAGCCCACCCCTAAAAAATAAATAAAAAAGAGGCGACAGGCGGCGCGCCGCCTGTCGCCTCTTTTTTATGAGCCTTGAGCTGCTTCACTTTCAGACTCGGCTACTGCGGTTTCTTTCTCTTCTTCCGCGCTCGATTGCTCTTTCTCCGGCTCTGGTTCTGGCTTCTGCGTAATGCCGTAGGTTGCCGCCGGCTCGCCCTCCGGCACGGGCCGCGAGTAGTGCCACCTGAGCACGAAGTACGTCAGCGGGATCAGTACGATGAACATAATGACCGAGGTCCACTGGGCCTGCTTCAACGTCGTGATACCCAGGAAATTGACGTATATGTTGTCGCGCACAAAAAAGATGAGAAACTGCGAAATGGCGTAGCAGTACATGTAGACCAGCGATAGTATGCCAGGTCGCGTGGTGCGCTTCGCCAGGTAGAGCAGCAGCAGGAGGATTACTATGTCGATGAGCATTTCGTAAGCGGCGGCTGGCTGCACCGGCACGTTGCAGGTGGCGGGGTTCAGGCAGGCCCAGCTATTGGGATTCTGGTAGACCGTTGACCAGGGCAGCGTGCTGCGATAGCCGATGATGTCGCCGTTGATGAGGTTGCCGATACGTCCGAAGATCTGGCCCGCCGCCGCGAAGATCACGCCGGCGTCAATGAGCACCAGCGGATTGAGGCGTTCGACGTGCGCGCGCCAGAGCAGGGTAGCGACGACGAGGAAGATGGCGCCGAAGAAGGCCATGCCGCCTTCCCATGTGGCGATGATGTGGATAGGATTCGCCAGGTAGTAGGAGACAAAGTTCGGCTGCTGCACAACGAAATAGAGGCGCCCGCCGATGAGGCCCGCCGCAATACACCACCACAGGATGCGATAGAGCTTGTCCGAACTGATGCCTTTGCGCCGTGTATAGCCCTGGATGATCCACAAAGCTACAATGATGGCGACGACATACATCAGGCCGTACCAGCGCAGGGCCAGCGGGCCGATATGCACGATCACAGGATCGATATTGATGTAGATATACGGCGGGCCGATGCGCAGCCAGCCCAGATCAATCGCATAAGCGAGGGGAATACTTCCCATAAATCACTCCCATAGCATAAAACGCTTCTGTTCTTTCCTACCCTGTATCATAGTACGCCTGAACGATACACGCAAGTAGCAAATATATTAGAGCAGGGCTATTTAATGCTCCCCACACCACGCCCGAAAGGAAGAGTTTGGGCGGGGACACCCCGCGCCCCGCAAGGGGGCGGCCGCCCCCTTGACCCCCGCTTCTGGAAAGCTCTGGTATTATTTTTTTGAGGCTTTTGCAAGTGCCTGCTCTATGGTGCCGACAAAGGCGAATGCCTGCTCCGGGAGATCATCGTAGCGCCCTTCCAACAGGGCTTTGAAGCCGGAAAGTGTATCGGCCAGCCGCACATATTCGCCGGGGACTTCAGTGTAAGGTTCGGCGACGAAGAACGGCTGCGTCAGAAATTGCTGGATGCGCGCGGCCCGCTTCACCGCCTGCTCATCGTCGGGCGAGAGATTCTGAGTGCCTTGCAGATCTTGCACGCGTCTCAGCAGTTGCCGCACCTGCTCCGCAATCTGTTTATGCTCCGCTCCCACGGCGTTGCTCTCCAGCAGCCGAGAAGTGGAGAGCAGGCGATCAATGGCGGGCCATAGATTCTGCCGCGCGAGGTCGCGACTGAATACGAGCCGGCCATCCAGACCATTGAGCGCGATGTTTGCTTCCTGCTGAATGTTCTCCTCTACCGGCCCCAGCAGGAGCGTCGTGATGCCCAGCGCCTGGGCGCTGGGCTGGAGATCGCTGCTGCCCGCCTGCTTTACCACGTAGTCCTCGGCGATGAGCAGCACTTCGTGTCTCTGCTTACGGAAATGCTCGCCGATGGTAAGCGCCGCCTGCAATGCCTGCCGGCACAACTGTGGTGTGGCCTGTTGCTGCTCGTACACGAACACACTTTTCTCGCGCCGCCCGGGTTCATTGATGATTTCCGCAAGCCCGGTAGTCTCATAGGTATCCTCGCTCACATCGACGAGCACTGCATACCCGTTGTGGTGCGTCATGAAATGTTGCATTACTTCCTGCGTGACCACCTGCTTCCCCAGGCCGGCGCCGCCGAAAAATGCGATGGCGCCGCCGCGCGGGATGGGGGCAAGCAGATCGATGAGCTTGATCCTCGTTTCGAGCATCTGCGGCGCTCTTTCCGGCTGCTGCCTGCCAGCCAGTGCGCTCAACTCCACAACTGGTGCCTGCTGCGCAGTGATAGTGCCTTGACTGTCGAGCGGCGTACCGCTGCTGTTGATGACGCGCCCCAATAGCTCTACGCCTACCGGAATGGTTGCTTTCTGGCTCATGTGTTCCTCCTTTTATGTCGTCGATATGTCATGTTGTCAGAATAAAATTTGAAAACTATCTTGCCGCTCCATTTCAGCTTAAGTCTGATTTCCGACACGCTTGCGTGCTCGTGCTCTCTCCCTCGCACGGCTCCGCTGTGCGACCATTCGGTAAGAGCAGGTCCACTACTGCGTTCTGCTCCCTGGCGCGCGCCCACTCCAGCGGCGTGCGCCCAAGCTCGTCCCGCGCCTGCACATCCGCGCCATTGCGCAGTAGAAGCTGCACGATGGCGCCGTAGCCTTTGAGCGCGGCCCAGTGCAGCGGCGTGCGTCCTGAGCGTGCCTGAGCGTTTACGGCGGCGCCATAGCTCAGGAGCAGTTTCACGCAGTCGCGGTAGCCCTTCATTACCGCATGGTGCAGCGGCGTGACCTGGTCGTAGCAAGTGGCGTTGACGCTGGCGCCGCGCTCAAGCAGCAGCTCGACCATCTCGCTGTGATGCGACAACACGGCCTCGTGCAGTGGCGTTGCGCCATCTCTTCTCCTGGCATCGACGTTGGCGCCGTATGCCAGCAGGAGATCGGCGATGGCCGTGCGGCCGTGCGCTGCCGCTTCGTGCAGCGGCGTATGCCCGATTGCAAGCATCAGGGGAGACGCTGTGCGATCAACCTCGGCCATTCTACAATTGATGAGCATGGGATAGCGCTCGATCGTCGCCTTCACAGTCGCGATGTCACCGAGGCGGACCGCGATGAGCAGCCGCACCAGCGTGGAGAAATGCCGCCGGGGTGTATCTTGCATCTCGTGCAATACATCCTTCGCGCTCTCAAGCAGCCTGCAAAGCAGGCGCTTTCTGGCATCGTACAGGCGTTTTTTGATTGTGCCCGGCGGAACATCCATGAACGCAGCTATCTCCTTGATCGCGTAGCCCGAGCCATAGAAGAGCAGCGTCACCATGCGCTCCTGTTCAGGGAGCGCCGCAATGGCCTGGCGTATTGCTCCCTGCTTCTCGCTGCCCTCGATGAGCAGAGCAGGATCAAGATCCTCTGTGGGCAGGTCAAAGTCCGTCGCCGGCTCCAATGGCAGGGTGCACAGATGTTTGCCGCGCAGCAGCCGATCAGCCTGCTTGAAGACGATGCGGCGCAGCCAGCCCGCGAAGGCCGCCGGCTCGCGCAGCTTCGACAGGTTCAGGTAGGCTTCGATGAATGCTTCCTGCACCACGTCTTCGGCGAGATGTGCGTCGTCGAGCATGCTGTAAGCGCTGGCGTAGGCCATGCCTCGAAAGCGTCTGACGATAGCTTCGAAGGCGTCCAGGTCGCCGCCCTGTGCCATTGTTATCAGCGACTCTATTGTATCCATACTCATCATCGTAATAGTGTTCGCGCCCTTCTGCCAATAAAGTCCCAACTCGTCGGCAAAAGGTTACTAATATGGTATCTTATGGTATCTGATCCTCGACACTGGCGCGGCTCCGCAGGCGTGAGGATGTGCAAGGCCCTACTCCTGATGGCTGATATATGCTATGCTTTCTTCAAAACAGCATCTGGTTTCAAGACCGGATGAGGAGAAGGAAGCGGCGAAGTTTCCACATAGTCCAGAGAGGGATACTTATGGCAAAGAATATCACACCACATGTTATCAAGCGCGAGCCAGAAAAGAGCGTCTACGAGCAGTATTTGCGCACCGATGAACTGCTCTCGCTGCAAAAGAGCGAGGACCAGCTTGCCCATCACGATGAATTGCAATTTCAGGTCGTCCACCAGGTCTTTGAACTATGGTGGAAGGAGACCGCGTTTGAGCTGCGCACCGTGCGCACGTACCTGCAAGAACGGAACCTGCAAGCAGCGCTGCGCCTGATGAACCGCGTCATACGCATTCAGCATTTGATGCTGGAGAACCTGCATATGCTGGAAACGATGACGGCCTGGGATTTCCACGGGTTTCGCAAGGTGCTGGGCGACGGTTCGGGAATGGATTCGCCGGGCTTTCATGCCCTGATGAAGCTTTCGCCCCTGCTGTGGGACGATTTTTCCGCGCTGCTTACCCGGGAAAATGTCTCGCTGGTGGATGTCTATACGCAGGCGGAACGCTATCCGCTGCTGATGGCGCTGGCCGAGGCGCTCATGGATTATGATGAGGTGTTCCAGTTGTTCCGCGCCCACCATCTCAAGCTGGCGCAGCGCATGATCGGTCCCGATGCTATCGGCACCGGCGGGACGCCAATGCCGCTGCTGGCGCGCACGCTGCAAGATGCTTTCTATCCCGAGTTGTGGGAGGTGCGCAACCGCCTGACAGATCTGGCGAACCAGCAGGGCCTGCGGTAATTTATAATGCGCGCTTATTGAGCACGCAGCGAAAGCCGATATGGCAGGTAGAGGTATCGATGGTCTCAGGAATGCGAGCCGCCGGGCGATAGCGCAGGCAATAGTTGGGTGCGCACAGATATGAGCCGCCCTTGAGCACCTTCCTGGGGATGCTCAACTCTGGCGCGGCGGGATCAAGGCTCTGCTCGCGCGCGGCGCCGCGCGGGTTGAGCGGCACACAGCATGGCTTGCTCGCCGGAGCGGAATGTCGTGGTTGGTACCAATCGCTGGTCCACTCCCAGACGTTACCGGCCATGTCGAAGAGGCCGTAGCCGTTAGGTGGGAAGGATCCCACCGGGGACGTACCTTCATAGCCGTCCAGGCAGAGGTTCTGCCGGGGAAACTCCCCCTGCCAGGTGTTCGCCATCAGCTTGCCGCCCGGGGCAAATTCATTGCCCCAGGTATAAATGGCGCCTTCCAGCCCGCCGCGCGCGGCATACTCCCACTGCGCCTCGGTAGGAAGCTCCTTGCCCGCCCAGGCAGCATAAGCCCGGGCATCTTCGTAGGCCACATGCACCACCGGATGCTGCTCGCGTCCCTCCAGCGTGCTCTCAGGCCCTTCGGGATGGCGCCAGCTGGCGCCGGGCACATAGGCCCACCAGTTCGGCACGCGCAGATCCACGCGGCCCGCTGGCTTCTGAAAGACCGCCGAGCCGGGGACCAGCAGCGCCGGCTCCGCGCCGGGATAGTCTTTCGCCGCGAGCGGGCGTTCAGCCACAGTGACGTAGCCGGTGGCCTCGACGAACGCCTGAAACTGGGCGTTGGTCACAGCATAACGGTCCATCCAGAAGCCATCTACCGTCACCGGATGGACGGGACCTTCTTCGGGGTAGAAGTCCTCCGACCCCATCTGAAAGGTCCCGCCAGGAATCCACACCATACCCGGGGGTGCAGAGACTGTAACTGTAGATTCATTTTTCATGATTCTATTGTAACAGGTATGCTTCCTTTTGTGGAAGGTCAGCCGCCCAATGCCTGGAACATGTAACAGTTGTAGCGCACTGCCCGTTGCAGGTCGGCAAGCCGGATATGCTCGTTGGGCGAGTGCGCGCCTGCACCCCAGTAGGAGGTATTGCCGGGGGCGGAGAGGCCCGGAACCCCGACGTGGCGGCGCAGGGCACCCAGCAGTGGCAGGGTGCCCCCGATGATCGGCGCAATCGATACCGGCTTGCCCGCGAAGGCTTCCGCAATGGCCGTGATGCGCTGCACCAGCGGATCTTCGATGGGCGTCACCACAGGCTCCGCGCTGCCAAAGACCGTGATGTGAATATCGTTGTAGCCCTGCGCGTCGAGGTATGCGCGCAGTTTCGCCGCGATATCGGCCGGGTCCTGGTCGGGAACGAGGCGAAAATCGATTTTCGCCATTGCCTTCGCCGGCAGGACCGTCTTTGTACCGTGGCCGGTATAGCCGCTGAGCAGGCCGGCGATATTGCAGGTAGGCGTGATGGCGGCGCGCTCGCGCAGCGCGGCCCCGCTCAAACCGTCGACGAACTGCTCCACCTGAAATGCGTGCTTCATATAGTCGTCCATGTCGCTCTGGTTGGCGATGGCGGCTCGCTGCGCTTCCGTCAGTGGTTTCACAGCATCATAGAAGCCGGGTATGCGTACCTGGCCCTCTGGCGTGCGCAGAGTTGCGAGGGCCTGTACGAGACGCCAGGCTGCGCTGGGCAGGATCGGCGCGGATCCGGAATGGGCGTCAACCCCGGTGCCCTGTACATCGAGTTGCACATAGAGCAGCCCCTTCGTGCCCAGCGCCAGTATCGGACGGCCAGTCTCATCGAAGCCCGATCCCTCCCACAAACAGCCATCGGCGCGCAGCAGTGACGCATATTTTTCCGCGATGGCCTCGAAGTGCGGGCTGCCAACCTCCTCCTCGCCCTCGATGATCCAGCGAATGGTGATCGGCAGTTCGCCATATGTCGCGCGCAGTGCACGGATCGCCGCGAGTCGTGCCGCGATCTCACCCTTGTTATCGGCGGCGCCGCGCGCGTAGAAATTGCCGTCGCGTACCGTCGGCTCATAGGGAGGCGATATCCACAAATCCAGGGGTTCAGCCGGCTGGACATCGTAATGATTGTAGAGCAGAAGCGTGTAGGGGCCGCTCCCGCGCAGCTCGCCATAAATAGCGGTTGGAGCGTCCTCGGCGTAGAGACGCTGCGTGCGGAATCCCGCCGCGCTCAGCAGCGCTTCCACGGTATCGGCCATCTCGCTCATCCCCAGGTTCTGCGCTGCTACGCTCGGCTGGCTGCACAACTGCTCAAGGATCTTCTGGGCTTCGTCTGGATGTTCCACGAAATACGTATCCAGAGTTTCGGGCATGGGACAACTATCCTTTCCATCTAAAAGTGTGCCGGAAATCAGACACATCCACGTGCTGGCGCCTGCCCGCCTGATATATAAGTTGATGTGTTGTGGGGAAATGCGCGAAGCGCATTTCCCCACAACACATCAACTTATATATTTATTGCGCGGCGGAGCCGTGTATCTATTATCCCATCTTCTGAAGGAAGCTTGCAACCGTGCGGATGCCTTTGAAGTACTGAGCCAGCGAATATTTTTCGTTGGGTGCGTGCAGGTTATCATCGGGCAGCCCGAAGCCCATCAATACGACGGGGGCGTGCAGGATCTCGCTGAACAGGGCGGCGATGGGAATGGAGCCGCCTTCGCGAATAAAAACGGGCTCCCTGCCATACGTCTCCTTCAAAGCAGCGGCTGCGGCCCTGACCGGCGCGCTCTCTGGCGAGGCCAGCATGCCTTCACCGCCATGCACGTTGCGCACCGTCACCGTGACATCGGGCGGCGCCGCTTGCTTGACGGCCCGCTCGAAAAGCGTGAACACCTCGCTCGATTTCAAGTCCGGGGGCAGGCGCATACTGATTTTCGCCGTGGCAACCGCCGGGATCACGGTCTTGGCGCCCTCTCCGGTAAAGCCGCCGGCGATGCCATGCACCTCCAGCGTCGGGCGCGCCCAGATGCGCTCCAGCGGCGGGTATTCCTCCTCGCCCGACAACTGCGCGACGCCCATCTCTTCGCGCAGCGAGCGAGCAATGTGCAGCGGATCCTGCTGCCAGAAAGCCTTCTCCTCCGGTGTGGGCGGGCGCAGCCTATCGTAGAGGCCCGGGATGTGAATATGCCCATCGGCATCCTTGAGGCGGCTGATGATGATAGCGAGGGCGTGCAGGGGATTGGGCGCGACACCGCCATAGGTGCCGGAGTGCAGATCGCGCCGCGCACCGCGCGCCTCGACTTCGGTATAGATGATGCCGCGCAGGCCAGTGATGAGCGCGGGCAGATCCTCGGCGGGCATGTGCGTATCGCAGATGAAGGCGGCATCGCACTGGAGGCGCTGCGGATTGTTCCTGACATACGCCTCAATTGACTCGCCGCCGGCCTCCTCTTCCCCCTCGATGAGCACGCGCACGTTGACGGGCAGCCTGCCATCGACGGCCATCAGCGCTTCGAGCGCCTTGAAGACCAGCATGGTCTGCCCTTTGTCGTCCGCCGCGCCGCGACAGTAGATGCTGCCATTGCGGACCGTTGGCTCGAAGGGCGGCGACTCCCACAACTCTACGGGATCGACCGGCTGCACATCGTAGTGCCCGTAAATAAGAACGGTAGGCTTGCCAGCGGCATGCAGCCACTCGCCATAGACCAGCGGGTGTCCCTGCGTCTGAATCACCTCGACGCGCTCCAGACCAATATCGCGCAACTGCTGCGCGGCGTACTCGGCAGCGTGGCGAATATCGCTCGCATGCTCGGGGAGCGTGCTGATGCTTGGGATGCGCAGCCAGCCCTTGAGATCTTCCAGGAAACGGTCTTCATGTTCCGTAATATATGCTGTTAGTGTGACCATATCTTTTCCTTTCCGTCAGGCGGGGGTGCAGGGGACGGCCGTCCCCTGACGGGGGTGCGGCGTGTCCCCGCTTTTCCCTTTTCTACCGGGAGATTACTTGTGGGCTTATGGTAGCAGGGGAAGAGGAGATTGTCCAGAGAGAAACGATCATTTACACTGATGAGGCGCAGCCGGCCAGGTCGGCTGGCTGCGCCTCATCAGTGTAAAATACCCTTTCCTTCAATAGTTCTCACCGTCGTCATCGTAGGGGCCACAGCCGCCTTCGTCGTCGACTTCGCCTATGCAGTACATATACAACTCTCTCTCCTTCACAGGGTAATGGTACCTCGTATGTGCACATTATGCTGCATTGACCGCTCTGGTAAAATATCATGTTCATATCATCCAGACACCCTGAATGATCGTTTATTCTTATGGTGGAGCTACGTCTATTTTTTTAAGAAGAGCTATTATTCACTACCCTGGTTACAGAGGGAGAATATGCAGAGAGCGAGCAGGAACACTAAGGCAGCGCAGGGAAAACAGAGAAAGCCGCCCAACCTGCGATTGAAGCGCGAACGAGAACATCGCGGGTGGTCGCAGAAATATGTTGCCGATCAGATTGGCACGGATGCCTTCACCGTCAATCGCTGGGAAAATGGCGTCACATTCCCCATGCCACACCATCGGCGAATGCTGTGTAAACTCTTTGGTAAGAGCGTCGAGGAACTGGGATTACTGCCTTCTCCCCATACGGAAGAGAGTGCAGAGTCCGCTGGCCCTACCGCTCCAGTTTTCCCGCTCTATGATCCTGCTATCCCTCTGCCGCCTCCGGGGATCAAAGATCTCGTGGGGCGAGATGAACTCATCTATAGTTTGAAGCAGCGGTTGTTCGGCCAGCAGCGCCCCCTGCGTTTAGCGCTGATGGGCCTGCCCGGCGTGGGCAAAACCGCGCTGATCGCTGCTCTGGCCCGCGATGCCGAGGTGCAGGCATACTTTCAGGATGGTATTCTCTGGGCCGGCCTGGGCCGCAATCCCAACCTGTTCGGCCTCCTGGGTCGCTGGGGCAAACTGCTCGGCGTCTCCGACGCGGAATTGGGCAAGCTCTCTGCTCTCGGCGAGTGGACGTGGACGATCCATGGGGCGATCAGTGGACGACGCATGCTGGTAATAATTGACGATGCCTGGCGCACCGAGGAAGCGCTGGCGCTGGAGGTCGGGGGAGTCGAATGCACTCACCTGCTCACCAGCCGCAGCGTCGAGGTGGCTCTCCAGTTCGCCGGCAACGATACTGTCACGGTGCAGGAGCTGAGCGAGGATTGTGGCGTTGCCTTGCTGACGCGCCTCGCCCCGGCAGTCGTCAATGCGTCGCTCAGCGAGGTCCGCGCGCTGGTGCGCTCCGTAGGAGGGCTGCCTCTGGCGCTAACGCTGGTAGGCCGGTATCTAAAGACGCAGGCACATGGTGGGCAGAGGCGCCGCATGCTTCAGGCGCTGGATCGACTGTATTCAATCGAAGAACGCCTGCGCCTGACCGTGCCAGTCGCGGCTACGGAGGGATTTCCCGGTTTGCCCGAGGGCGTTCCGCTCTCGCTCTGGAGCGTTATCGATATCAGCGACCAGCAATTGAGCGAGATGGCACGCCATGCCCTCTACGCGCTCTCCGTTTTTCCCGCCCGGCCCTCCAGCTTCTCAGAGTCTGCCGCGCTCACTGTCACCTGCGCTCCGGCGGAGGTCCTCGATGCTCTGACCGATAGCGGGCTGCTGGAAAGCTGCGGTCAGGACCGCTATACCCTGCATCAGACTATCTCTGACTACGCGAAGCTGCGGCTCAACGACCCGACGGTTGGACCGCGCATGGCGGCGTTCTTTGTAACGTTCGCCGAGACGCACCGGGATGATTACGACGCTCTTGAGGTAGAATCGGACTGCCTGCTGATGGCGCTGCAACTTGCCTATGAGCGGAGTTTGTATGCCTATCTTGTGCGCGGCGCGAATGCTCTGGCATCTTACTGGGAGGCCAGGGGGCAGTACGCCCTGGCTGAGATGCACCTGAGCCGGGCGCAGGAGGCCGCGCGGGCTACTGGCGATGATGATGGGCTGGCTCGTACCTGGCTGCATATGGGACGCATTGCCAATGAACGCGGCGATCTGGAGCAGGCCGAACGCCTGTACCGGCAGGGGTTGACGGCGGCGCGCAGAGTCGGACGCCCCGAGACCATCAGCGCCATACTTGTACATTGGGGCGAATTCCTGGTGCATCGCGGAGACTATACGCAGGCTGAGCAGTATCTGTGGGAGAGCATGGCGCTCGCTCGCGAACTGGGCCACCGGCGCCGGATCAGCCGTATTTTGCAAAACCTGGGCGAGATCGCCGACGCGCGCGGCGAATATGAGCGAGGCAGCGAGTTCTATACCGAAGGGCTGAAGCTGGCTCAGCAGGACGGCGACTATGAGATGATGAGCATTTACCTGCAAAATATGGGCGTGAGGGCCGGGCAGCGCGGCGACTATGGGCAAGAATGGCAGCTTTATATGGAGGGATTGCAGTATGCACGCAAGATCGGTCATAAGCAGCGCATCAGTGCCCTCTTGATGAATATGGGCCTGCTGGCCTTCAAAGTACAATTGATACAGCGTGCTACCGAACTCTCTCTGGAGAGCCTGGCGCTTGCTCGTCAGGTCGGGCACCGCATGCGCATCGCTTCGGTGCTCCAGAATCTGGGCATCATTGCTCGGGCGTCGGGCGATTACAGGCAGGCGGCGCGGTACCTGGATGAGAGCCTGCTGATCGCGCGCGAGATCAGGCACAACTGGCTCATCGCCGAGACGCTGTGCGAGTGGGGCGAGCTGCACCTGGCACAGGCGGAGCCGGAACAGGCAAAGAGCGCGTTTGAGCAGGCGCTTGCTATCGCCGGGCAAATTCAAGGCAAAGAATTGCAGGGCTGCGCGCTCTTTGGCCTGGCGCGCGTTGCCGCCACGCAGGGCCACGACGCCGAAGCGCTGCGCCTGGGACGGCGCAGCTATGTCCTCTACGCCAGCATGGAACACGAACGCGCCAGGGAGGTCGCGCAGTGGCTGGCGATGCTCCCTGCACCCGATCTGGATAGGTAACGGATCAGGTTCTATCCACGAAAAGTCCCTGGAGTTCGGCGCCGGTGAGCATTTCTCCGGCCATGGTCGTATATGTCCCTTGCTCAAGCAGTTCGCGCATTACGCGCCGCAGGTGGGCCAGCGCGGCGCGCATCAGGCCGGAGGCGAGGCTGACGCGTGCTACGCCCAGCCGCGCGAGTTCGGCGATGGGAGGCGCGGGAGGGCCGCCGACGACGTTGAGCGGCCCGTTGATCGCCTGCGCCAGTTTACCAATAGTCTCTGCATCGCTCACCCCGATTGCGAAGAGGCAATCGGCTCCCGCCTGCCGGTACGCGTTCAGTCGCTGTACCGCCTGCTCGAAGGCGTTCTCGACCTTCAGCAAGAAGGCGTCGGTGCGCGCGTTGATGACAAAGGGTATATCCATTGAGCGAGCCAGTTCGCGCAGCGCTTTGATAAGCTCGACCTGGCGCTCCACGTCCGCCAGCGCCCGGCCTGGTCCCCGGCGCGAATCCTCGATGTTGATGCCCACGGCTCCCGTCTCGATCACCGCCCTGATCGTCTGACATACCTCATCTATCGTCGCTCCGTAGCCGGCCTCGCTATCCACCGTGACGGGACAATCGACGACGCGCGTGATGCGCGCCACGGCCTCGATCATCATCTCGCGGCTGATATGCTCGCCGTCGGGATAGCCGAGCGCGGCGGCGACGCCGGAACTGGTGGTAGCTATAGCCCGCGCCCCCGCCTGCTCGAAGAGGCGCGCGCTCGCTGCATCCCAGGCGTTGGGCAGCACCAGAATAGGCGGACCTTCGTGGAAGCGCCTGAATTGAAGAGCCTTTTCTTTCTGATTGGAGGCAGCCATATGTTCCAATTCTCTATCCTCCTTCCTGTACCTTTGATGCGATATCCAATGGCATTATCTTAATGCCATTGGATCTGAATTGATATGCCGTTCAGAAACGCCGCTCGCGCGGCGCAAGCCGTCCCGCTCGGCTGACCGCGTAGCAGTAGGCACGATAGTGCCGTTGCCGAGCGGAATAGCAAAGACCGCTACGCGGTCATCTGAATGCAAGGTGGTACAGATCGTGCAGCGCGGCCACAAAACATTCCATCGGCGGGTGGACAATGCCTGCGCCAACCTGGCCGATGCCGGGCTGGCGATGGGCAATGCCAGTATTGATAATTGGCAGGAGATGCTGGCGCACGACCTGGCGCACATCGATGCCCACCGGTGTGCCGCGAAAATTCAGCGCCGGCAACTGGTACTGGCTGTCCTCCGCTATTGTGATATCATACATCTCCTGTGTATAGCGCAGGGCGTCGGCGGGCGTGCCGCCCACGAACTGCACAATCGCCGGCGACGCGGCCATGGCGAAGGCGCCAATGCCCACCGTCTCCGAAATGGTGCTATCGCCAATGTCGGGGTTGGCGTCCGCTTCCGAGAAGCCGCTGAAGTAGAGTCCCTGAATACGCTGCGCCGGAGCCACGTACCAGCGCTCGCCCAGGCCGCTGACGCGAATGCCGAAGTCGGTTCCGTTGCGCGCCATCGTTGTCACCACGCTGCTGAAGGCGATACCGTGGGCCGCCAGCGCTGCGGCTTTGCAGGCCGCCATCGAGAGGTTCAGGTAAAAGTGATCGTTGCTATGGATGAAGCGCAGCACGCTCGCCGTTTCCTGCGGCGATGCCCCGGTCTCGACGAGGTACGGTGCGATCTCACGGATGAAAAGGGAGGTCGCGGCCTTGTTGCGGTTATGGCACTCGTCGCCCATCTGAAGCGCCTGCGCCGTCATCGACTTTATCTCCAGCCCGCCCATCGCGCGCAGCGCCCGTGCCAGCGCCGGAGCCAGCGTCTGCTCCATCCAGCGCAGCTTCGCGATCACGGCTTCGTCGTTGGCACCGTAGCGCAGGACCTTGCCCAGGCCCTCGTTGAGCGTGCTGAAGGTGCGATTGCCATAGACCGGCTCCTCTATGATCTGCACCGGCATAGAGGCCGAGGTGACACCGGCCATCGGCCCGACGGCGTTGTAGTGGTGGCAGGGAGCGAAGGCGATCTCGCCGCTGGCCGCCAGGCGCTCGGCGGCATCCGCGTCGGGTGCCAGCCCTTCATAGAGCAGCGCGCCGGTGATCGCTCCGCGCAGCGGGCCGGACATGCGCTCCCAGGTGATGGGCGGTCCTGCGTGCAGCAGCAGGTGCTTATGCATGCCGGGTATGGCCTCCCCGGCGGGCCGGACATCCACCAGGCGGGGGCGCGCGGCGATCATACGCTGCACCGCCTCCTGGTTGGCGCGCTCGACGCGCGGATCGTTGAGCAGGAGGCTCAGGGCCGTGTCGCTATCGCCCGCCGCCGGCTGCCAGGCGACGCGCGTCACCGGCTGCTGCTGCGCCGCCAGGGCGTCGGCGAAGAGGTCGGCGCCAACGTTGATAATGTGCAGCGGGGCGCCGAAAAGTGCGGATTTGTCAACCATGATCGATCTCCTCGAAAAATTATTCCGGTTAGGAAGGCTGCCTATGTCATCCTGAGCGGCAGGAATGTCATCCTGAGCAGCAGCGAAGGATGACATGTTTGCGCTATTACTGATCTGGTTGTCACATTCCCTTATCTTGCTTTTACTAGTGCGCAGGCGGCGAGGACGGCGGCGGTGTTGCTTTCGTAGACCAGCGTCCCGGCAGCTTCAAACGCACGACGCTGCGCTGAGAGACGCTGCGGGTCGCCCTCCGTTCCGCAGAGCGAGATAATGACCGGCAAAGCGCGCCCGGCGGCCTCCGCTCTGGCCCGCGCCCGCTCGATTGCCGGAGCATAGATCGCTGCCGGGTCCGGGTGAGCGCAGAAGCCCAGGATGATATCGAGCAGGATCACTGCCGTCTCCGCGTCTTCCGCAGCGCGTTCCAGATATTGCAGGCGCAGCGTCGGATCGATCATGGGATGAGGGCGACCCCGTGTGAACTCATCGGCTCCCAGGTCCAGCGCCGTATGGCCTCGAAAGACCTCTCCAGGGTCCAGCGCCCACTCGGGGCGCAGCGCGATGTTCGAGGCAACGGGGCCAACCTGCTCGCTGAGCAGCAGCATGGCCTCGTCACAGAGTGTACCGCCGGAATAGAGCGCGCGAATGTAGCGCTGCGATGGGCTGAACGCCGCCCGCCCGGCTGCCGCGTGGGCGTCGCCCTGTGCGCCTGGCACACGACTGCGATCACCCCGTGCCAGTTCGACGGCCAGCGCCGCGCCTTCGGTCAGTGTGCGCGCGAAGTGTATGTTGCTGGCATATGCAACGTCACCTGTCCTCTGCGCATCTGACTGATATGCTGTGCTCTGTTGGGATGTAGTCAGAGGGAGCGCATTCTGCTCCTCTTTCTTTACCTCGTTTTGAGGGGACTGCGATAGGAAGATGGCAACCACCGGCTTTTCGCTCTGAACCGCGTCAAGAATGGATTGCGCTACCTCGGGCGACGGCGGCTTGGAGACCAGAACAATCACCTCCGTCTGCTCATCGGCGGCCAGCATCGCCAATCCCTGGCGCGTCATCACACCGCCAATCTCTCGCGAGAGGTCACGCCCGCCGACACCGATAGCCTGGGAGATACCGCAGCCGGCCCCGACGATCAGGCACATGATCTGCTGCATGCCGGTTCCCGATGCCCCAACGATGCCAATATTGCCGCGCGGCACCACGTTGCAGAAGCCCAGCGCGACGCCATTAATCAACGCCGTGCCGCAGTCCGGTCCCATCAGCAGCAGCCCCTTCTCGGCGGCCAGCGCTTTGAGGCGCCGTTCCTGCTCAAGCGGCACATTATCGCTAAAGAGAAATACGTGCAGGCCATGCCGCAGCGCCTGCTCGGCTTCGAGCCAGGCATGCTCACCAGCAACCGAAATCACAGCGAGATTGGCTGCCTGGTCGCGGCGCAGTGCCATCTCCAGCGAGCGCGGTGGCAGGATCATCGTGCCGCTCTCTGTGGCCTGCATGCTGCGTTTGCTCAGAAGCTCCTCGGCCCCGGCCAGCGCCGCCTCCGCCTGAGACTCATCGGCGGCGCGCACGACGATGAGCAGATCTTCCGCGCCCGGTGGCTCCGCCTGCGCGGCAAGAAATGATGCGGGGAACAGGTTGGCATTGCGCAGCAATTCGCGATTCATCTCCGTTGCCATGACTGCGCCAGCATCTTCCACGCCTGGCAGCGCTTTAAGCGCCTGTGCGACGGACATGAGAGTAATCGAGTCGTAATACGTGTTGCGCTTGAGCAGCGCCCGTAGAGCCATAGCGAAGTCCTCCCATATATATAAAGGGGTCCTTTTGATCTCAGTATGTCATATGGGGCCGGGCGTGTCTCTGGCAAAATCTGCCAACGCTTTATCGCTATCTTAATAAAAAAGCTATCCTACTCGCGGCTGGTCCTGCGAATTTGCAGTGCCAGTTCCAGGTTCATGCGCTGGTGCGCGTCGTTCATGAAGGGGCCGGTCAGTTCCTCGATCTTCTGGAGGCGGTAGCGCAGGCTGTTGTAGTGCAGGTGCAGGAGGCGAGCCGTCACCGCCATATTCAGATTGCTGTTCAGCAGCGTCTCCAGGGTGGGGAGCAAGTCGGTGTGATGGCGCCGGTCATATGCTTCCAGCGCGCCGAGCAGTTCATCGGCAAAGGCGTGCAGTTCGGCGCGATTCTCGAACTGCGATAGGATGCGCTGGAAGCCCAGATCGTTGAAGTGGATAACCGCGCCTGCCCCTCGTAACTTGCTGCCTACCGCGACAGCCTGGCGCGCCTCTTTATAGCTGCGGTGAAGCTCCAGAGCGCTCTCGCAGCGCCGCCCGATACCCAGGATGAGCCGGCGTTCGCGCTGCAAGAAGCGCAGGCCGCGCAGCAAGTGCTGGCCCATCTCAACGTCGCTCTGAAAGCTGCGCTCTCCCGTCGTCGAATTTGATGCGCCGGGTTTGCCAGGAGCCGTGCCCAGAATGAACATCAGTTGCCCGCTTTTCTCCATCACGATTGACTCGGCATCGACATAGCGCGCGGCGGCGCGAGCGCTCTCCAGCAGGGCGGTATCGCCCGGAAAATAGTCGCCGCGCCATCGCGACTGCTGTATCCCCTGTTCATCGTGTACCTCGGCCACGCAGACCACACAGGGACGTTCCAGGTTCCAGCCCAGCGTCTGCGAGCGCGCCTGGATAATCTCCGGCGCGGTAATGCGCCCGGCGAGCAGGTCGTCCAGGAAATCCGACTGGAATTTGCGCTCCACCGCTAAAATAGCCTGGTCTCTGGTGATCGTCAGTGCGGAGACGGTGACGGCATGCTCCAGCGCCACGGCATCGTCATCCTCGAAGGGATGATTGACGGCCAGAACAACGATGCTGCCATAATGCTGCGCGCCGACGCGAATGGGGCAGACGAGGCATGTGATCTGGCGCTCCTGAATGCGCGGCGTGCAGCGCAGGACGCTCACCGTGCTATCGCCGCGCGCCTGTGCGGCTGTCGTATCCAATTCCAGATAGCGCTGTCCCACTTCGAGGCGCACGCAGGCATCGAGCGCGGCGGCGCCCGTTTCATCGGGCGCGGCCAGCGCCAGCACGCGCCTGTCAGGAGCGATAATCACCACTGGATTCCCGATAAGCTGCGTCAGGTTCTCGGCGATATGCTGTAGGCCGCCGCCGGTCAGAACGATGCCGGTGAAGCGGCGATGCACCTCTTCCGAGCGTTGCAGGCGCTGCGTCTGCACGCTGAGGATCTGGCCGAGCAGGTCGGTGATGATCTCGTCGAAGGAGACCTCGCAGCGCAGTTCGATCAACGGCAGGCCAGCGCGCTCGGCGGCTGCGCACATCTCTTCGGGAATGGCATCGAAATAGCGCCCGGTCTTAACGATGATGCCGGCAAGATCGAGTCGCGCCAGTTCCGTCACGAAAGCATCCAGTGTGCCCGGCACATCGCGCAGCGGGTAGAGCGTCGTCAGCAGCAGTTCGTGCGCTCTCACCCAGGGAAGGATATCCGGCACCTCCATGACGTTGACCGAGGCTACTGTGCGCGTCAATCCGGCTGCTCCGGCGCGCACCTGCGCTTCGCGTAGTCGGCCCGTCCTGAGCGCGTCATTGACGGTAAAGGTCATCGTCATTCCCTCCTTCCAATGCTTGCAGGCCCGCGATCACGCCCAGCAGCGTATCGGCCCCGGAGGTCGCGCCGCAGGCGAGCAGGGCATCGGCGGCTCGCAGCAGATCCGGGCCTTGTGCTGGCCCACATGGAGAATGCTCAACTGGCCGTGCCAGTGCCAGCAGCAGCGTCCCCAGGCTCTCCGCTACCTCTCCGCGCGCAGCGTGGGCCAGCAGTGCGGCGCTGAGGCGCGTGGTGCGTGGTCCCGCTATAGCAGCTATAGCCTGCGCGATGTGGTCGCGCGGAACGGCGTCGCTGCTGAGTTGCTGGCCGAGCAGCGCCATGACGGCGGCGAAGCCCGCCAGGGCGTCGTCACCGGAGGGCGTAAGGCCGGGTCCGAGGCCCGCCAGCCCGCATGCCGCTTCGGCAGCACCCGCGCTGTCCTGTTGCTGTGCCGCTCGCATCAATGCTTGCAGAGCCGGGCGCGCGAGTCGCGTCAATGGCGTCTCATATGACGCTGGCCTCAGCAGCGGCGCCAGTCCTTCCTGGCCGGTCCTTTCGACGAGGTAGCGCGCGAGCTGGCGCCGCCGCTGAGCGACTTCCTGGCGCGACCAGCAGCGGCTCATCACGTCCGGGCGCGGCTCCCAGGGCGAGACGGCTGGCAGGTGCAGCGTAAAGCCGCAAGCGGGAATGCTCACGGTTCCGTCGCCGGCATGCACCGCCATGCCCGGCGCCAGCGCGCGCATCTCCGCATGGTACGCAGCAGCCGGCAAGCGCAGGCCGTTCGGCATGCGCGGCACCTCGTCGCTCAGCAAGGCCAGCATCGTACCGTCGAGCGCGATATTGACGGCACGGCGGAAGACACTGTGCACCGCGCCGGTCTGGAGTGGCTGCATGAGAAGTTCCTGCGCGGGCCGGCTGTAGTCCGTGGCGACCAGGGAAACGGGCATATCCTGTTCCTTCGTTAGCAGTTCTTGCCAGAATAGTATCACATTTATCGTCACATTCCTACTATTGGTCATGGAGGACAAGCTTGACTCGCTATGGCATAGTTGCTAAAAATCTAGACAATTATTCCATTGCCCAGATGCTTAGCTTTAACCTTCGCCCGTTTACGAAACAGCCGACTGGGCGGGCGGTTGGACTACGGCCAACCGTTGGCTTTGCGCCATGCTTCATGTCTTCTCATGAGCAAAGCCTTGATCTCTTTCTTGTCCTTGCATGCCTGTAGCTCAAGATCACCCATGCGTCGCTCGATGTTACGCGCGGAATTCAGGTCGGCATGTGCCTTGATACCACAGACCTGACAGCAAAACGTTTGTTGATTGGGCCTGTTCTTTCGATGCGTATAATGGCAGACGTTACATTCTTGCGAGGAATAGGCACTCTTGACTCTGGTCGCCCGTATTCCTCGTTTTGCGGCATCCCAGGCAATTTGTTTGGGGATATGAGCGAGATTGGAGGCACGCAGGTAGGCGTTCATTGCACGCGCTTTGTACCTCATCGTGGCGACTGAAAGCTGTTCGTAGGTGAACTGGGCATCGGGATGCTCGGCAAAACACTCATTCACTGCACGATTGATCGATTGCCTGACATGCCGGATGAGACGCTGCCCGCTGCGGCTGCTGGTCGAAGGCAATTTCTTGACGCCCTTCTTTTTGAGACAAGCGCGCAGCTTCGCCTTACGACTGCGCTTCTCCCGGTCTCGCTTGTGGCGCTCGCGCAGTTTGCCATTGAAGGTGCCGTAATGCTTGCCATCAGAGGTGGTGAGAAAGTTGGCAATCCCGACATCTATCCCGATCACTGGCGCGTCTGGCTCAGTCTGTATTATCACCACCTCATCATAGGTGAGCGTCAACCACCAGCCATCTTCGCGCCTATTGAGTTGAACACTACTATTGATGGTGTGGCCTTTGAGCGCTTGCCGGTGATACTCTGCCAGTTTCACCGGTATCTGGATGGGATGTCTTTTATCGAGGGTGCTGATCTTGAGCCAATAGTTAAAAGTGGAGTCTGTGGAGGTTTCAAGCTTGACGACATTGATGTTGGCCTGAATGCAGGTCTGGCGCAAGGTGGGAACGTCCCACTCGTGCCAGGTGGGAGCATGTATTATGCCATCCAATGTGCCTGCTGCTCGTTGCTCCTCATAGTCTGCAAGCTCGTCTATGTAATCTTGATACGCTTGCTTGCGATTGCTGCGCCAGGACTCTGCGATCCCTGCCGCCTGCTGAATTGCTGCACGATGCCAGCGTTCAGATAAGGGAGTAGGAAATACAGGAGGATGAAACTTATCGGGCTGCTCATCGGTACAAAAGAGGGTGACGTATTGCTGGCAGAGCGAGAGAAAGACCGGCGCCAGCGTATCAAGGGCTGCAAGCTTGCCACTATTGGCCTCAAGCAAGCGAATATGCGTCACCGCTTTGGTAATGCGCTGTGGTTGCCCTTGCCCCTGACGGTGCTGGCGCTGCTTCATCTCGTTGCTCCTGAGAGGATAACCCTCACTTATGCCTTGTGCGAGGTGACAGCCGGAGACAGTTCAGCGCTTTGCTCCTGCGTAAAGAAAAGCGCCGCGCATAGGTAGCCCACCAGTTGCCCAAGCAACTCTTCCAGTGTTGCAAGTTCCTCTTCCCCGAAATAGTACCTATCCGTTTCCCGATCCCGATGCGCAATGTAGCACAACAGATCACATGCGGAGAGAAGCGGGGGATCGGTACGTTCATCTTGCAGGGCGGCATAATCCCCCTGGCCGGTAATATAGCCTTCGCGGAATCGCCAGTTGTTAAGGCGCAAGGTCAGAGCGCCGAGTCCCACCTGTCGAGCATCTGGATCGTGGTCACTTTGCATTCCCTTGCGGATACCGTCGAGAGCGCCCACGATATAGCCCATATTCCAGTCAACAGGATGCGTCACGTCAAAGACGCTCTGGGTAATGATCGTGCGGATCGTCTCGACGGTGAGAGGCTGATCCGCTTCGGGATGGATGACGAAGCCATTAGCATAACCATTGGCAAACTCATCATCAGGGACGAGGATCGTGGTCTTACCAGGTTTGAATAGCTGCTGTTTGGGTGCCATTGTGCAAGCTCCTTTCTCTGCTTGACGAATGGCTCTCCTCCCGCTATGCTTGCGGCTGTGGAGAGTCTAGGACTGACTTTACTTACTAGCCTCTCTACTTTGGTCTGCTGCTACCTCAGCAGACCTTTCTTTATAAAATTTCGCGCTACTCAGGATGAGTATACGGTACTTATATATGTGGAATTCCTAAGATACAAGTGCCAATGACTAGTATACAGTACATTTACAAACGGTGTCAAGTCATGCTAAACTAGCCAAAAATCAAAGGGACTGCGATATCCATGAGGCAACGACTCAAGGTAAGAGAGATAGCAGAGCAACAGGGTTGGACACAATCCAGACTACAGCGCGCTGCTGATGTAAACAGTAAAACTATGAGCGGTATATGGCATGATCCATATAGGCGGGTAACGTATGAGGTGCTCGTCAAGATCGCTCGTGTGTTAAATGTCGAAATTACTGAGCTGGTGGAGGAGGAGGTTGACTGACAAGCCTGGCTACAGATGGAGGAACATGGAGCAAATCGCTATAATCCCTAAAGCTGGCATACTGACAAATATCACAGAGAAGGAGGCAAAAAGTAGTGGTACGCCCTGTGGATCTGCGCAACGTGCGCGTCCTCGACCTCTCACAGGATTGGGACACGAATACGCCGGGTTTCGCAACGTATGAAGGCCCCACCATCAAATGGATCAAGCGTGTCGCGTTCGACAAAGTTGGCGGCCAGCACATCGCCTCAACGCTGCACGTCGGCACGCATCTCGATGCGCCGCGCCACTTTATCACCAACGGCCAGGACATCGGCAGCATTCCGTTGAACAAGCTCTTTGGGCCAGCAGTGATCGTCGATCTGGGGAAGATGGGCGTCGGCGACTACGGTATTTATACGCCGCGTCACTTTGAGGACTGGGAACGCCGCACAGGCATCCACATAGAACGCGGGGATATCCTTTTCGTGAATACCGGCTATCACAGGTATTATCCGAGCAACTGGGCCGGTGAATGCATGCCCGACGAGACGCGCTATTTTATCAAGC